>WLWE01002926.1_pt1 | contig 10389 bp, 10 predicted proteins | sample 6718301 | NCBI WGS metagenome assembly WLWE01 (sample SAMN12718691, study PRJNA515312) | sponge metagenome | isolation source: marine sponge | host: Mycale hentscheli | place: New Zealand: South Island, Marlborough, Capsize Point | collected 2003-05-01 | reverse complement strand
GGTCTGTAAGGGGAATAAAATTAGATTCTCACCACACCAAATAGCGTTTCATGTACGCCATCCTAACAACTCATTTATCTTGGCAGAGTCCCTTGATCAAAGGTGCTTGAAACTTTTTGAAGGGTCCCGGATCCAGGAGCTTGTTGCTTGCGGCTTGTCGCTTGATGCTTGCTGCTTGGGGCTTGATGCTTGCCGCTTGAAGCTTGAATCTTTGGGTAAATAAAAAAAGGCTTAGCCTGCAGCCCCGAGTTCCTACCCACTCCCCGGCATTTTAACGGTAGACTTGACTGCAGGTTCCATGCCTGGGCGCATTGCCCGATCAGTAACCCGATCATTAAATTAATATATCCCATAATATCCTTCATGTCAAGCTTGTTGCTTGGAGCTTGCTGCTTGAAGCTTGTTGCCTGGAGCCTGTGGCTCCGATTGGTCAATGCATGCATTGACCAGCTTAGTTTAAGGCCCGGACCAGGTGCACGCTGCACTGACGCCGTCGCGTTCGCTCCGCTAATGACCTGATCCGAATTTATTCCACGCGGGAATTCTTTAATGTTTACCATATGAAACTGTCTTAATTGAGGCGTCCCAGCATTGTCTGCAGTCTCGACACTCGTTGTTTTGTTTAGGGGCCGGGCAGCTGGCGTTGCTGTTAACAACCTCCGAACTGTTAGGCCAGGAAGCAGGCGCCCGCTGGTCTACCATGGGCGCACTGAACCTTATGACTAAATTGTTTGGCTTGTCCTGAAGATGGTCCTTTATCCATGCTTCACGTGTTGGCATCCAATGTCTTTTTGTAGGTGTTAACTTACACACTTCATAAATTTTTTTTAAGTGATTTAAATCTTGTACATCGCCTGAGTCATGCCATCTAAACACATCAGGCTTTTTTGAATTTATTAATGTTGCCATAGCTTCTACCCAAAGCGGGCTAGCTATAGCTGCCAGCCTTCTATATTGCGCTTCCTGTACAACCTTAAAAACATAACAGCCCTTAAGCGCATAACAATCATAGCATACGCTGCCCTTCACCTGCTGGAGCTTGCCGCCTGTCTTACACTCTTTGGCAGGTATACCAATTGACCAGCCCGGCATTTTTGACGGTTTACTTAGGCCTCCAACTAAGGCCCATGCTTCACTTGTTTTCATCTTGAACCTCGTATTCCAGCCAGCCGTTGCCTTCATCTACACCCATCATAAAATATTTAAATTGTTCTTCAGTCTCAAATTTATATGTTTCTTTATTGTTTGGATCTCTGTCTGAGCCCCATATTATAGTTATTTGTTTTTTAGTCATATTTATTTCTCCTTGATTCTCCTATAACACAATAATTCTTTCTTGTCAAGCTTGCCGCCTGACGCTTGCAGCTTGACGCTTTTATTTTATTTCATATAACCGGCCGCGCTTCCTGATCAGGGAACCCAGCGCCTGCCGGTCCTAGTACTTCGTCGCTACCTTGCGGTCACTGCTTACGTACAGGGAAATGCCAGCGGCAGATTTGGACGCCTTCTCTAGGTCATACATCATCATTAGCAGGACCTCTTCACACCCCGCTCGCATGTGGCTTTGAGCACTAATAGGTCCAGCAAATAATGACTGATCCCAGATCCATTAGAGAGTGCTAGCATTTTGCATAGGACATCTCCTATCTCTAATGGATCAGGGATCAGTACAGGCTCATAACACGAAGACGGACTAGTGTCGGTGTGACGTGCTACAACCTGTAGTTGTCCCGTTATTTTGAGTTTTTAATTCCGTAAATAACAAAAGGGAATAAATATAATATAATCCTTGACTATCCTATTGTCAAGTGCTAATTTCAAATCATGCAAAATAAAATAAATAACCAAGAAAGAGGAAACATGACTAGAGTAAGGATGAACACCGAGTTAAGAAACAAACTCTTTAATAAAATAAAAAATGTCTTTGAAAATGAGGACACGCAAGAACGTGAGGCATTTCTTCAAGCAAGAGAAGATGTTGATAAACATTATGTTGTTGCACACGATCTTGCAAAAGAAGTTGTTGAAAGATCATATCCAACAGATGATGTTGCAACATTAAGACACTTTAAAAAGAAGTATGGTCAACCTTGTGATGTTGTAGCAAAAGATAAATGTTTTTACTTTGCACATAGTGAGGACAAAGATGATGAGGGCGATATCAAAGAAACAAAATCACACTTTGATTTTGGTTTGTTTGGCAATCTAAATGGTAGTGAGTATGATAATGATGAGGGCAAAAAGTTTGCGTTTGCATACTACCGAGAAGAACTAAAAGCAAAAGATTGCAACCCAGATATCTATGCACAACAAAATGAAAACAAAGATAATCCACATAAGACAAAGCACGTTGATGAGTGTACCAAAGCATTAGGATATTCAAATCAATATAGTAGCAATAATGATGTTGGTATTGGTATGACAAAAGATTTTAATGCGCCATACTATCTTGATGTTATTGGAACTTCTTATTGCAGATCAAGAGCAATCGCTTGTACCAAAGATGAATACTCAATGTTTGAACAATGGCGAGTTGCAAAAGCTAATTTAGTTTCCAAACATCAAACGTGGATAGATACAATTCAAAAACAATGCGATCAATTAAAGATTGGTTTGAAAGCATACAGGTATCTTTCTGAGGGTATTGAGTTGGCTACTGAACTTGGTATTGAACTTGATGAGGCAGAACTAATTAGAACTAACTCAACAGGTTTGACTATCTACAATCCTAGTAATCTAGCAAGTATGATTAAAGGTATGAAGAATAAACATCAATCAAGAGAGGCGAAGATATTGGCTAGAAAACAATATGAAGAAAGTCTAAACTAAGACTTGACAAACCTATCCTACTTAGTGTAGGATAGGTACAGAAAGAGAGGAAAGAAATATGACTAAAACATTTTACATAACTTATTGGGCTAGTAAGCATAAGAAACATATTACTAGACAAGGCAAACATGACGACAAAAGCAGATTTGGTACATCAAAAAAAGGTGTTCCTTATTATGTTTATTATGATCTAGATAGTCATGGTTATAGAACTGCGACTACAAGTTGGAAAGTGAGGCACTAATGCCTAACAAACATTTTTGCCAAGGACCAACGTGCCACGAACAAACAACACAGGACAGGTTTTTAAAATCTAGAGGTGTGATCCGAGGTCGTTATGCTTATGCTAAACTAGACGAGCAAAGATATTATGGTAGTGGCGACAAATACTTTTGCTCTCAATCCTGTAAGTTACAATGGTTAGAAACTAACATGGAAAACATTGAACAGGGCAGACCGATTGAGTTTATCAGACACAGGCGAGAAGTAGGTGGATATGAGAAAGTAAAGAGTGAGAATAGTTGGGGTGGATATTATCGAATTGAAAGGGTTGACAATGCTTGACTTATCCTATATTATCCAAGATATGACTACAGACATAAATACAAAAGCATCTGAGTTTAAAATCATTGAAGACTCAAAAGATGAGCCAGATTTAAAAGCGGCTCAAGAGTTCGTAGGTGGTTACGTTGAGGGAATTACTTTTCCTAACGGCGACTATCTTATCATCAATGAAGAGGGTAAGTTAATGGGCTTACCTTTAAACCCAGAGGCTACAACATTATGGAAAGCAACGTTCGACAATGACAACTATGTTACAGGTCGTAATGACTTTGTTGTCGGTCCTGCAATCCTAATAAAAAAAGACGCCCTAAAAATCTGGGCATCCTAACTCTCTACCCCTGGCCCTAACGGGCCAGGGGTCCCGAACCAATCCCAAACATCACTAATCGCTTCGACCCTATCCCCCCTTTTATGTAAAAGGGGTCCCACTACTCTAGGTTGTATAGCTTGATTTACAGAGTTTTAGCTGGTAAAAACATGTTGAACATCTTAAATGTGATGCAAAAAATTTTTTAAAAAATTTTAAATGAATTTGAATAATATAGATATAAGTAAACTACCTGCAGACGTACGTAGGAAATATAAACAGCTGCAAGTAATGCATGCTGAAAAAAAAATACAGAACAAAGCTAAAGATGACTTCTTATCCTTTGTCAAATGTATGTGGCCCGATTTTATTGAAGGCTCTCACCATAGACACATAGCAGATAAATTTAATAAACTTGCAACAGGAGAAATTACTAGACTAATCGTGAACATGCCACCAAGGCACACGAAGTCAGAGTTTGCATCATACTTGCTACCAGCATGGATGGTGGGCCGTGAGCCGAGGTTAAAGATTATTCAAGCAACGCACACGGGTGAACTCGCAGTCAGGTTCGGTCGAAAAGCAAAGAACCTAATCGACTCGGAAGATTATTCTAAAATTTTTAAAACAACTTTACAAGAAGATAGCAAAGCCGCTGGTAGGTGGGAAACGGCACAAGGCGGAGAATACTTTGCAGCTGGAGTAGGCGGTGCAATCACTGGCCGGGGTGCCGACCTATTGATCATTGACGATCCACACTCGGAGCAAGATGCACTATCACCGACAGCTTTAGAATCAGCGTACGAGTGGTACACGTCAGGTCCTCGTCAGCGTTTACAGCCAGGTGGTAAAATTATTTTAGTTATGACCAGATGGTCTAACAAGGATCTTACTGGTAAGTTGATACAGAATCAAAAAGAAGCAAAAGCTGATCAGTGGCACGTGGTCGAGTTTCCGGCAATCATGGACCACGGATCAAAGAACGCAAAGCCTGTATGGCCAGAGTATTGGAAGTTAGATGAGTTAGAAAAGGTCCAAGCAACACTGCCCACGGGCAAATGGAATGCACAGTGGATGCAGAATCCAACAGCAGAAGAAGGAGCGATATTAAAACGGGAGTGGTGGCGAACTTACAAATCAGAAAATATTCCACAATTAGATCATGTCATACAATCTTATGACACTGCATTTCTTAAAAAAGAAACTGCGGATTATTCAGCTATCACCACTTGGGGAGTATTTTATCCGGATGAAGACTCGGGTGCTAATCTAATACTTCTTGATGCAATTAAAGGACGGTACGAGTTTCCAGAACTAAGGCGTCTTGCATTAGATCAATATAAGTATTGGATGCCTGAGACAGTGATTATTGAGGCGAAAGCATCGGGTTTACCTCTAACATACGAGCTTAGACAGATGGATATACCAGTTGTCAACTTTAATCCGAGCAAAGGAAATGATAAGCATGCACGTGTAAATGCTGTTGCACCTTTGTTTGAATCTGGTATGATATGGGCGCCTGAGCAGAAATTCGCAGACGATGTTATTGAAGAATGTGCTGCGTTTCCTTATGGTGATCATGACGATCTTGTGGACTCAACCACACAAGCAATCATGCGATTCAGACAGGGCGGTCTGATCGGACACCCTGAAGATTATATCGACGAAAAAGTCGATCAACGTAAAAGGAAGTATTATTAATGGCATCAAGCGTTATCAAAAACTTTGTAGCAAAAGGACTTTTTAAAAAAAAGGGAGCTATCGCTAGTAGCAAAGCGGTAGATTTTTCTGCAAATATTTTAGAGCAAAGATTAAGAAGAGTAGGTGTTGATCCAGATGCGATCACAAGTCCGAATGAATTAAATCAAGTATTATCTTATCTTAAACAAGCTGAAGATCAAGCGTTTCAACAACGTTTTGGTGATATGTTAGGTGGTAGTAAATTTGATCGAAAAGGTGAGGTCTTTGATATGTCTGGTAAAAAACTTGACTCAAGCAGAGGTATCATGGGTGGCACACAAATAGATGAAAAAAGTTTAAAAGAAGGATTAATGAAAACAGATAATCCTTTCTCAGATTTAGTTAAGACAACGGATCAAGGACCTAAAAGTCTTCAACAAAGAGAAGCAGAAGTATTAGCAAGATTAGAAAAAGAAAACAAAGCAGCTGCTCAAAGAATAAGAAATAGAAAAATGGTTGAGGAAGCAATCGACAATGCTTCACCAGGATTTGCAGGAGATAGAAAATACGATGCACAACTGGTTGCAGATGATTTAGCAGAAAAAAAATTTGGCAAAGACTTTTATGATTTAGATCAAAGACAACAAATGGATCTTTATGATGAAGCACTTGAAGGATTAGCTGATCAAAAAAGAGATATACCTGACCCAGAAAACTTTGCAACAGGCGGACGTGCAGGCTATAAGTTTGGTATTGGTCCATTATTTAACTTTTTAAATAAAAAAAGTCCTATGAAAGTATACATGGATTATTTAGAAAGCATTAAAACTAGAATGAAAGCTGGTAAAGAAGCAGAGGTTGCAGGGGAAGTTATACCGATAGCTGCAGGTGGTGCGTTAATCACTAATCAAGTTAAGAAAAAATTAAAAGCTATGAACGAAGAGCAGAAAAAAGAATTTAAAAAAGATATGGAAAAGAAAGCGAACGGTGGACGTGCAGGGTTTAAAGAAGGATCTGGTATGACTAGAAGAAGTTTCTTAAAAATATTAGGTGGTCTTGCAGCAATACCTATTGTTGGTAAATTTTTAAAACCTCTTAAAACTGCAAAAGGTATTAAGAGCGTTCCAATTATTAAAACAGACAATGTTCCTGGTAAACCAGAATGGTTTGATGCCTTAGTTAACAAAGTTATCATCGAAGGTGATGATGTTACTAAAAAATTTGCAACAGCGGACAGACAAGCGATTCACCAGAAAACACTTGATGATGGTTCCGTGGTCCGAGTTACAGAAGACGTGGACGATGGTGCTATAAGAGTTGAGTATGATAGTGTAGATAATATGTATGAAGATACAGTTCAATTACAATATAAAAAACCATTACCTGATGAAAGTGCACCAAACCCTGCAGCAGAGTTTGATGTAGCAGAGTCAGGTCCAGTTGGAAGATCTAGAAGTCCTGATGATTTTGAAATAGAGGTCGAGGAAATTGGTGGTTCAAGTATTAGTGATCTTGATTCTGATGTATCGAAACTAAAAGAATTTGCAACAGGCAAAAAACCTACTATGAAAGAATTTATTCAAAACAAAAAAAGAAAAGATAAAGTTAAAGCAATAACAAAAGACTCCGCATCTGAAGCAGAAGAAGTTATTAGAAGACAGGGTGATTATGTTGATGATAATAAATATATGTACGATGACCCAGGTGCAGAGGGTCAATATAGAGATTTTGCATCAGGTGGTATCGCTAGAATGTTAGGGGAATAATGAACCCATTAAAATATACACAGATGATGAAGTATCTGACTCGGGCAAAGAAAGCTAACCCAGAACTTCCTGATGTATTTCCGGCAATTAAAGCACCTATCCCAGCTAAAACACAGAACGTTCAAGAGACAGAAGCTATCAATAGATTCATAAGAAGTGAACGACAACAGAAAGCAGGTGGTGGTATGTTAGTGCAACCAGGTTTTGGTGGCACGAGACAAGGGTATGCTAAAGAAAAGATAGAAGAGAAATCCTTTATTAAAGAATATAATGATTATTTAAAAAATAATAAATTTCCTCCTACAGATAAAGAATTTGCTGAAGTATTGAATAAAAATTATACAACTAGAAAAAAAGATTTTCCTACTTTTAATGCAAAGACTGTTCAAAGAGCCAGAAAAAGATATGGTATTGAAACTCAAATTGATAGATTATCTCCAGAGTCCAGAGCAAGAGTTGACAATGTTCGTAAAGAAATAGTTAAACTAGTTAATAAATATAATGCAGGTGAAAAATTTGTAGATAATAATTTTATTTCTAAAAAAATAATAGATAAATTTGGATCTAAAGGTCTTCCTCAAGGAAGAATAGATATAAGAAATTATCCTGAAATATTAAATTTAGAAAGTCGTTCTGAAAAAATAGATAAAACTTTAAAAAATATGTTGATGGAAGAAACTTCTTTAAAGGGATCTTGGTATGATGCAATTCAAAACAGAACAAGTATTTCTCAAGATACGATTGGAGATTATTTAAAAAAATCTCAAACATATAATGTTATTAAAGACCAAGGAGCCGACTATCTTAAAATGCAAAAATATTTTGGTAAAGAGATTTCTGCAGAAATAACTCAATTAAAAAATATGTCTTTTTCAGATCAACTTAAATATGCTCTTGAACTTAAACAAGGAAGACCAGTTTATGTTGATACAGGAGGTGTTACAAAATATGCTTTAAAGCCTGCAAGTAGAATTATGGAGTTTGCTTTAAGAAGTTGGAATGCAAACAAAGGGTCTGATGATGGACCTGTTCAATTTTTTGATAAAAATGGAAAAAAAATTGATTGGAAGTTTGGTGAAAGATTGCCATTCAAAGAAGTTTCTTTTTCGTACAATGGTAAAATGCATAAATCTAGTGATTTAAGCACAACATATATGAAAAAATATTTTTCAAACGTTTATGAAACTGTCAGTGAAATGAATAAATTAGCAAGCACAGAAGTAGACAATCCATTAAAAAAAGGGGACAAAATTTTTTTTAAAGATTTAGTTAAAAAAAATCAAGTTGAAAATTATAAATGGAGCCCTAAACTTTCAAGTCTTGATGTATTACACGGATCAAAAGGTGTTTCAATTGAACCTTTTACAAATTTAAATTTTAACACTAAAGATATAAATTTAATAGAACAAGGTATAACTAGATCTACTAAATTAACTCAATCAAATAAAAATATAATATTAAAAGCAATTAATGAATTAGGCGGAACTGGTGATCCTAGAGCAATTATTAAAAGACAACAAGAATTAATTACAAAACCAAAAGATTATCAAAAAACAAAAATAGATTTTTTAAAAAAATTAACAGATCAAAAATTTGGAAGAGTTGCCGATGTGGTAGTTAAAGCATCTAAAGAAGGTGGTTTTGGAAATATCATGCAGGAATATTGTTTAAGAAGAAAAGCTAAAAAAGGTGGTAGAATGTTTTTAAGCACTGGTAGTGGTTGCCCTGCAGCTAAAGATGATCCAAAAGCATTTTTAAAAACTATATCTGAAGACCCGAGACTTGCTAAATTTTTAAAATCTGGTCCAGGTAAAAAAGCCATGACTATGGCTGCAAGAGTAACTGGTAATGTTTTAAATCCATCAACGTTGATTGGTGGTGAGGTTGCTTTTGTTTTAGCAGATGGTTTTAATAATTTTAGTAAAGGTATGGACTTAGCAGAATCTTTTGACAGGGCATTTATATTTAAAGATTTTAAACAGTTCGATAAAAACATAATAGAACAAGCAAAAAATATTGGGTACGATGAAAATCAATTAAACCTTTTACAAGAAACAATGAACATAAATAGATTAGACAACAGACAAAGAGCTTTGGAATATGGATTAGATAACGAAACTCCAGGTAGTGAAGGTCTAACTATGGGTTTTACACAAAGATTAGCAGATACAAAAAATATGTTAGATAAGTCTGTTGGTAGCTATATAGGTACTTTAGATAAAATGGGGTTTGATCTAATAAAAGATTCTTCTTACGATGTAGGTTTTAATTATTTAGACAATGTATTTAAAAAGAAAACTCAAGAAGAGTTACTAAAAACTTATGACAAAAGAAAGCGACAAGTAGATCCAACAAGTGGCACGTTGGGAAATATATTAGATCCTATTTTAGATTTAGGTGCTTACACACAACCTTTGAAATTTGCAGCTGATGTAGTTAACCCTTTTACAAAAAATGTGCCGTTGTTATCTGATCGTCAAAGAGAAGCAAAATATTTACAAGAGATGGATCCAAGAGAATTATATTTATATAATAAACAAAGAGGATTTACTTTAGATGATATAGAAGCAGGAACATCTCCTCAAATAGGACAAGTGATGGAGCAATTAGGTGGAGCTACAACAGGACAAGGATTTTTTCAACAACTTGCAGGCGGTGGTATAGCTAAAATAGCAGGCGTAGATTCAGGCAGACCGCCAGTATCAGGACCCAATCCACAAGGGTTGCTATCCCTTAAAAACCGTGTTAGAAACTACTAGGAGTAATATATGGCAGAAATAGACAAAGGACTCCCGAACACTAGAAACAAACTTGAGATTCCTTCAGAAGAGGAATTGCAAGATGTTGCCGTTCAGGAACCTGTAGAAGAAAAAGGACCAATTGAAGTTATCCCAGAAGAAGACGGTGGTGTAACTTTAGACTACGAACCAGGATCAATCAATGTACCTGGAACAGAATCACACTTTGATAACTTAGCAGAACTTTTACCTGATGATGTTTTAGAGCCAATCGGAAACGAGATGGCACAAAACTACATGGATTACAAATCTTCTAGAAAAGAATGGGAGCAAGCGTACATTACAGGTTTAGATCTTTTAGGTTTCAAATACGAAAATAGAACAGAACCGTTTCAAGGAGCTAGTGGTGCAACTCACCCAGTTCTTGCAGAAGCAGTCACACAGTTTCAAGCACAAGCTTACAAAGAATTACTACCATCAGATGGACCTGTAAGAACACAGGTTG
>WLWE01002924.1_pt1 | contig 10397 bp, 9 predicted proteins | sample 6718301 | NCBI WGS metagenome assembly WLWE01 (sample SAMN12718691, study PRJNA515312) | sponge metagenome | isolation source: marine sponge | host: Mycale hentscheli | place: New Zealand: South Island, Marlborough, Capsize Point | collected 2003-05-01 | reverse complement strand
GAGGACAGAGCATGTGGGAAGTTTTGTCTTACGACCAAAACCATGCCAGAAATTCGTAGACCAAGCGCCCTGGCCCAAGCAATAGCAAGAGAATCATTACGCCTACAAGTGACCAGAGGACAATCAGACGGCCTCCTCGAAGAACGCGTCGACGAACCTTGGTAGAGAAAACTTTCATTGACCAAGATATTTCCCTTGAGGGCAAGACGCATTGCAATTCGGAATTGCAGCCAACACAAGTATGGCAGTCTCCGATGCCAATGCAACATTACCCGTTGCTATCAACTCATTTGATCAGTTACGTGAGCAAGGGCTGCTGGCTCCGAGACAAGAAATTCTCGTTCCCCATTTTCATTTTTAAAGAACGCAATTTCTTTCGGCTCAAAAGCGCAACTGACAATACCACCCGTACCGGGAGTGTACCCGGGCTGGTGGCTCAGGAAGTCATATGCGAAGAATTCAGCGACTGCTGGGTCATCAGTCCAAGAGATTCCAATAGTATTCGCTGATGTTGCATAGCCCCGATGGAGAATAATCGTTTCATTGAGTTGTTCATAAATAGCTCGCTCCGCCGGTGTCATTGCGGCTGATCTGTGCGGACGTTCACACCAAAGGTGGTCATGCCACCAGCCACGGTCGTGTGCGAGGTAATCGGTGACCCAAAGAGTTGCGAGGCACGACCAGTAGTCACGATCATTCAAGTCGTCTGCGTGCATGTCAAACCAGAGTTTGCGCTGGGTCGGCGGCGTTGACCGCATCTGGTCCGTCGGACGCGACCGTGGCTCAATAGTCTGGATAGCACTAACCATCAGTTCAGCTTTCACAAAACAGGTGTGAACATGACATGGATTACAAAAACCAACCTATGTGCAGTACGGAGACCAGAGCCTTTTTGCTCGTTTTTTTATCTGGACCCTCCGCCGGAGGAGGGAGCAGATGTATCAGGAACTGGCTGGTCCAAGGCTCAACAGGCCTTTTTCAAGCCCTTCGCTGCCTTTTGGGCTTTGAATGTTTTGTCGCAATGGAAAGGATCTTCGGTGTCAGCAAAAAGGCACGGTACACTTGTTCTTCGCAGGGGAATGGCTGAGTTCTATCGGAAATAAGTTTTCCCGTTCTGAATGTCACACATCCGATTTTATGTACCAAGGAGAGAGCAGAAATGGATATTGTATCGTGGATATTATTTGGCCTTATATCTGGCGCTCTAGCCAGATTTTTTGTACCGGGTAGTGGTGTTTATGGGCTTGTTGTGACGACGGTTCTTGGTGTTGTTGGTGCATTAGTCGGTGGATTTATTTCGACACAGATCGGAGTCAATGTAAATCTGGGCACATTCGACCTCGGGAGTCTGGCAGTTGCCGTTGGCGGCAGTATCATTCTGCTACTCGGCTATCGAGCTTTAAGTAGGCGATAAAGAATGCAGGGCTTGAAGGACTGCCGAATGGGTTTGGTCACAGCCATTTAAGCGAAAAGAGTAAGCTAGGCTCGTCGTGTCAGGGAAAGCCTGCTATTCGTAGTATATGCTTTTTTTCGTGGGGTTATAACTGTTCCATTGGTTCGTCGTGCAACTCTGGATACCTCGAGCCGTTGAAGTATTCAGTTGGAAGGTTGTCGGCCTGGGAGTGCGAGCCATCAAGCGAGAGAATAGCCACGTATCAGTCATGAGGGAATGAAAATGAAACTCTGTGTTACCAGTCTTCTTGTTTTATTCATGATCGGACATTCAATTGTGTCCGCGGATGATTCATCCCCAGAAAAACCAAACGCTGCAGGTACAACACGCACACAGCGATTTCGTCCGGGTGAACAGCAAAATGGTGAACGGACGCCGGGGCAGAGACGGCCGGGGCAGTTTGCGGGTGGATTCAGTCCAGAACAAATGGTCCAAAGATTGATGGAAGAGTTCGATGCAGATGGTGATGAGAAACTTAATGCCGATGAACTGCAGAAGATGATGATGACAATGCGTGAACGACGCGGGGGAGGAATGCAACGACGCCCAGGGAGCAATGGAAGGCCTCAATCAGGTAATTCCAATGCAACACCTGGAGGTGAAAAGCCAAAACGTCCCCCTGCAGCAGAGTGAGCGGTACAAGAAGTAACTGTCCGTCAAGTCTGTCACGTCAAACAAACATGTGAAGGAAAGTTCCGCCATGAAGAATATTCTGTCTTTCACTGCAAGTGCTTGTTTTCTTGTGTGTTCCATTGTTGGAGCAGAAGAATCGCTTACGACGGACGAACTTACATTTTTTGAAACAAAGATTAGACCAGTACTTGTTCGTGAGTGCTACGGCTGCCATTCAAGCAAGGCAGGTAATGTCCGCGGTGGTTTACGTCTCGATACCAAAGAACGCATGTTGTTGGGTGGTGCCACAGGGCCGTCAGTTGTGCCCGGTGATCCTGAAGAGAGTTGGTTGTATAACGCAATAACGCATCAGGACTTTGTGATGCCGCCGAAACGTAAGCTTCCGCAGGCGGTGCTCGATGATTTTAAGGTTTGGATTGAAATGGGAGCCCCTGATCCACGGGTGTCTGTTCAGGAAGATGTACAGGCGGCAATCACGACTGATGACATCAGCAAAGCGAAGTCAGAATTCTGGGCTTATCAGAAACCGAAGGAGACCACTGCTCCCGCTGTAAAGAACACCGCATGGTGTCAGAATGAAATCGATTATCACGTGTTATCAGGTCTTGAAACTGCAGGACTTACCCCCGCTGAGGATGCCGAACCGAGGGCAATTGTTCGCAGGCTGTATTTTGATCTTATCGGATTGCCACCAACACCAGATGAGGTGACCGCATTCGAAACCGCATGGCTCCGGGGTGCAGAAAGTGCGGTGTCGAATCTGACTGATGAGCTTCTCACACGTTCGCAATTTGGAGAGCGATGGGGGCGACATTGGCTTGACGTTGTACGGTATGCGGAGTCGACAGGAAGTTCAGTGAACATGACCTTTCCACATGCGTGGCGGTACCGGGATTACGTTATTGATTCATTTAATGCAGACAAGCCATTTGATCATTTTGTGCAGGAACAAATTGCAGGTGATCTCCTTCCAGTGCAGACAGATGAAGAGTGGTCAGAACACCTGGTTGCTACGACATTTCTTGCCATTGGCGCGAAGAATGTAAATGAACAGAACCGTATTCAGTTTCGAGCCGATCTTATTGATGAACAGATTGATACAACCACACGGGTGTTTCTTGGGGCGTCAGTGGCGTGTGCACGGTGTCATGATCATAAGTTTGATGCGATCCCTCAGAGTGATTATTACGCGTTGGCCGGCATCTTCTGGAATACAGAGACCTATTTTGGAAACGCGCAGTCGTCCTATGGGACTTTTTCAGGGGCACAGACCAAGCAAAACAGCAATTTAATCCGTCTTCCTGTTGCAGATCCGAATCCTTTTGACAAGAAGTTGTCCAACGAAGATATCAATAGTGTTCGCCGTGAGATCGAGGACAAGGTGTCGAGTCTTGCGAGTCTGCGACGATCGCCCGCACAAGGAAATGCCGCTTCAGCACAGCGGCAACGTCTTCGCACGGTGAATGAATTGCAGCAGTTATCTGGGCGGCTTGGGAATGTCGACGAGGCAGGGAATCCGCGCACCTTTAGTATGGGAGTTCAGGAGCGTGGTACGCCACAAGATGTACCGATCCTTGTGCGTGGTGAAATCGACCAGCCAGCTCAGGTTGTTCCCCGGGGGTTTCCGCAGGTTCTCTGTGAAGAGCCGGTAGCGATTCCACCTGAAACGAGTGGGCGACTTATATTTGCAAGGTGGGTAGGAAGTGACCAGAACACACTTTTTGCGCGAGTGATGGTAAATCGAATCTGGAAATCAGTAATCGGTAACGGCATTGTTACGTCTATGGAAAACTTCGGTGTGACGGGACAGGCCCCCAGCCATCCAGAATTGCTTGACTATCTTGCAATCAAATTTATTGATTCTGGTTGGTCAGTAAAAACTGTTATCCGTGAGATTGTGAACTCACGTGCGTACCGAATTAATGGAACTTACAATGCGGTGTGCCATGCACACGATCCGGATAACGCACTATTGTGGCGAGCGAATCCAAGAAGACTTGATGCTGAGGTCTTGCGCGATTCAATGTTGGCGATCAGTGGCAAACTCGATCTACAACGACCACGGGCATCAGAAGTCGCTAAGGCAGGCTACACACGGGTTCAAGGAGGAATGGTGGGCGACCCACGTGAGATGGGACGAGAGATGTTCGCTTCAATGATGCGAACGCAAGAAGTGAACGCTGTTCAGCCTGGCGGGCGACCACGCTTCCGGCAGCAAGAGAATGGCCCGGGAAGGAATTCGAACGGGCCACCTGGTGGTATGAGCTATCGCGGGCGGCGGACCAGAGGGTTTGATCCCCAATTGGCTCAGGCTGTCATGCGCAAGGTGACACACCAACTCGATATGGAAGACGCCACGTTTCGTAGTGTCTATCTTCCGATTGTTCGGGACGAAGAGCCACGAGCACTCGCCGTTTTCGATTTTGCTGATTCAAGTGCAATTATTGGGCAACGTGAATCGTCACATACTGCAGATCAAGCCCTGTACATGTTGAACAATCCATTTGTTATTCAGCAAAGTTCTGCCATGGCAGAGCGGATCAGGCATGCTTGTTCCAACGAGAACGATCAGGTAACCATGGCATTCAACCTTGCCTATTCGAGAAGTCCGTCGAAGATGGAGCGGGTGGAGACGGAGAAGTTTTTAGCGCGTTTTGCCAACGAAGCCCAAGCTGATGAGGGACTTCGGGCAGTATGCCAGAGTCTTTTCGCATCCGCCGAATTTCGATTTGTTGACTAAGTAGGTGATTCGGGGACGACAACAGAAACACAGGACGCGGAGAAGGCATCATGTTCTCACGACGACAGACATTAAAAACTGTATCTGCGGGGTTTGGATATCTTGCCTTTGCGGATCTGTTACACAAATCTGCTGCGGCGAATCTTGCTGAGACCTCACCACTTGCACCAAAAGATCCGCACTTCCCCGCAAAGGCCAAGAGGATCATTTTCCTCTGTATGCAGGGTGGTCCGTCCCATGTTGATTCATTTGACTACAAGCCACAACTGCAAGCTGATCATGGCAAACCGGGACGATACGGTGGGTCGTTATTGCAGTCCCCGTGGGAGTTTCGCCAACGTGGTGAGAGTGGCCTTTGGATCTCAGATCTGTTTCCGGAGGTGGCGTCAATGGCTGACGATTTGACGCTCATCCGCTCAATGCAATGTGATCAGCCGGTGCACCCAGGCGCGATGACCCAGATGCATACCGGGACGGCCCAGTTTATCCGCCCATCGCTGGGGGCGTGGACGCTCTATGGACTCGGCACCGAAAATGCGAGTCTGCCAGGCTTTGTATCACTCAGCCCACCATCAGGGAGTGCACGGAATTACGGCAGCGCATTCCTCCCGGCAATATACGGAGGCGCAAAAGTAGGTCGTGGTGGTCGTTCGTCTCGAGTTGCCAGATTTGGAAGTGCGGAAAGTGTTCCAGATATTAAGCCTGCTGTAGAGAAACACAAGCAGCGAGCACAACTTGACTATATCCAAAAGCTGAACCAGGGTGTTCTTGAAAAAGAAAAGTATCAGCCAGATGTGGAAGGCATTATTGAGTCATATGAACTTGCATTTCGGATGCAGGATGTCATGCCGGAAATAATGGATGTTTCAAACGAAACGCCTGCCACACTTGAACTTTATGGAGCAAATAGTGGACCGACGCAGACGTTCGGACAGCAGTGTCTGCTGGCACGACGGTTTGCTGAAGCTGGTGTTCGTTTCATCGAGGTGACTCACGGGAATTGGGATCAGCACGCCAATCTGACAGCTGACCATAAAGCACGAGCTGAGGGGTGTGACAAACCAATAGCCGGACTGTTGCAAGATCTGAAGCAACGGGACATGCTCAAGGACACGCTTGTTGTCTGGGGAGGTGAGTTCGGAAGAACGCCCGCAGCACAGGGTGCAGACGGACGCAATCATAATAATAAGGGCTACACAACCTGGATGGCTGGCGGAGGCGTCAAGGGCGGATTCAGTTATGGGTCAACGGATGAGCATGGATATGAAGCTATTGAAAACCCATGTCATATACATGATTGGCATGCCACGATTCTCCATCTTTTAGGATTGGATCACGAGCGTTTGACGTATCGGTACGCAGGCAGGGATTTCAGATTGACAGATGTGCATGGTGTTGTGGCTCAAGATATTATTGCCTAGCAGGTTTTGGACACCGTCACTTCACATTGAGATCAAAAGTCTGCAGGCCGGCGTCATGCTGGTAGAAGCCGTCCTTGCCACGAACGCCACTTTCGTCATCTCCTGGAGTCGGTAGGTCAAAGACGGCACCAAGACGATACGAGGTTTTATCAATTTGTTTGTAGATATAAGGTGTTTTAGTTATCGCATCTGTTGTCCGTTCAATGTAGGAGTCAGGAGAACTCTTTAATTCGCTTAGGCTTTTTGGCAGCCGTTTTTCTTTTTTATGGAACCGACTAATAGCCCCCTGGAGACTACGAAGGTCTGAGACACGCTGCTTATCTAGCCGTACAAGGCGCTGGTCTAACGGATTTCCGGCAATCCATAAAGCCAACACGAGGCTGACTGAAGCCGTGAGAAATCCTGCCCAGGCGAGTCTCGGCCGCCATTGGGATTCCTGAATGGAAGTGGCCTCTTGTTGAGACTCCCCCATTTTTTCTTCGAATGCCAGGCCGCTGATGTACCAGAGAAAAATTCCACCGGCGAGTAGCAGAACAACACCACTTTTCAAAATGAAGGTAAGTGTGAGATCTCCATTGAGAAAGCCGGCTAAGACGGACACCATATCACACACCATGATCAGGCTCGTGACAAGAAGTGTGATGTAAGCGAGTGTTCGTACGACTGGTGCAATGCGCGTGCCTGGGTTTCGAATGACGTCTCGCATGATCGCACGACGCACAAGAGCAAGTACCGGTAAACTGGCGATCAGAGCAGCTGCATTAAAACGGGCGAACCCACCAATATTGAAAAGGTTCCGGTTTGCGGGATCCTTGATAAAGACATCAATGGTAAGAAAGAGAATAGCCCCTGTTGAAAAGGCTGCCATATAGAGAAGGAATAAGGCGAGAAGGTGAAGGAACGCCTCGCGCGGTCCACTGCTCACACGTTTTTTTGGCACTGGTACCGGAAGTGGTGATTCCGAAAAACTGCCAAGTGCGGCAGTCGCCTCGCGTTCGGTCCAGCCAGCATTTATAAGTGCCTGTCTGATTTCTGTTCGGTCGATACCTTGCGACAGACACTCTCGGGTGAAGTCGAGGAGACTTGGTGGTACTGAAGCCATTGGTTTCTCCTGAGACTAAAATGTTCCCTTCTGCTGATGTATTGAGTGTATGGTAAATAGGTTATTGAATAAGTGTAATCCTGCAAAAACGGGACACCCCTTCTAAAGGAAATAAGATAGGGCCATGAAACAGCAATGTTGGTTTCATTCAGCACAACTTTATTAGGGCGGGGTCAGGCGGCCATGCGGCAAAGTTGGTGAGTCATGGGCAGCTATGTCATGACAATGCTTGCAGTTTCTAGATGGATGCTGTCTATCGGCCGTCTAGATGTGGAGGAACGGTCACCGCGGCGACCCTCCTTGTAACGCTTGTCTGAATTACGGGCGAGCTACCACGCTGGTGTTGCAGTAAAGGCACAGAGCACCTTGGGCCCCAAATACAGACAAAGGAGACTTCAAGAGTTTCTGGTTTCTTTTGGAAACTGCTGTCAAATTCGAACAAACGGGTAGAGCTGGACCAGAAAATGGCCGTTGCGGTGGGTGTTTTGCGGCAGGTACCATCCCTCTATTAGCTACGTCTGGGGACGGAATCATTGGTTTCGGACTGAGGCTCATCAGGAAAGAGGCATCATCAAATGAATAACCGCAACCACGATAATGGTGAACCGGAAACAAAAGGTCTTGGCTGGTTAGTCCGGTGCAAGGCCGGCTGCGAGGGCGTTGTGAATGAAAGCACTCCGCAATTAGGTGACCCCTGCCCATTATGTAAAGGTGAACATGGAGACGAGTCACGAATCATATATTGCGTCAAGATTGCCGCCACAGGTGACGCGGTTGAGCAGCTTTCAATCGAGGGCGGTCTTTCACTTCAGGGCGATGTCATACAGGCCTGGGATGTTGATCTTGGTAGCTTTTTGACGTCTGTTGACTCGGAAGACAGTGACGTGACGCAGGTCCATCGAACAGAGGAGTTGTGTGGTAGTTCAAACTTAGCTATCGAAAGTGGTGATGGTAGATCAGCGGGTACTCCCGAAAATCAAGAGATTCGAGGATGTCATGAGGGGAACAGTCAGAAGAACGCAGTGAGTGCCGAGACGATGGCTGTTCGACTATCTGAGCACGAACAGCACGATAGAGTGAGAGAAGAATTAACAGAGTCGCAGAGCCCTGCCGATGGCATGCGGTTTAATAAATGGCATGTACTTGGACTAATTTGCTGTGCTGCACTTCTGCTTATTGGGGGGCTTCTTACGTTTGATATTGTGCGAGCGATCTACAGCCCAAATGACATTACCACCGCAAGTCCGATTCTTAAAGTGTTTCGGTAGCCTGCCAACCGCTTTGCCGGCGAGTCGTCAACGTGCCACATCAAAAACTACCCTTTGTGAGCTATGTATCGTGGGATTCAGGGATGTAACAAATTGTTCCTCCGGGTGTTGTCCTTTACGTCCACAAAATTATTAAATAAAACCACTTTTCTTAAGGCAGACAAGGTTCACTCACGAGTAAATAATAAACCTCACCCGATTTTTTCTGTGGTCTAGACTTTTCCAGTAGACGAGTCCTTTGCCAACAAAAAATTAGAGTGCATTTAAAAATGGAGAATAAAACAGAGCCAGCCCAGATATGTTTTCCTCCCGATGGGTACGGACAGTGGAATACCAATCCACCAAGGGCGTATGCAAGTTGGGGCGTTTACTTTGCCAGTATTTCCCAACAGGCGTGTGAGATTTATAAAAAAAATCCGATTCCATTGGATGGCCGAAGTAGTCAGCCTCGCCCCGAGAATTAAATCGGTGCTTTAGTTCCTTGCATCCCGTTTTACTGAACCGGTATCGGTAAAAAGCAACAGCCGGGAGATCAGCTCAAAGGGGGAGCGTTCTCGACCGGCTGTTGTTCGGTGTTCGATTCATGATATGTCGTGGGGAGGCCTCTGGGCAAAACCTTTGCGGGAAATGGTGTCAAACGCGGTCTGATGAAGTTGCTCCGGTCATTGGACACTTGGTCGTTCAGGTGGCACGCCGATGGCGGCAGCCTAAACCCCTGCTGCCGAAATCTTTTGTAAAAAAGCTCCCAGTATGTGTAACTGTCACGATTCTTTTCGTGGGGGTCTACGGAAGTACAATGCCGCAGCAAGCATCGCCACTGAGAGCACAACACCAACAACAACCATGAACACAACATGCTCAGTCGCTTCTGCTTTTGTCTGTGCGACGTCTTCAACGGTCTTGCTGATCAGTTCACCCTTGTCAAGAAGCCGTTTGACGACCTGCGTGCGACCGACCTTGGTAGCAGAGATGGTGCCCCATAGACCACACCAGAACACTGAGTGATATCTGCTTTTTAGAAGCATCGTCCTCTTTCTCCCATAAGTTGAAGGTTCTTCCGAGAGACCATTCTTGAAGATTCCGTTCGCTGCAGACTTTTCTCATTTTATGAGGATGCCCGAAAATGAGGCAATCCATGAGATCACATGCCATCCAATCCAGAGCATGACAAATGCTGTGGAAAACTCAAGCAGCCGTTCCACGACTTCCTTGCCTGTTTTCGGTGCTTTAAGGAGATTCTTGTATGAGCAACTCATAGAAAACTACGGAACAGAAGGTACATTCGAGCGGGATCAAATGGTCCTGCAACAAAAAATTCAATCATTCCGGGATTCTCGACGGCACTAGACCCGGGCCAGGGTCTGGAACCGGTGATGGTCTTAGCCACATGTGATTTGGCGTGCGCGCTCTGCTGTGTTGACCTGTTGGGTGATTGGCTCTCTGAGTTCAAGAGCCTGTACATAACTGCCTGTTCTGGGTGTTAGTCAATTGAAAAAGGAAAGAAAATATGTGAACGAAGTCGGCTGATAATGCGTAGAAGGTTGATAGTCGGCGGAGTAAATTCACCAGGCATCGTGAGCGAATCTGCCGTATGCAGGGGTAGTTTCTGGGTTTTTCGGCCACATTTAAAGAATGAGGTTGAAGGGGGACACTCGGTAGTCGAGGGCGTTTCGCGAATCAAAACGCCTTCTTGGGCGGCTTGCAAGATACTGAGGAATGAAAAGAGAGGATCAACGATATGGAGTCCACATGGCAGAAAGATCTAGGAAAAAAAGTGGTC
>WLWE01002921.1_pt1 | contig 10417 bp, 9 predicted proteins | sample 6718301 | NCBI WGS metagenome assembly WLWE01 (sample SAMN12718691, study PRJNA515312) | sponge metagenome | isolation source: marine sponge | host: Mycale hentscheli | place: New Zealand: South Island, Marlborough, Capsize Point | collected 2003-05-01 | reverse complement strand
AGTATTTAATACAAAAGAAGTAATTACACTAACAGATGGAAATCATTTACAGGACTACAGTTTTCCTCTTAAAATAACGGAGAAAAGCGATATTGAATTTAGAGCAGAATCAAGTTCAGGAGCTGTAAGTTTTAATGTTTCTGCATCTTTAAACATAATGTATAAACAGAACTAATGGCTAATATATATAAAAACGCATTCTATGATCCAGCAACTACAGCAGCTGAAATAGTATATACTGTACCAACAAACGCTAGAGCGATCATTCAAAACATACAATTAACCAATGAATCAGGAACTAAAGTAGCAAAAGTATCAGTTACAGACAGTTCTTTGACTACAGATTATCAAATAGCTTATGCAGATATAACCGGACCAACCATTTGTAATGTAGCAAAAGGGCCTGTTGTACTTGAAGAAAATGATGTACTAAAGATTGAAAGTTCTGTAACATCTGGTATAAGTGGAATAATATCTATACTCGAAATTAACCGAGAATAAGGAGATCTATGGCTTTTAAAGAAGAAGGTTCAGTAAACTACACAATCATAAATGGTAAAAAAGTACCAGTTGTAAAATGCGAAACTGAAGTAGTGTTAAGAAACACTAGAACTAATCAAGAATATAATTCAGATCAAGAAGCAGAAAATGATATTGCAGATACAAATACTCCGACTATTAGAGAAGAAGTAACAAGATCATTAAAAATTAAAGTAGCAGCAATGCCACCATTAGGAGCAGCATCAGAATAATGCCAATATCAAGAGCAATGATGAGAAGACAATTACGTAGCAAGGGTGGAATTATGCAACTCGCCGATAGAGATGAATATTTTTTAGGTGGTATTGTTAAGTCGGTTAAGAAAGCTGTATCAGGTGCAGTTGATACTGTAACAGATTTTGCTAAATCAGATGTAGGTAAATTAGCATTAACAGCTGCAGGTATTTATGGATTAGGTGGCGGTTTTGGTGCAGGTGGTTTTAAATTTGGTAGTTTACCTGGTGCAAGTTTATTTACTAAATCTCCAATAGGTCCACAGTATTCATTAAAAGGTATAGCTCAAGGAATTACTAAAGGAAAAGGAATAATGGATATTGCTAAAACAGGAGGAAAAATATTAACTGGTTCAGCTCTAATAACTTCTCTTTTTGGTAGTCCACAAGCAGCTCAAGAAATGTATCAAAGAAATCCAGCTGTAGTTAAAAATTACATAGCGCAGTATTATAAAAATATAAATCCAGAAGCTACGGATGAAGAAATAGAAACATTTGCATCATCTCAATTAGGTGAATACGCAGCTAAACAAGATTTAGCAGATGGTGGTAGAGTTGGTTTTGAAGAAGGTGGAACAGGTGATCCAACATACATAGGTAATAATTTAGAAGATCTTCCAAGAGGATTACAAATAGATACTACAACACGTAACCCTATTCCTGAAGACGCTGATAGACAAGCAGCAACTGAAATAGCAAGAACAATGATGGCAGTAAGAAGCTTACCTAGAGAAGATGGTGAACTAGAAGATACAGAAACAATAAGTACTAAAGATTTTATGATTAATCAATATTTTATACCAAAAAGAAAAGAATTAATGGAAAACTATGGGTTGTCTTTAGAAGAAGCAAACAATTTAATAAAAGAAGCAGTATCTCAAATTAGAGATAAAAAAGCATATGGTGGACCAACTGGTATTATGAAAATTAATAAAGCTGGTGTAAAAGAGCGAGATTATAGAGAAGATGGTGGTTTTGTACCGGTAGGGATTAAAGAAAAAGCAGACGATGTACCTGCAATGTTATCTAAAAACGAGTTTGTTTTTACTGCAGACGCGGTGCGAGGAGCAGGTAACGGAGATGTTGAAAAGGGAGCACAAAGGATGTATAAGATAATGAAAACCTTAGAAAATGGAGGAACAGTCTAATGGCTGAAGTATCAGAAGTACGACAATTACCCGCAGAATTTATTGAAGCATTAGGTAAAACTTATGCTGATGAACTAACAAAAACAGTTGGTGGATTAAAAGAAATAGATGTATCACAATTGTATGGTCCACAATACGTAGCGGGACCCGGTGCACTTACAACACAAGCTGAACAATTAGCTAGTGGTCTTGGTGCTTATCAACCTTACTTACAAGCAGCTGAAGCTGCAACTGGACCAACAGCTTATCAAGCTTACATGTCTCCATATCAAAAAGATGTTATTCAAAGCACACTACAAGAATATGATATTCAAGCTCAAAAAGGTTTACCTGGAATTGGACAAGCTGCTTATCAAGCAGGTGCATTTGGTGGAGCAAGACAAGGTGTTGCTGAAGCTGAATATCAATCAGCATCAGATAGAAACAGAGCAGCATTACAAGCTCAATTATTACAACAAGGTTTTGGTCAAGCGCAACAATTAGCTGCACAACAATATCAACAACAAATGGGATTAGCACAACAAGCTCCAGCAGCAGTAGGACAACAAATAGCTGCATTGACAGGTTTAGGTGCACAACAACAAGCGCAACAACAAGCACAGTTAGAGGCACAAAAACAATTACAGTACCAACAAGCGTATCAACCTTATCAAGCTACACAAGCATTAGGTACAGGTGTTATGGGATTAATGACTGGATATTCTCCATACACTACAAGACAAGAAATTACACCTTCTCCTAGTGGGTTATCAACTGCATTAGGAACTGCTTCAACGTTAGCTGGTATTTATAGTTTAGTAAAATAATATGAGTAAAATTTTAAAAAGACCAATGTTTAGAAAAGGTGGTAAAGTTGAAGAAGGTGTTATGTCTTTAGCTGCACCTAGAAATAATTATCAAGAAGGTGGTGATGTAACAATGGAACAATTATTAGAAAAATATCCAGAAACTGCACCTCAATATCAAAAATTTTTAGATTTATATACAGCAGCTGGTGATAGAGATTACGAACAAGAAAAGAGTGATATATTATCTAACTTATTAATTAGAGGTGGACTAGGTTTAGTTTCTGGTGAAGGTGCAGGTAAAGGCACTTTAGGATCTATTGCAACAGCATTTAGAGGTCCTACTGAACAAGCAATGCAAGAATATTCTGCAATTAAAAAAGCACCATCCGCTTTAAAGACAGCTGCATTAGGTTCTGCAATTGAAGCAGAAGAATCAAGAAAAGAGAGAGAAACTGAATTAGAAAAAGCTAGAATTCCAAAAGCATATGAATCAGGAAGTAGAGCTTCTAGAATTCAATCAAAATTAAACGCTGCAAAAGCACAACCTGGTTTTGATGAAGCCGAAGAATATATTAGAATATCCAGAGAAGTAGATTTAGAAGATGCTGGAATGTTTGGTAATTACAGAGGTTCAATGGTTGATGACCGGGGTAATAAAATACCTGATGAAATAATTGAAACTAACGAAGGTGTACCAGAAGGTGCAATATTTTATGACCCAATTGCAAAAGTTATGAAACAGAAAAAGAAAAACCCAGCAGGAGAATTTGATTTAGTTCCAATAAGCTCAAGAGGAGAATAATATGTCCTCAGAATTCGGTGACATTTACAGTAGTAAGCCTAAGAAAAGGAAGAAAGAAAATATATACTCAGCAGGTATAGACGAAACTGATATCCAATTACCTGAAGCAGAAGATAATAATGAAGTAAGTTCTTTAACAGCTGGAGCTGCAGGTATTATTTCAGGCGCAATAAAAGTACCAGAAGGTTTTGTATCACTCGCTGCAGAGTTATACGATCTTGGAGCAGGTACAAATACAGCTGCAGAAGTAGAACAATTTTTTGATACACTAAATCCTTTTGAAGAAATTGCAGAGAAAAGAGCTGCTGGAAAATTAACAGAAGCATTAATACAAGTAGGAGTACCTGGAGGTGTTGGTGCAAAACTTGGTTTAAAATTAGCTAATAAAGCTATTAAAGCAAAAAAAGCAGGGCGTTATGTTAATTTAAAATCTAAAAATCTTCAAAAAGGTTTAAAGAAAACTAAACAATTAAACGAATTATCTGGAAAACAAAAGTTTGCTGCAATAGCATTGGGTGGTGCAGCCGGTGAAACTATGGTAGCCGATGTTGAAGAAATAGGAACTTTTGGTGACGTATTTGAATCCGGTCCTACAGAATTAGATAGGAACGTTGAAGCGGATCCTACGGACGATGCTGCTAGAAAATTATTAAATAGAGTTAAATTTGGAGCAGAGTCTACAATAACAACTCCTATTGTTTATGGTGCTGCAGCTTCACTCAAGATGCTAGCAACGAGAGGCAAGCAGCTAGCATATAGTAATAAAAAAATAGAAAAAGTTTTAGACAAAGCAGCTGGATTATTTAGACCGAGAGGCGCGCAGCCAGAAGAAGTATTTTTAGCCAGAAGAAAAGAATCAGGAAGATTAATGGCAGATACTAATTTTGCTATGGAGAATGTAAAAAGAATAGATAGAGAAGTAAATAAAATGTTTCCAACAGTTAAAAATTTTTTAAATAAAACTGTAGATGATGAAAGAGGAGCATTTTTAAAAGAAATAAATGATTTACTTTTTTCAGGGGATTTAAAAAAAGGAATACCTGATGATGCATATAATAAATTTTTAAAGTCTGCAAAAAAGAAAGGTGCAGATAATAAATCAATTAAAAATATGGTTAACTCTGTTGCTAAAGTTAGAGGTGAGTTTGACAATTTACTTAATATAACAGCTCAAACCCCGTCAGGGATTGTCCCTGTTAAAAAATTACAAACTAATTTAAGAGAATTAATGGGTGATAGGGTTAAACAATACATTGGAACCACATATAAAATATTTCAAAATAGTGATTATAGTTTTTATTCAAGATACAAACCTACCGATCAAGCAGTTAATAAAGTAAAAGAAATATTTAAAAGATATGCTGCTAAAAATAAAAATCCAATTAGTGATGAAGAAGCAGAACAATTAGTTAATAATATTTTAAGACAAGCGAAAGCAGTTTCACCAAAAGAAAAACTACCTTCATTTAATTATGAAAATTTAACAATAGGTGCAAAGACTCCTGAGAATGTAAAAACATTCGCAAGAACTTTAGAAAAAGAATTACCTGATGGAAGTAAAGAAATAAAAGTTGTTGGTAAAGGTAGTAAGGCATTTAGAGAATTATTTGGAGAGATAGAAGATGCAAGATATTCTATTTTTGAAGGTATGAATAAACTTGGTACGATTGCAAGAAAAAATCAATTGTTTGATGAAATATTAGATACTGATGAAGCAATGAAAGCTGCAGCTAAAGCAGATACTCCTCCAGGTCAAAGAGGTTTCTTTTTTGAATCACCTATGATGGCAAGAAGAGCTATGCCTAATAATGATATTGTAAAAATAGATGATTATGTTGGTGAATATTTTAAAGATGGAGTTTTAATTAATAGATTAAAAGGTCTATATACCACTAAAGATATAGCAGAAGCATTTAGTAGCGCTGGTAGAGTTAGTAACTTTATGCAAAAAGAAGCCAAAACAAAATTTGGTGAATACGCAAGTTGGGGATGGAGAAATTTATTTTTAACTCCAAAAGCAGGATCACAGTTTGCAAAAACTGTATTATCACCACCAACACATTTTAGAAATTTCTTTTCTTCTGCAGGTTTTTCATTAGCAAATGGAACTTTGTTTACAGATCCGGTTACACTGGGTAAAGCTTTAAATAAAGCAAGAAGATTAGTTCAAGTAGGTGTTAGGGCTCCAAAAGCTATGGAAGAATATAGAGAACTTTTAGAGTTAGGTATTACCAATTCAAATGTTAGAATGGGTGATCTTAAAAATCTAATGAAAGACGCTAAGATATTTGAATCAGGAAACGTTGCAACTGATAGTATTTTAAAACCTATGATGAATGCATTAGGTAAGGTAGGTGAAAATGCGGTTAGAGGTGCTAGAAAAACTGCACAAGTTATGCAAGACGCTTATGTTGCTGAAGATGATTTCTGGAAAATAACAAACTTTTATATTGAAAACGAGAGGCTAGCTGCTGCCTATGCTAAAAAAGGAATTAAAAAATCAGCAGAAGCTATTAAACAAGAAGCTGCAGACGTAGTCAGAAATACAATTCCAAACTATGCTTATGTAGGTGAATTTGTAAGAGGTATGAGAGCAACACCTTTTGGTAATTTTATGTCTTGGCCATCAGAAGTTTATAGAACGGGGACAAATATTATAACAAGAGCTTTAAAAGAAATTAAAGATCCAGTGACAGGTAAAATAAATCCAATCACAAGTACAAACCCTTTAAAAGGAATTGGAATGAAAAGATTAATAGGTGGTATTACTGCTTTTGGTGCACTACCTTATGGACTAGTAAAAGGTGTTCAAGCTATTAATGGTGTGTCTGATGAAGAAGCAGATGCAGGTAGAGATTTTGTTGCACCTTGGTCTAAAAATTCACAACTGATGTGGTTTAAAGACCCTGAAACCGGTGAGTTATATTATTCTGATTGGTCATCAAACAATGTTTATGATACTTTAACTAGACCTTTTCAAACTGTTTTAAGAAATATTCAAGAAGGTATAGAAGATGAAGAAGTATTATTAAAAGGTGTTCAAGAAGGTATTACTCAAGCTGCAGCGGAAATAGCTAACCCATTTATAGGTGAGTCTATTTTTACAGAAGCTGTTGGAGATATTGTTGCAAGAGGTGGTATGACAAAAGATGGTAAACAGTTATACACAGAAGAAACACCAAGAGGTGAAAGATATCAAAGAATTATAAAACATATTGCTGAAACTCAAGCTCCACAATATAAACAATATCTAAGAGTATATGATTCTGCTACTGGTAAACCTGATAACAATGGTGATGTTATTGAAATAGATAAAGCATTGGCGGGTGTGTTTGGTTTTAGAATGATTAAACTTAGACCAGATAAAGGTTTAGAATATTATATTACAGATTATTCAAGAGGTGAACGTAATTCAAGAAGAGAATTTACTGGTGGACCTGAAGGTGTTTTGAAACCTGCAAAAACTGCACAAGAAGTTATTGAAAGATTTTTTGTTGCTAACAAAGCAATGTTTAATGTTCATAGAAATATGAAAAATCATATTAGAAACGCTGAAAAATTAGGTTTAAATAAAAAAGAAATAGCCACTATTTTTGATAAAAGGGGAGCTAATAAAGATTTGGGATATTTGAAAAAAGAATTATTTGATCCTTATTTTCCATCTAAAGGTATTCAAGATAAATTTTATGAAATTGCAAGAGATACAGGTTTATCTAATCCATTTAGAGAAGCATTACCAATTCTTAAATCAATGTATAAAGCATTTAGTAAACAAAAATTAGATGGAGAATTTAATTTAAAATTAGAAGATTTCCTACCACAACCAGAAACATCAGGAGCTCAATCGGCGTTACCACCACAACCTATGCCAAATCCTAGTGTTATAGGTCAAGTACAACCACAACAAATGACTACAGCTCAAGGATTGACACCGACAGAAATGGCGTTATTATCACCTGAAGAACAACAAATTCGTTTAAGACAAAGAGGGTTAATGTCGTGATAGAAAAAAGTATTAAATACAAAGATAAAAAAGAAGTTAAAAAACCTGTTGTACAAGGTGGTGTAGAAAACTATCTTGGTAGACAACCTGAAGTTCAAGCTCCTAGAAAATGGCAATCAGCGCCAGATAAACCTTCAACAGAATTAGCATATATTACAGAAGCTGAAAAAAAATTAATAATGAAAGCTAATCTACATGGTGGATTAGAAAGAGGACCTAACATGGGTCCATCAGGGATTATGTCTTTAGATAGTTTTGGAGATATTGGTGGAGCTGGAGCGGGTGGAGCTGATACAGCTGCTGGAGGCGGATATAACACTGGATCAGGTGGGGGAGGTTTTACCGGTAAAAGTCCTTCTGAAATGGGAACAGATAGAAAATCACAAAAAGCTTTTGAAGATAGAATAGAAAATGAAAAAGCACAATTACAAATGGCTGAAAGAAAACAAGCTGAAGCTCTTGGATATGATGAAAGAGAAAATATTGCAGATATGTATAGTGTTGATCCTTTACAAAGATTGTATATGCAAGGGGTTTCTGATTCAAATATACCTGGATTAATAGGAACGGGTTTAAATATGGTAGCACCTCTTAGAAATCTTGGTTTAAGAAAAAACATTGATTATTTTAGAGGTTTAGAAAATATTGAAACAAAAGGTTATTCAAAAGATTTAGAAGGGTATGAATCTTATATGCAGGACAGATTATCTGGTAAAATAGATGCTGCAGGTAACCCTATTACAAGCACAGGAGATGGTAATAGTAATTATATACAAAATGTTTTATCAGCTCAACAACAAGCAGCAATTGCTAATCCTTTATCAAACACAACAGAAGTTCCACAAGGGGGTGTTGGGGAACTATATGCGAGATACATGAGAAATTTAGGATACACACTATAAATGCCTAATGGAAAAACAGCAGAAGATACGGGAGAACACTTAATGGCATTATACGGACATGTAGAAGGGTTAAAAAAAGACGTGAATCATTTACACAAAGACATAGAAAAAATTAACAATAAAGTTGACGATATAGAAAAGAAAACTGATAGACTTTTATATTGGATTATAGGTGGTGCTTTTACAACTATCTTAACTCTTACTGGATTATTTAATTTATTTTTAAATTAAATCCACTCTTTAAGTTCTTCACCCATTATCTGAGTTGCAATATTAACTTTATCTCTTAAAGCTTTTACAATTTTTTCATCAATAGTTTGTTCAGCAATTATATCTATATAAGTCATAGGTCTTTCTTGACCAATACGATCAATACGAGCTTCTGACTGTTGTCTTTTCTCAAGATCATAACCATTAGAATAATAAATCATTGTACTAGCACCAGTTAGTGTGATACCATATCCGCCAGTTTGTGGAGTCCCTAGAATAAATCTTACCTTACTATCAGGATTTTGTATTTCTTTAATTGCTTTTTGTCTATCTTCAGTAGTAGTGTCACCATAATAAGTAACTGTTTCACCTGGATATTTTTTTTCTAAAGCTTGGTATATACTTTCAATATCATGTCTATAGTGGGCCCATATAACAGCCTTACCTTCAACTTCTTCAAGTATATTCATTAGTTCAGTTAATCTATTACTTTTTACTTCTTGGACAGAATCATCATCTGCTTTAAAATGACCACATGTAATTTGATGAAGTCTCATCATTTGAGTAATTACAGTTGCAGTAGTTGTCATCTTACCATTTAACATAGCTAAAGCCTGTTCTTTCATTTGTTTATATAGTTTCTTTTGTTCATCAGTTAACTGTATAACTCTTTTCATAAAAGTTTTTTTAGGAAGATCTAGACAATCATCTTTTAAAACTCTGTAAGAAAAAGGTTTTATTTTTTCTGATAACTCACCTAAATTTCTATAACCAACCACTATTTCAACTTGTCTACCAGATACATTTATCTTTCTACAAATTGCATATCTAGTTCTAAACGCATAATAAGATTGTTGATTTAATAACCAAGGATCTAAAAATTGACACTGGCTAAATAAATCTAAAGGTGATTTAGTTACAGGAGAACCTGTTAATATTCTTCTATACTTAGAATACTTTGCTAAATCTAAAATAGCTTTTGTTCTTTTTGCGGTTGGATTTTTTATAGTTGTAGATTCATCAATACCAATTAAAGCTCTATGACAATTTAAAAATTTCCATGCATATTGTAATCCTTTTTTAGTAGAGAAAGCTTCAACATTCATAATACAAATATGTAAATCTTCATCTGTTTCAAACATAGATTTCATGTCAGGAGCATCAGGTTTAGTTTGCCAGAAACCAATTTTCTTTTCTATATGATCAGGCAAGTGGTTAGGTATTTCTGCTTCTAACCAGTTTTTGTAAACACCTTTAGGTGCAATAATTAATGCACCATTAATTTTACCTTTATCATAAAGCATAGCTATATTATCTATAAGAACTTTAGATTTACCGGTACCCATCTCCATAAAATAAGCAAATACTTCCTTATTCCATGACATATCTAATGCTTTAAGCTGATGCTCAAAGGGTTTTGATTTAAATTTATAATTCATATTATTTTCTTCTTTCTGTTGAAACCCTCTATCATTTAGTATACAAGAAGTCAAGAAATTATGAAAAATAAAGTTTATGTAATTCAAGATGTACCTGGAAGTAGAGAAGGTCGTCCTAAAATAAATATTATAGGCGCATCTGAATTTGGACAATTAAAAGTTTTATTACCAGAGAACGCACAAATTATTTTAAGTGCGGGTCCATTAGTTTTTAAATTAAGAAAGTTATTAACAGATTATACACCTGAAGATTATTTACTACTTACAGGGGATCCTGCAATTATCGGAGTTGCATGTTCAATAGTTTCTGATATTACAAATGGAAAATATAAATTATTAAAATGGGACAAGC
>WLWE01002920.1_pt1 | contig 10421 bp, 13 predicted proteins | sample 6718301 | NCBI WGS metagenome assembly WLWE01 (sample SAMN12718691, study PRJNA515312) | sponge metagenome | isolation source: marine sponge | host: Mycale hentscheli | place: New Zealand: South Island, Marlborough, Capsize Point | collected 2003-05-01 | reverse complement strand
TTTCTATCCGCAGCAAGACGTGCATCAGATTTAACACTACCTTATCTAGTCCGTGATGATAATGAGTACACCAAAAGTATGGAAGTACTTGTTACACCATGGCAATCAGTCGGAGCAAAGGGTGTAGTCACCCTAGCTTCTAAGCTAATGCTAGCTCTCCTTCCACCACAAACAAGCTTCTTTAAACTGCAAGGTGATGAAGCTGAACTAGGAGACATTGATCCACAGATTAGATCTGAAATGGATCTAAGCTTCGCTAAGATTGAACGTACTATTATGGCTGACTTAGCAGCTAGCCATGATCGTGTTGAAGTTCATCAAGCACTGAAGCATTTGGTAGTTAGTGGTAATGCACTAATCTTTATGGGTAAGGAAGGACTAAAGCTTTACCCACTTAATCGCTACGTGGTAGACCGAGATGGTAACGGCAACGTAATTGAAATCGTAACAAGGGAGAGAATCTCTAAGACTTTGGTAGAAAAATATCTACCACAGCAGGAACCTAACCCTGTGTCCAATGACTACAATGAATCAAGAGATGAGGTAGATATCTATACTCATGTCAAACGGGAGAACAATAGATTTGTCTGGCATCAGGAAGTAGAAAATGTGGTGATTGAGAAATCAATTAGTAAAGCACCAGTTGATACTAATCCATGGTTGGTCTTACGATTCAACACTGTTGATGGTGAAGTATATGGAAGAGGAAGAGTAGAAGAATTCATTGGTGATCTTAAGTCACTTGAAGCACTCTCTCAGGCACTCGTAGAAGGCTCTGCAGCTGCCGCTAAAGTAGTCTTTACTGTATCACCCTCAGCTACAACTAAACCGCAGTCCCTGGCCCAAGCAGGCAACGGAGCGATCATCCAAGGAAGACCTGATGACATTGGTGTTGTACAAGTAGGTAAGACAGCTGACTTTAGAACTGCCTATGAAATGGCACAAGGTCTAGAGAAGAGGCTAGCTGATGCCTTCCTTATTATGCAAGTCCGTAACTCTGAACGCACTACTGCAGAAGAAGTACGGATGACACAGATGGAACTTGACCAACAACTAGGTGGTATTTATTCACTGCTTACTGTAGAGTTTCTTGTTCCTTATTTGAATAGGAAACTATCTATAGCACAGAAGAATGGATCTATTCCACGTCTACCGGATAAGCTTGTCAAGCCTACTATCGTTGCTGGTGTTAATGCACTTGGTAGAGGACAAGACAGAGAAGCTCTGGTCATGTTTATGCAAACCATTGCTCAGACAATGGGACCAGAAGCTATCATGGAAAACATCAACCAGGAAGAATACATCAAACGATTGGCTGCTTCACTAGGTGTTGATGTGTTGAACCTTACTGTCTCTATGCAAGAGAAGCAAGCTAAGCAACAACAACAAATGGAACAAGCACAGCAAATGGAAATGACTAAACAAGCAGGTCAATTTGCTCAAGTAGAACAACAAGGTATTGACTCAGAAAATGACAGAATCGCCCAAGAACAACAAGCCCAAGCCCAACCCCTCCAAAGCCAAGGCCCGCCAAGTTAAGCCTTACGCAGAACGTAAGAAGCTACCTGATGTAGGGCCAGCTGCAGAGACTAATAAGTATGCACCTAAAGATAAGATCGGCACACCCACCCTTGGTCGAGAAACAGCATATGTAACAACGGTGGGACTCGGAAATTTAGAAGTAATTACTCATGGCAACACTAACGTACAACCCTGAAGAACCACAAGCAGGAGAATTTACTGAAGAGGAGCAAGCTGATATTGCTGTTGGTGAACAACTAGAACAGCAAGAGGAAGCACTCCTAGCAGGTAAGTTTAAAGACGCTGAAGATTTGGAGAAAGCTTACATTGAACTCCAAACTAAACTAGGTAAACCTCAGGAAGAACAGCAAGAGGAACCACCACAACAAGAGGAGGAAGTACAACAGGAGACTGATGACTTTCTGAATACATTGTGGGAGGAAGCTCAGACTCAAGAATACAGGCAAGAAACAATTGAACGTCTAAAGAACATGAACCCAGGTGAACTGGCAAGGATGTATTTAGATGAACGCAGTGCTGGTGCACAGAACCAAGCACCAATGATTGATGAGCAAGGAGCAGCTGACCTAAGAGCAACCGTAGGTGGTGATGCTGAATATACAAGCATGATCAATTGGGCACGAGACAACCTGTCCGAATCTGAAACAGACATGTTCAACTCTGTGATGAATACAGGTAATCCCAATTCAATGTTCTTTGCTATTCAAGCACTTAATGCAAGGTACTCAAATGAAACTGGATTTGAAGGACAAATGATCACAGGAAAAGGAGCACCACAAAAAGTAGATGCTTATCAAAGCCAAGCAGAAGTTGTACGTGCTATGTCAGACGATAGGTATGACACTGATCCTGCTTATCGTGCTCAGGTAGCACAGAAACTAGAACGATCTAATCTTGATTTTTAAATGACAACAGTTAAAGAAGACGGCGGACGTATCAACATGTACGCCATTGAACCCACTATGGAGATTATTGAAGTGAACGAAGAACATGCAACAAAAGCAGAACGTCTTAATGGACGCTTCGCAATGATGGGTATCATCGCAGCCTTTGGTGCGTATGCCATCACTGGACAGATTATCCCAGGTGTCTGGTGATTAGTGTCGGAGCTACTCTTATGCTGCTCGCTAGCTATTATGGACCAGGATTTCATGGGAACCTCACAGCTAGCGGAACTAGATTTAACAGTAACGCAAGTACAGCTGCTCACAAATCACTTCCATTCGGAACCAAACTTAGGGTTTGTTATAACGGTTGTGAAGTGGTAACGATTACTGACCGTGGTCCATTCGTACATGGCAGACACCTTGACTTAAGTGAAGGCACTGCTAGACGTATCGGACTTATCCACTCCGGTGTAGGTAAAGTTAAAGCTACAAGATTAAACTGAATAGAATAAGCTGGGTGCAATTCCCAGCACAGTTATTGTCAGCCGAGACACTAAAACGGTCTTATTTAATTGCTTAAAAAACTAATGAACTATTACTTACATGACCGCTACAATTTCGCTACAAAGACAACAGAATAACATTTGGCAAGACTTTTGTGATTGGGTAACCAGTACAAACAACCGACTCTACGTGGGTTGGTTCGGAGTCTTGATGATCCCAACATTACTGGCAGCTACAGCCTGCTTTATCATCGCCTTTATCGCAGCACCGCCTGTTGATATTGACGGCATTCGTGAGCCTGTTGCAGGTTCATTACTTTATGGAAACAACATTATCTCAGGGGCAGTCGTCCCATCTTCAAACGCCATTGGTCTACATTTCTACCCCATCTGGGAAGCATCAAGTCTTGATGAGTGGCTCTACAACGGTGGCCCGTTCCAACTGGTCATCTTCCACTTCCTCATTGGTGTGTACTCATATATGGGAAGAGAATGGGAACTTAGTTATCGCCTTGGAATGAGGCCCTGGATCTTTGTCGCATACTCTGCTCCTGTTGCTGCGGCGTCCGCAGTATTTCTTGTCTACCCCTTCGGTCAAGGCTCGTTTAGCGATGCTATGCCTCTGGGTATTTCAGGAACCTTCAACTACATGTTCGTCTTTCAAGCCGAGCATAACATTCTCATGCACCCGTTCCACATGCTCGGTGTTGCTGGAGTTTTTGGTGGGTCGTTATTCAGTGCTATGCACGGCTCGCTTGTTACGTCCTCACTTATACGTGAAACTTCTGAAGAGGTCAGTCAAAACTATGGCTATAAATTTGGACAAGAGGAAGAGACTTACAATATTGTTGCTGCTCATGGCTACTTTGGTAGGCTTATCTTTCAGTACGCCTCTTTTAACAATAGCAGGAGTCTTCACTTCTTCCTTGCTGCTTGGCCTGTTGTTGGGATCTGGTTTGCGGCACTTGGTGTCTCGACCATGGCATTCAACTTGAATGGCTTTAATTTTAATCAGTCAATCACATCACGTGACGGGCACGTCATCAACACCTGGGCAGACATCCTTAACCGTGCCGGTCTCGGCATGGAAGTCATGCACGAACGTAACGCTCACAACTTCCCCCTCGATCTTGCATCAACTAGCGCTACACCTGTAGCCTTGATTGCTCCTTCTATTGGATAATAAATGACACACGAGAAGCTGGTGGCGATTACAACGTCACCCACTAGATACACAAAGATAATCAGGAACCCTGGTGCTGGTACTAAATACAATCGTACCTATCAGGAGACTGATTACGTTTCACGTTATACAAAGACTGTTGCTGGTGGGAAAGACTATGCACCACCGGCTCCTCCTGGTCCACCTCCTACAGAAATTGGGACAGTAACTATTAATCCTGACAGTACTGGTGTCGCAGTAAATAGTAGTGCCACCTTTAATGTTGTAGTAACTGGTGGAGATGCTACAGACCTTACATACAAATGGACTGTTAGAAGTGGCAATGCAATAATCGATACTCCTGATAACCAAGAGTCAGCAACCTTCACCTTTATTAGGGCAGGTTCTACTCAAATTCAGTGCTTAGTATCTAGTGCTAATTCTAGCAATTCTCCACAAAGTAACATTTCATTCGTTATTACTTAAATTAAACTAATTAATTATTATGGCTTACACAGGACTAACAGTAGAATACACAGTTGCCTTATCAACAGATCCCCCTTTTATTCCAGGCAATGTACAGGCTCCAACTAATTCACATGACAATCCAAACAATGGTACAGATGCAGAACGTGTAGCAGGATGTATGAAACTTTCACCCAATGCTGTATCAGTACAACCATCAGGTGGTATTGCTATCGCTAATACTCGTTCTGAAGGTTCAGGTTACACTGAAGGCTACTATACAGATGTACCTGTAACAGGTGGATCAGGTTCTGGAGCTACATTAGATTGTCAATACCTCAGTGGCTCTTGGGCTTACATCCTTTTTCAAGAAGGTGGTACTGGTTATAAAGTTGGAGACATTATATCCGTTGATGCAGCTAATGTTGGTGGCACAGGATCAGGGTTGTCTTTTGAAGTAACCCAAATCTTCTGATGAAACGTGCGGCCTTTTATCTGGTCGTAGGAGTAATATTTACGCAGCTAATAATTATTAGCGCAGCCATTACTGGGTGTTTTGTTACCCGTGCTGAGAAGTGCGACGGTTCCAAGACTTCAGAATTAATGACTTACATAGTTGCTCAAAGCTTCGCTCTTTATGCGGCAGAGAAATAAACCTTTTAGATTATAATTATTATGGACAACGAAGCAAAACCAGATAAACCTACTGTAAAAATGGGTAACGTAGCAGTAGCTGGTGCAACTGGTGTTAGTTCATTGATCTTCTATATGTTTGCTCAAATTCAAGATATGCAACAAGTAATATCTAATGTTGAAAGTACACAACATGCATTAATCAGTGACGAAGGAACAATTAGACCTTCCACAACTGCCATTAAATCTGAGATCATGTTGGAACAATTAAGGTTACGAATGGAAAGGTTAGAAAGGAACTATAACTTAAAGGACGATGATTAAACTTACAGATGCTGCTCTCTATTATGTTGAAGAGAGTCAGCAAGTAGAAGCCTGGGAATGGCTTGAAACACAGGTAGACCCTTGTACCTTAGAAATTTTCGGACAAAAATTTAGGGATAAACCAGAAACCATTGAACCCAATCCACTTTATGTTGAGTATCAATCACAATTAGATAATGCTTCTGGTACTGGTTATCGTGAATGCTTCTCTTCATCCATGGCAATGATTGCTATGTTCTGGGGAAAGGTAAAGAACGATGATGAATATAACGCTATCCGTTCTAAGTATGGAGACACAACTGATGCATCAGCCCAGCTTGCTTGTCTACGTTCATTAGGACTTAAACCTACATTTGTTACCAATGCTTCCATACAGACCCTTCAGAACGAGATTGATAATGGCCGTCCTGTTGGTGTTGGTTGGTTGCATCACGGTCCAGTATCTGCCCCTTCAGGCGGTGGCCACTGGTCTGTTGTTATTGGTTATGACACTACTGGTGTAATTATGAATGATCCAAATGGTGAAGCATCACTTGTTGGAGGTGGTTACACAAGTAATAAGAATGGAGATAGCCTTCATTATTCCTATAAGAACTGGGAGCCTAGATGGTCTCCAGGTGGGAAGAATGATGGTTGGTGCATGATAGTAAAGCCGTAATAGAATAAGAGAGGTGCAATTCCTCTCAACGGTATTGGCATTAGCCCGGCTACGGCTGGATACCTTTTGTCGAAACGTTTCGGTAAAGACGTATTTTTTACCAAAAAAATTAAATAACTTCTACGCGTAGAGGAATGCTACAACGTAAAACAACCTCTTTAAAAAAATGACTGCACAAGCTGGGACTCCTCCCAATGCAACACCAACCCCTATGGGTTCTATTAACTCAAATCCCCAATTGGGTCTGAGTAAAGCTACATCCCAAACAGTTAAAGGATATGATTCCGGTGCTGGTACTGCTGGTGATAAGTATGCTACATACCTGAAACTGTTTTCAGGTGAGCTGTTCAAAGCTTACGAGTCCTCCTGTATCGCTAAAGGTACAGTTCAGAACCGTACTCTTAAGAATGGCAAATCACTCCAGTTCATGTTCACTGGCCGTATGACGGCTGATTACCATGTACCTGGTACTCCTATTCTCGGTGACGGCAATCCTCCTTTGGCAGAGAAGACCATCGTGATGGATGACCTGCTGGTTTCCTCAGCATTCGTCTATGACCTTGATGAGACTTTGGCTCACTACAGCCTTCGCTCTGAAATCTCTAAGAAGATTGGTTATGCACTTGCAGAAGCCTATGACAAGAAAGTCTTCCGTACTATTGCTCTTGCAGCACGTGAAGCACATCCTGTGACCGCTGCTCCTGGTCCTGAGCCAGGTGGTTCCGTCATCAAGCTTGGTGCTGGTAATGAGTTCAATGCTCAAGCACTTGTAGACAGTTTCTTCGAAGCTGCTTCTATTCTTGATGAAAAGAATGTACCCCGTAATGGTCGTACAGCAGTACTCTCCCCTCGTCAGTACTATGCTCTCATCTCTCAAGTTGATAGCAACATTCTTAACCGTGACTACGGCAACAATCAAGGCAACCTGAACTCTGGTCAGGGTCTCTATGAGATTGCTGGTATTCAAATCAAGCGTTCTAACAACCTTCCATTTATGGCAGGTACTGTTGCCTCTGTTGATGGTGAGAATAACTTCTATGGTGGAGACTTCTCTGCTCACTGTGGATTGATCTATATGCGTGATGCAGCTGCTGTTGTATCCGGTATTGGTCCACAGGTTCAAACCACTGGTTCTGATGTGCGCACCATGTACCAAGGCGATATCATCGTTGGACGTATGGCAATGGGTGTAGGTACTCTTAACCCTGCCGCTGCTATTGAACTGCAGGCTGCTTGATAATGGCAAACCTAAGTAACTATGCTTCTTTCGATCTAGATGCATTGAAAGGAATGCTTAACAAATTGGGTTTGCCTTTTCCTAAGAAGGCTTCAAGAGAAGATCTAGAAGGTCTACTGAATGGAGCAGAGAACGCACTAGGTGCAGATCTATTCCGTGAACAAGTAGCTGGAGCAGCTATTACTACTAGTGTATCTAGTACTACTAGCGTACCTTCTACTAAATCAATTACTCCAGGATCTTCAGTTCTATACACTCTCCTCAGTGGAATAGGTGGTCTTACCAGTCAAACCTGGGATCCTCCTACTCCACTTGAGTATGGTCGTACCCTTATTTAAAATAACTATGCCAACTACAACCCGCTTCAGTGTCGCTAAGACACAACGCAGTTACTCCCCATCGGGACTGGCTGTTGTTAAAGGTTCTACTGTTACGTCTGAGACTGAGCAGTGGAATACTACGGCTTATCCACCTGCCGCATCTACAACTCAGCTAGCACCTACTACCTGATAACAACGGGGAGGCCTTAATTGGTCTCCCTTTTTTTTAATCTTTATTATTAAGAAATAATTATGCCTTATCCTACTACTGGCTCTAAGACTGAGCTACAAGCGATCAATCAGATTCTGGCGTCAGTTGGTCAGGCTCCTGTCACTACCCTTGAACGGACCAACCCGGAAGTTGCGATCTCCTATGACACTTTATTGCAAGTGTCGAGGGAAGTGCAGAGTGAAGGCTGGACATTTAACAGAGAGTATAGTTATCCATTTACCCCTAATGGGGACAATGAAATACCTTACCCTCCTAATGTCCTTCAACTAGACGCATCTACTGACCCTTCTTATTTTAAAAATAGGGAGTATGATACAGTTAGACGTGAAGGAAAACTATATGATAGAAGGAACCATACATATAAATTTAACGAGACATTATATTGTGATGTGAAATGGTACTTTGATTGGGATGATCTACCAATCCCTATCCAAGATTACATCACCGCTAAGGCCTCTACAATGGTCTCTAGCAGGCTTGTAGGAGACCAGAGACAGTATCAGACCCTTCTTCAACAAGAAGCCTTCACAAGGGCAATGGCGTTGGAGTATGAGACTCAACAGGGAGACTATTCATTCTTTGGTGGTACTAGAAAACAAGATAATTATCTACCTTATATCCCACTTAAAGCACTTCAGAGGTACTAATGGCTGCAGTTACACAATCTATTCCAAATTTCTTAGGTGGTGTAAGTAGCCAGCCTGATGAAAAGAAAACACCAGGACAAGTAAGGAATATCATTAATGGTTATCCTGATCCCACTTTTGGATTAACTAAAAGGAATGGCACACAATACCTTACTACATTAGATACAGGAAATAGCTTAGACCATGCCGCATGGTTCTTCATCAATAGAAGTGCCTCTGAATCTTATTTTGGTTGTATCACTACTTCTGCTAATATAAGGATCTGGAATGCTATCACTAGAACTGAAGCTACTGTAGATACAACCAATAAGGGTACATACTTAGAATCGGGATTAGGTCATGGTGACTATGAGTTTACAACCATTCAAGATCTTACCTATGTTATCAATAGAACAAAAGTTGTAAAAGAGATATCAACAGGTAACTATCAACTCCAAAGGTATGGTACAATCATCCTAAAAGAGATTGCAGGTTCTCAGGAATACACTGTATTTATTAATGGTACTGCTTATACTTATACATCACCTCCACCACCTGATGCATTAGCTGGAGAAGCAAGGATTAGTGCTGAAACAGTCCTTGCAGGAATTAAAGCAGCAATCCAAGGTGTAGTTACAGTTACACAACTAGCTGATTCTCTAGAGATATCAAGCAACACACCATTTACTTTAGATGTTAAAGGTGGTGTTAGTGGAAGAGGTCTTGAATCCTATCAAGATGAAATTGGTAATGCAGGGAGACTTGCAGCTAATTCTGTTAATGGCAGATTAGTAAAAGTAACAAATTCTGCTGATGAACGTAGCTCATACTTTGTTGAGTTTGTAGCTGACCAAGATAGTGGTACACAAGGTGGCTCTGGATATTATAAGGAATCTAGAGGATGGAGTCTTGACCCTGATGGTAATAACGTAAGAACACCTGAAGGCTTAGATGCATCTACTATGCCATATCAATTGATTAATACCGCTGTTAATCAATTTAAGCTAGAACCAGTTACTTGGGAAAATAGATTAGTTGGTGATCAATTATCTAATTCACCTCCTTCATTTGTTGGTGCTACTATTCAAAAAGGATTCTTACATTCTAATAGACTTGGATTCCTAAGCAATGAGAATGTCATCATGTCTCAAAGTGGTGAGTTTACTAACTTCTATTATGTCACTGCACAGACTGTTGTTGATTCAGATCCTATTGATTTGAACTGTTCTAGTATTAGACCAGCACAATTGTTTTCTGTTATCCCTCAGGCTACAGGTCTTATTCTGTTCAGTAAATTTGAACAATTTAGACTGTTCTCTGATGATGCTGCATTGACTGCAACAGATAGTATTATTAGATCTATCTCTAATTATGAAGCAGACGATTCAATTGAACCTGTTGATGTTGGAACTAGTATTGTTTTTGTAAGTAAGACACCTAACTTTACTCGTACAATGGCTATGAGTACAAGAAGTAATCCTAATGGTGAACCTGTAATTGTAGACATTGGTAAGGTAGCTTCAGAATTTGTACCTAGTACTATCGATTCAATGGTAGCCAGTCCACAGAACTCCTTTGTAGCAATGTCCAGTCAAGATGGATCTGATGTCTTCTTCTACAGATTCTTTAATACTGGTGAAAAGGATATCATGCAAGCTTGGTATAAGTGGTCATTACCAGGTAATGTACAGACCATGGCTATTGCTCAGGACATGATGTTCTTTGTAGTCAAGGTAGGTAATGAGGTTGTTCTATTGGGTACTTCTATTGCACAGCTAGTGCTAGAAGGTTCCATGACAGCTCAGGCTAATCCTAGACTAGATATGTTCTTC
>WLWE01002916.1_pt1 | contig 10431 bp, 10 predicted proteins | sample 6718301 | NCBI WGS metagenome assembly WLWE01 (sample SAMN12718691, study PRJNA515312) | sponge metagenome | isolation source: marine sponge | host: Mycale hentscheli | place: New Zealand: South Island, Marlborough, Capsize Point | collected 2003-05-01 | reverse complement strand
AATGCCGCTCCCCAAAAGGACAATCCCTTTGCTCCTAACTTTCAGCCTTTCTATGTGCCAGATAATGCACCGATCAGGCAGATAATTGGACCACGGCCAGGTTCAACCAAAAGTAATAACGCATCTGAGATAAATGCAAGGCTTAAGCAGCAGGCAGCAGAAAAAGAAGCAGCACTTAAGCGAACCAAAGGAAATTATGACCACTCTTCAGGCAGCTATACAGGACAAGATGTTGCGCTAGTGCCTGATAGCACTGTATATAGCGGAAGAGATGACGCTCGTACCAGTCCTACCGGGGTGCAACAGAAAGGAACGAACATGAGTAGGTCTTTTAATGACCTGCTTGCTACAACTAACACTTCTGGATACCAGCCATTTGGCTCAAATCAGCTGCCGACGACCGCAGGGAGCCCAGACGCTGCAGTAACTCCCAAGACACAGCAGATTCTTGCGGGGATTCAAGCAGGTAAACAGACTGATATGTCTATTGATGGGTACAAAGGCCCTGCATATACAGCGATTCAGCCTGATAACCCCCAGTTTGCGGCGGCATTCGGCCAAGATTTAGCCGATAAGTACAAAAGTGCCGCAGATTCCAAGGTCACTGGCTACACCAAAGGAGGAAGACTGGATCAAGCGCTGTCTGATAAGGCTGGAATGCAGTCATATATGAGTAAATTCTCCAGTGGCGACCGTGAACGCGCAGCAAATCGCGCATTTTTGGACACTGAAGACAGTATGTTGGCTCTTCGCGCCAAAGAAGCAGTGAATGGCGTCGTATATGCGCAACAACAGCACTATGTTGCCGGTGAAAACGCAGATTCTCCAGCTGTTGCTATCACTCGCGACCAAGCACGGGATATATCCAACGGTAGAAGCACTGCTGCTGGTTTATTGGAGTCATATAAGTCTCGTATCACAGATGCACAGAAAGAAACGCCAGCTGAAGCACAAGATCCGCTGACACCTGCAGTATCTGCAGTGAAAGATAACTTTGCTGCTGGAGCCAAGACTGATTTTGCGTTGAATAACGACGATGCGGGAAATAATAAGCCAGCTCAAAAAACAATCGATTCTAATTTCATGGAATCAGTTGATTTCAACGACCCTGCTCAATTAGCAGAGTACGAAAGAAGGATGAAACAGCTTAATTAGTCTGATTAGTTGTTATCTCAAACTTTCTACAATAGTGGAAGGTTTGAAGTTATTAATGTGGCCGATTCAGATATTCTTAGAGGTGCTGAACTTATGGCAGCATCTCGAATGCTCGGATTAAGTGAAGATGAGACAATTAATCTCATTCAGAGAAAGAATGCTCAAAATAACCGGCGACGCGGTACGCGCACGAGTGATTCTGCCGCTTCAAATGCGCTACAGAGTAAGTTAGCTCAGGTTGCAGCACTAAATGCTGAGATGCCTGCTGATATTGATGGATATAACACGGTTGCTAACGATGTGATCGAATATGGAGATAATTACAACACAGATACCTCTCAACAGTTTGGTGGCATCAATAAAGATGGCCGAATTGCAAATGTAGACCAGTCATTAACTGAAAGAGCAATGGCAGCTGGTAAAAGAGACCCAAATGTCTTTTTTACAAAAGATCGACAAGGAAATATCGTACATGAAGAATATGTACCCGATGGTCAGCCAACTCCCGCCAGATTCCGTGAATCGGAGATGCGTAGAGACTTTGGACTGAGTGCAGACAACAATACAGCTCCCGCACAATCAGTAATGATGGCTGCAAAGGCAAGATTGGAGAATGCAGTCGCTGCACAAGGTGCTGATAGTCTTCCCGGTGCTTTAGACACGATTGGACAACTAGAAGACAGTATTTACGGAACTTCTGCTGCCGAACAGTCGCTTGCACGTGAAATGGTGCGACGTGATGCCAATAACACGGATCCCGAGGTTGTAGAAGCTAATAACTGGAGAGCACAAGCAGAAGCACGTCAGATTGCACATACCAGTAGTGGATCAGGCCCAGTGTTTGATCAGATGGGCAATATCACTAAAATTGGTCATGCAAAAATTGCAGATGACTTCAATGTGAACATGAGAGTGCCAGGACGTGAGACTGAGCCCAACTCACTGCCTATTACGACTGCTGAGACACTAAACTCTCCTATTACGGACAATAGATTCGCCGGACCGCTTCAGCGGCAAGAACAGTGGCTTGCAGACAACGCTCCTGGCTATCGGGAAGGTGGATCGTTCAATGACTACCCACAAGTCTCCATTGATCAGGAATTAAACAACTTAAGTCAAGGACTTGGCAAAATTCGCATTGGCGGGCAAGGAATTGAGCCAGGTCTAACCAGAGTACGTGGAATCGATGATTTACAAGCTGCAGTCGATGCAGTCGTAGCTCTGAGTGCTTCTAAAGGCAAAGGCTTCACCAGATTTGAAGACGGTAGGAACGTTACTGCTACCAACCCTGGTATTACTGAAGTATTGCAGAAAGCTGGGTATAACCAGAACAAAACTGATGGATTAGCCCGTGCTTTGTTTGCAATTGAAGCAGGACGCAGGAGTCCAGTTAATCAAAATAAGAAAGAGCTATTTGCAGAAGGAATCAGTGGAACCAATCGTCCAGTCGAAGGTGGTGGCACTCATGAGTCCTTAGGTGGCGGAAACATCGCTATTGCAAGAGCTGGCAGACAAAAGACTGGCGGTGGACGTGAAGTCACTGCTGCATTCCAAGCATTGCAAGGAGATCCTCGTGCTGACACTCCTTTGACATCAACTGAGCTTGCAGATGCTCGTAGACCCTATATCGGAGCAGTAGAAGGAGAGCGCCAACAACGTGCTCAATTCTTGAGTGCTGAAGGATCCAGAATGTCTCCTCAACAAAGGGAAGCTGCATATGGACCAGCAAACGCTGCAATCGCCAACAAGATTGAACAGAGAGCTGGAGACGCTCGTGCTGCTAAGGAAGCATCACTAATTCCAAAGTCAGATCCAACCAGTGCTGCATTCCGTGCAAGAGATGCAGAATTCTCCGCACTAGGTGAACGCAGGAGAGCAGAAGGTTCAGAACGTGCACTTGCACAATTAAGAGGCTCGAATGTGACGAATGCTTCTGATGCATTCTCTGCACCTAAGAATGATCCAGTAATGGCTCAGAAGTTTGCAGTCAATCAACAACCACTGTCAGGCATTACTTACAACGAGACTGCACCTGATCCATGGACGACACCACCAGCAACAGGTGGAGGATTCACAGGAAATTCGGAAAAGCGGATGCCTGATGAAATGTTAAATCAACTGGCTTCATTGAACTCAGGACCAACACAAGGACCAAGGACTCCAGGCATCAGACAAAAGATTATGAACTCTATCAAGAGAGCACCGAGTAACTTTGCGGCTGCGCCAAGGAGGCAGCGTCGTGGAGCAGCGGTAGGAGCCGGACTGTTAGGAGTGACAGGATTGAGCGGGTTGATCAGTGGAGAGTCAGAGCGTCGTCAGGAGGAGCAGTACTGATGGATTACTCACCACAGGATATACAACAGGGCAACAGATTAAAGATACAGGCTGAAGAGACACCAACTAACTTCGGCACTGTAGATGGTGCTAGTGAAAGATCAGAATCAGCGGGCTTTGGTAAGACACGTATGGCAGGGCAAAAAGGTGCACGAATAGTTGAACTTATGCAAGATCCAGTTGAAGCTCAAAGAACACAGAACTGGATGACACAGTTTGGACTATCTAATGAAGGGATGCAGTTTAATCAAGCTAGAATGATGATGGCGAATCCACAGCCTCAGCAGGAGCAACAGTAATGGCTATACCTTTAATTCCAGCAGCTGTAGCAGGATTAGCGAAGCTAGGGATTGGTGCAAAACTTGCATCAGCATTAGGAGCAGCTAAAGGACTAACAGCAGGAGCCGGTGCTTCATCTGCAGCACGTATGGCTGGACAAGCTTTATTCGGTGGAATGACAAAAGGACAGATTGCAGCACGTTTAGCACCTGACGCAATCTTCGGTGGAGTAGCTGCCCTTCAGACACCAGGTGATCTTGGTGATAAATTAATTGCAGGTAGTGCATCAGCAATCGGTGGTGGTCTCGGTGGACTGGCACTGGGTCGTGCAGCTAGTAGGTTTGGAGAAGGAGCAAGTATTGCCGCTGACTTTGGTGGATCAATCCTTGGTGATATGGGAGGTATGGCTATAGGAGATGGATTACAACGTGGTAAAGATAAACTGATGGGTGGTGCTGGACAAACAGCATATGAACGTATGAGTGCAGAACAACAAGCACAGTTTGCTGAACAGATCAGACGTCAAACATTGGCAGGTGCTGGAATTATTCCTGGTGTACGTGATCAGTTTATGTATGAGAATGGGTTGGGCTAATGAGTTGGTTTGATGAGTTTAAATCGGGTGTAGCTCTTGATTACGGAGTAGGGAGAGACGATCGTGCGAAAATGTTCTACGAAGAACGCAATCGGCGCGGTAAAGATGATGATGCAGTAAGACTAGTCAATATGACAGCTACTCATCCTGTTTCATATCGAGCACGAGAAATACTAGGCATTGCAAACAAAGATGCAATGGCAGCTAGAGCAGATCAAGGTATAGGACTTAAGCCAACAAGAGCAGGACAAGCAGGGCAATTAGTAGGATCTATTGGAGCTGACCTAACGCAAGATGTCAGCAGAGGATTTTGGTGGCTAGTAAATGCTGCACAAGCTTCGGGGAACATGATTCAAGAAGGTGCACTTGCACATGCAAATCCTGATCTATATGGTGCTCAGAAATCAGATGTACTTTATAAAGATATCAATGCATTAGAGAAGATTGGATATGCAGAACCAGATTCTACTGGTAAGTTAGTAAGAAAGCCAGGTGTCTTTAATGCTGGAGGTAAAGCAGGCAAAAGAAATTACAGAAGTGGGTTAGTAGCGGCATTAGGGATTCCAGCTGGAGTTGCTATTAATAATTCGCTAGGTCTGCTTACACCTTTTGGAGGAGCAGAAGGTTATGAAGCTGTGATGCCCAGCCAGGATGATCCATCGAAGACGAATAATGTCATAGGTGAAGTTGCTGCTAAGTATATTCTTGGTAGAACAGGAGGCCTACTTGATTATGATGAATTTAAAAAGGTGAGGCCAGATGTCAGCAAAGGTGAGTACAACGCATATAAAGCATTTAAGTACGACAAAGCATTAGATGTGAATCCATTTGATGACGGTAAGATCAACCCTCTGCCTGGGAGCATCATTAAGGCTACAGATGACGGCATCCATGGTCCTGAAGTTCAGTTCCTTGGAAGATCATTACCTTTGACAACAGCAGCTGTTCCTTTTGCATCTGCAGTCATTGGTGGTGCACTTGGTGTCAGACGCGGTAAACGTTATCGCCAAGGTGGAGATATGTTTGGTACACCTGATCCAAATGCAGTCAAACGTGGAATGATCGGTGGCTCAGTAGGTGCACTTGGTGGTATTGCTGCAGGTAATTTATTAGAAGCAGAACGTAGACGTAGGAACGAAGCTGCTAACCAGGCTTACTATGATCAACTTTGATAAACTAGTTAAAGACTTAGTAAAAGTACGATGACAAGATTTGCCGGTAGCGCAGTAGATTTCACACCTGCATCATTACAATCAGCTGGTGGCGGTAGTAATTACTCGGCTGCGGCTGGTGTTGTTGATGTGAACGATACTCTAGGTGTACAACGAGCAAAAGCACCTAAGTATGGTGAGTTGTCATCAATGGCAATGCAGACACAATCAGCAGAGAAACAAGCTGCGATGAATGCAGAAGGACAAGTAATGTCAGCTGGTATTCAATCACTTGGTCAAGCCAAGGCTGGACAGATGGCAGCACAAGCATCAATTAAGGCAGCTGAAGCACAAGCAGAAGCATCTAAGCAAGGATCAATGATGAGTGCTATTGGAGGCATTGCTAGTGCAGGCTTGGGATTAATGAAATTCAGCGACGAGACAACTAAGTATGACGTCAAGCGGATCGATACTGCACTTGAGACCCTGCGTAATCTGAAGCCTGTCACCTTCCATTACAAGGAAGAGTTCAGCACAAGCCCAGAGCGTATGCATCACGGCTTTATTGCACAAGAGTTCCAGAAGGTATTGCCTGACGCTACCTATTTCGATGAGAGTATCGGTAAGCTTGCAATTGATACTGGTGATGTAATCGGACTACTCGTCCGTGCTAACCAAGAGCTTGAAGCACGCATTGGAATGCTTGAAGCAAAACAAGCTTTAGCAACTGTATAAAATAGAAGTATTAGGAGACTTAGGCTGATGTTAGACGCTATTCAAAATGAACTGCAGTTCCGGTTTGGAACAAAAGGAGCGCTAGAAGGTTCTGTCCAACGAGATAATGCAACAGGTGACTATGAGCCTAATTTACTTCAAAGGGCGCTTGGAGTTGACAAACAACAACTAGAGAATGCAGCAAATACAGGAGAACGTAATCGCTTTAAAAACACAGATCTAGGAAGAGAAGCATCTAGTTATGGTGTAGAAATAGGTTCAGGTCCTGTAAATTACACGAATATTCGAAAAGGAATATCAGACGCAAAAACACGTGATGCATTAGGTCAAAAAATCAGAATGCTTGGTGGCACAGTAGGCGATGCTACTGACATTGGCGTTCTTGCAGAAATGGCAGATACGCTTGATACAGAAAGAACTAATGCCAAACTTGAAAATAGTCCAGGATGGAAACGTGAAGAAGGCAGGTATTACGATCTTCAGCAAGAGAAGTTAGCAGATCGTAAGGATGCACGGGATGCTCTTACATTCTCTCGTCAAGATGCACAGAACCAACGGATGTTTGCTCGTAGGGAATCTGCTCTTGACCGTGCACAGACACAAGACCTAGCGATTCTGAGTCAAGGTCATCAGATGAAGATTGCTCAAATGAATCAGGATTTAGCTGAGAAGCGTATGGGATATGACCGTGAGACAAGGCGTATGGATAAGCGTGATCGCATGATTGCTCAGCTTATGGCTGGCATAGGCTCACTTGGTAGTGCGTTCTAGTATTTAATTACTGCCCAGCGTAGTGAAAGAAGTTACCATTAGGCGAGAACATGGGATCTTCAGATGCCACACGATTGTGTAACATTGTCTGGCCTTTAAATTCAGTACGACCATCAAGTCGATTAAAAGCATCAATAAGTTTTTTCTGCCCTTCAGGTGACTGTAGTTGAGCAGAGATTTTTGGACTAGCAACTGAACGTCCAGTGTAAACACCTTCATATTGACCAGGAGCGTGGCTGATTGCATGAATGGTGTCACCATATCCACCGGCACGTAGACGTGTCACTAGATTTGCACCTACTCCATAGACATCATCAGTACCTAAGGCTGCTTCGCTACTGATTGTGTAAGCCATATCGTCATAATCTTTTGGAGTAAGGCCTGCAAGTGGATTATTGGTTGAATCAGTTGTAATAGTTTTGGCAGACGTTTTAGATCCACCAGAGGTTACTTTCCCAGGCTTAGCCTCGCTGACTGGTGATGCAGTGGCTGGATCAGAATTATCAGTGCTGGGCTTGAACTTATCACTAAGTGCTTTAGATGTCGCATCATTCTCTGCGTAGATACCTTCTCGCTTGCTCTTATTGTCGGCAAGTAATTTTTTAAGATCTGCTTGATAGGCGTCATCAAATCCTTTGCGATCTGCTGTTGGGTATTTGCGATCTTTTGCGTTGTCTGATGCAGACAAGAAACCGGCAGCTGCAATTTTCCCGATACCTGCGAGAACACCTGCTTTACGTCGATTAAGTGCAATTTCATTCTTCTTGTTAAATACAGCTATTTTTTGTCCAGTCCTAGTTACACCTTCATATGCACTTATCCCTGCTTGAGCGACTTTTGCTGAAGCATTGATTGCAGCAATCTTTTCTTCTGCATTCGTCTTCATTGCAACCTTAGATATTTCTCCGTAGTCAGGACCAGTCTTACGTTGAATAGCGAATGATTTAGCAGCACTATTAGCAACAGCTTTACCTGCTGCTGCATAGTCGCTTGTGTTGCTACCACCGAGAGATGCAAAGCGCATATATCTAATACGTATTCTCCTATCTATTGTAGAAGAAAGAAATAGATAGAATATGAATAACAGTCAGACCCCAGTTTAATAGATATGAGTATCGATAAGGGTATGTTCAACTTCCAAGGTGTCATGGATACGTTCTATGGCTATCAACCTGGTAAAGACGATTCGGAAGGTAGAGCAATTAAGAATAGCTTCATGGCAAACATGGTGCAGTCAGGATTTGACGCTCAGCTAGCAAAAGGAATGGCACAGCAGCAGTCACAGATTGCTCAGTCAAACATGACACTTGCTGCTGATTTAGAGCAAAGGAATACATCTGCCAATATGGCACAGGAGTTTAACTATGGCATGCAATCAATGGGTGCGCAGTATGACTTCCAGGAACAGTTCGCTCAAAACCAGAGCAAACGAGACCAGGCAATGGTTGGCGTTGTAGGAGATGATAACCGTAAAACGATTGGAGCACAGGGCGTGCAAGACCGTCTAAACATAGGTGCTCAAGGAGAGCAGACGAGACAAAATATTGGTGCTCAAGGCACACAAGATAGATTGACGACTGTTACTCAAGGAGAGCAGACACGACAGAACATTGGCGCCCAAGGTTCTCAAGATCGTCTAAACATTAAAGAGACAGGTAAGGAGCAAAGATCTACAGATACAAACAGAATCACAACAACAGGCAAGGAGCAGCGTACGACTGATACAAACCGCTTGACAGTTGGTGGTGAACAGGATCGTCTAACAATCGGCAAGCAAGGCCAAGAGCAACGTGAGACTGATACAAACAAATTAGTCACAGGCGGAGAGCAGCAACGTTTGACCGATAGCAATGTTGCTCAAGAAGGTCGCACAACAATTGACTTTAGTGACCAGATTGAAGGTCGTAAAGAGAATAGACAATCAGCACGCAGTCGTGCAATGGCGAGGTCTTTCTGATGCCTACACAGCAAGCAACAAGCGGAAAGGTCTACCTTACATACGTAGACCAATGGCTAGATACACTTCCTGCTGCTGAAAGTGAAGACTTCAAAGAATTTGCTGAAGTCACTCCAAGTATCATTGAGATTTGGGTATATGCCGGTATTCTTCAATATCCTGGCTCATTCAATGACTTAAGTCGTTGGGTGAAGATGAAATATAAGAAATTGAACCGACGTGAAATCCTTAATAGTGAAATTGCTGCTCTTCACTCCGATATACAAGAGCTTCGAATGGCGATTACCTCAGGCGAAGTCAAAGCGGACAATGGCTGTGCGCGTCTTGCTGCCTTGGAGAAGGAACTCAGGAGTCACATCGAAACGTCGGACAAGATGAACCGGACGACAGATAAGCGTGGATTAGTACTTGCCGGTGCTGACCGTGTGATGCGTGAACTTACAGGCATCTTCAAGGATGACCCACAGTTCGCTGAGCCTATTGAAAATGCAATCAATGCTGTATGGGCAAAGATTTACAGTGAGTTGAGTAATGCGTGAGCTTCCAGAGTTACCTGTAATTAAAGACGCAACAATAGATACGTTACGTCTTGAAGGTACACTTTCCAAACGATTACCTTCGATGCCCTCAGGTGATCTAAACGATTTATCATTTACAGATGTGCGTCGTAGAGAAGCAGAGAAGTATGCAAATGAGATGCGTGCAGCATTTGATATCTCTAGACAACAGGCACAAAGAAGTAGAGCAATTGCTAAAGCAAAAAACAGACAAGCACAAAGAGCAGCGGAGCGCCGATAGACTAAGGGAAAGATAACTTACCTATATGGCAATAGCAAGTGCAGCTTCAGCTTACCGTCGTTCAGCATTAATGACGGCAACTAAAGTTACAACTAAGCCACCATCACCAGAAGTATTAAGAGCACGGGATGACTTCAAAGACTTCTGTGTATTTATGGGTAAGGCACCAGCAAAGCATATGTTGGAGTGGCATGCAGAGTTATGCACTGGTGTAGATAGTGAAGTGTTGATGGGCATCGGTGGACCTAACACAGCAATCCTTGCACCACGAGGTTCTGCTAAGTCAACAGTGCTTGGACTATTTGCAGCTTGGATGATAGGCCGACATACCGCAGCTAAGAAGATGTTGCGTATACTGTATATTGCATACATGGTTGATATCAGTCGTGCAAAGAGTGCAACGATTAAAGGTATCTTGACTAGCAATAAATACAGAGAAGTCTTCCCAATGGTGAGGCTCTCAAAGATTAAACGTTCTGACGAATACTGGAGTATTGATTATGACTTTGCAGGCATTGATACAGCAGGTGAAGAAGCTTTCACAATTGCGTGTGGTGGTCTCAAAGGTGCAATCACCTCTAAACGATCACAGCTGGTGCTTATTGATGACCCTATCAAATCTGCCGCTTCGATCAACAACCCAGACATTCGCCGTG
>WLWE01002914.1_pt1 | contig 10431 bp, 9 predicted proteins | sample 6718301 | NCBI WGS metagenome assembly WLWE01 (sample SAMN12718691, study PRJNA515312) | sponge metagenome | isolation source: marine sponge | host: Mycale hentscheli | place: New Zealand: South Island, Marlborough, Capsize Point | collected 2003-05-01 | reverse complement strand
ATATTCTATCTCTAGAAAATTTAGGCATAGAACCAAAATCATAACTTACTGATAAGGGTATATCAGGATCTAAACTTCTTATTTTTTCTTGTATTTCTTTAAAATCTATTTTTTCTGGATCAACCCTAAAGTCATCCCCCTCTGCTTCCATTACACTATTTATAAATCTAGTAAATGTTGTAGCTACTCTAGGAGATAATCGTGGAGATAATGCATATACTTTAGGATCCTCAGACATGAATCTCATTGCTTTATTTAACTCCATAAAATTTTCACCTACAGCAGGATTAGTAATAAGATTACCAAAAATTCTAGCTCCTATAATTAATTTCATAGTATTACCAAAACCAAATGCAGCACTTGTAGCTCCAGCCATTATACCACCAGAAGAACCAGCTCTTAATGTAATAGATCTTTGTACAAACTTAGAAGGATCTGTGAAATCAACAGTATCTAAAGATCTTTTTACATTAATTATATCTCCAATTCTTTTCAATGCTTTGTCTCCTTCTTTTCCACCACCAAAAATTTCTCTAATAGCATCTCTCCCTTGTGGAGTATCATATCCTATATTCTTAACAAATTTTTCTATATTTAATTCACCAAAATTATGTTCTCTTATCATACCATCATTTAAATTAGCCATACCGTCACCTTGAGTAAATACTCTTCCATCTATTTCAGTAACATCTAAAGTTTCATTTACTTTTGTTTTAGCTCTAACTCTTTGTTCTGTAGCATCATCTAAAGCAAATATTCTTTTATTAACAAAACCTTTTTTAGCGGCTTGAGCAGCAATAGCTTGAGCAGATAGAGATCTATGATCTCTTAATGGAAATTGTGTAGATTCGTTCCATGAATCCCATAACCAAGTTCTAACATATCTGTCATACATTTCTTGAGATTCTTTACTTTTAGGTATTTGAATAGTTCTTTTAACTTGACCATCTTTACCTAAAACATCATAACTAGATTTTGTAACTCCTAATACCTGTTTTAATTGTCTAACACCTTCAGGACTATTGTCACTTAAAACTCTTCTTATAACTTTATCAAATACTTGATCTGGATATATACCCGCATTACCCTGCATTTCAATACCTTTGTCTGCAAATATTTTAGCATCTGCAGAAGCTAATTGTCTTGCAACTTTGTTTGTACTAAAAGGTCTAAGAACTAATGAGTAATAAGCATTAGCTTCTTTTAATTGATTGAAACCAGAATTAGCCACTCTAATTTGTTGATCTATAAAATCTTCAGCAGCTTGTGGTCCTTCACTATCTAATAGATTTTTATATTCATCTTTAAATATTTTATCTTTTAAATTAGTTCTGACTGTTGCTTCACCCATACTATTTAAATCTTTTTCCATAGCATTTCTAATAACTAATATTTGAGGTTTAACATTTTTAAATTTAGTTCCTGTGTATGCTGCAGTCTGCATTCTAGATAATCCAGACCAATCACTCATTCTAATATATTCACTGTTTCTTGTCATATCGTTTAAAAATTGTACGTATTGTACTAAAGGATCATCAGCTGGTGTTAAATCTCTTGCACCTTTCTGCATGTTATCAAAAGCAGCACCATAAGAATAAGTGCTAGGATACTCGTTTTTCATTTGAGAAATTAATCTTTCTGTTTCTTGTTTAATAGTTGCTGTTGGAATCATTTTAGGATTACCTATATCTTCCCAATGTTTTCTAACTTTTCCGTATTCAGTGTCTACTGTTTTCCAAACATTCTTCCATTCTTTTTTAATTTCATTAATACCTGCGTAGTTCATAATACTTTGATTACTTCCAGGTGCCATGTTTAAATTATCCACAGTATTTAAAAATTCTTCTTGTGTAAGTTTAGTATTTACATCTTTATTAAATTTTACTAATGGACCACTAACAAGAGGATACACACCAATAGTAGAAAAGAATTTTTTAAAGAAGTTTTGAAAGGCATTATTACCTGGTATTAAAGCTGCTACGTTAGGTTTTTGACCTAACCTTTCAAAGGATTGTGCGATTTCTTTAGATTGAGCAGAGTTTAAACCCAATGATTGTTTTACGCCTTCTCTTCCAGCAAATCTAACTAGAGGTATTAAAGACATAGCACCACCTGCCCAAAGCAGATCATTATATGTTTCATTTAATCCATTGTATAAAGCTCTTTGTGCAAAAGGTAATTTTCTAATATCATTATCAGTAAGGTTAGCTAAGTCTTGAGAAGTAGCTCCTACGTAATCAGATCCTAAATTACCTATGTCATATAAAACAGAGCCTGCACCTGCTCCACCTGCAGCCATCAATATTGATTGTGATTCAGTAGCTAATGCTGGTGTTGCTCCAAACTTTTTTAATTTTTTAAAAAAATCTATAGTGTTGTCTGCCATACCTGCTAGACTCCCTAACATTCTTACAGGTAATCCTGCTCTTCCTCTTATCTTAGGTAATTTTTTTACTTGATCACTTAAAGCTGTAAATCTTTTTTGATACATTCCAAACATATCTGCGTTACGCATATCTACACCGTATTGATCTTTAAATCCGCTTTGTACAAAAGCTTTCATTAGTTGATCTCTGTTCATGTAGTAAGGAACCATAGACATAGAAGCAGCTCCTGCAAATACAAGGTCACCTCTTTCTATTCCTGTTGATGTTTTTAATGGTTCTAATTTTTGTTCTTTACCAATAGCTACACTCTTTGCACCTAAATTAATTAGTCTATCGTAATCTTGAATACTATCGTAGCCTGTAAGCTCGCCACTATCAAAAGCAGAATCTAACGCCTGCATTTGTTCTGCATTTAATTTTCTAGTGTCTAGGTTTTTTTCGTTAATAGCAGTTTGTAACTCTTTAATAGTAGGCACTATTAACCTCCAATTTGAATTGTGTTTAAGATATCTTGTCTACTTACTTGATTGTTAACTTTTTGATTTCTCATAAAATCTTTTTCTTTTCTTTGATATTGTAAAGCAACACCAGGTATGTCCATAAAGTTATCTTGAATATAAGATTCTTCTCCACCATTTAATTTAAACTGACTTAAATAAGTACCAGCTTTTTCTGCAAACTCTTCTCTTAGTTGTTCGTAGTTTAGTCTAATAGTTCTAGGTGAAGTAATGTATTTAATAATCTGTGTACGCTTAGCAGCGTTATCAATATCTTTTTGTGTTAATCTATCTTCTGATTTGTTTGCGTTTGCAACAATATATTTCATACGTTGTTCAATTAAAGCAAGTCTAGTATAATTTCTTAACTCATCTTCCGTTGGTCTGTAGTTTTTAGCAATAATTCCAGCTTTTTTTAGTTGTTTTTCAACTTGTTCTGCTCCATTTTCTTTAGCATTTTCTAAATCTGCATTAAATCTTTTAGTCATGTTGTCAGATTCTTTTGCAAATATATTTACTTTGCCTCCACTTATATCAAATCCTTCTCTACCTGTAGTTTGTGCCATCTCTGCTCTGATTTGATCATCAATAACAGAACTATCTCCGCCTACATTACCACCTGCAAAAAAGTCTAATGTACCAAAAGCATCCTCAGTTAATAATCCTAAAGCAGCTTTAGTTCCACCTTCTCCTGCATTTTTAATTACAAACTCTACCATCTTACCACCACGTCTATTGTCTTCTAGACCCATAAGAGCTTTGTTTTGTTTTTCTGCATTTTCTTTTACATCAGTACCTGTAAAATCTGCTGCTGAGAAAGATTGTTGGCCTGTGTTAGGATCGTATTGTCTTGTGTAATATTTATTATCTTTACCTAAAGATACTCTGACATTTCTAAAACCACCTGGTACACTTGGGTCAGCTACTCTAACTGTTTTATCTCCACCTGTTAGCATTCCTGCACCTTTAGCTTTATCTGATTTCATTTTTAAGAAAGCTTGTGCTAGTTTCATATCTGAATCTTGTTGTTTTAATTTAAGACCAATCATAGCATCAGCTGTAGAAGCTAAAGTTTGACCTGTAATATCTAAAAATCCTCTTACTCCTTTTTCAGGAGATTTACCTGATAACATTTGACCTGCTACTCTCATCATTAATAAGTTGTTTAAATTATCGTTATTGGTGCCAGTCATTTTGTTTATTTGATTTTTAAATTGTAAGAACTGACCTGATAAAGCATCAGTACCTGCTAGTTCATTACCTGCTGCAACATCTCTTTTTCTTTTTTCTATCATGTGTTGAATTTCTGCTTGGCTTTCATTACCTGTTATTACAGGAACGCCATCGTTGTTAGGTGCAGGCATATTATCTGCAATTGCTGCTCCTCCATCTTTAGGACCAACCATAGACTGTAAAGTACTTAAATCTACATTAGACTCAATAGCTATTTGTTTTAATTGTTCATCAGTTGCTTCACTAGGATCAACACCTAATTTACTCGCAACTTCTTTTACTTTAGCTATAGTTTTTAATTGTGCATCTAACGCTTTTTCTCCTTCTGTTAATGGATTTTCAATACCAATAGCTTGTGGAACAAAGTCTTTTGTACTTTCTTTATATTCTTTTAAATTTTCTGTAACTCTTTTTTTAGGATCAGGTTCGTACTTAGGTTTCTTTTGATAAATTAACCTATCTTCAATACTTTTTGCATAATCTTCGTTAGTCATTTCTCCTGGATTAATATCAGCTACTGCTTCAGGAGATATAAATCCTCCTGTTATACCTGTACCAATAGAAGCTAAAGCTGTTTTTCCAGGATTACTTACTATAGATTTTGCAGCACCTGTCATTCTAGGAGCTAAATATTCTCCTGTTTCTTGTAAGGCTTTTATTCCAGATCTTTTTGCAGAGCTTGGTAAAAAAGCAGCACCAGGCACAGCAAGAGCAGCACCTTGTAAAAATTTACCTGTATCTCCTTCAACAACACCTTCTGCCATATCTTGAGATCCAACACCTATACCATAACCTTCTAAACCAACTATACCTGTTTGAACTCCAGGTCTATTCATAAAAGAAGAAACTTTAGGTGCAAGATATCTGTAAGCTGGAGCAGCACCTGCTCTTATCATATTTCCAGCAGACATAAGTCCACCTATAAATAACTTAGGTACTTTATTAGGATCTACCTTATGTAGCTCTTGTGCTCTTTTTTTAAATAGAGGTCTGTTTAATGTCTTATCCATTAAACTACCTATACTGTTCTGCCCATGGCCATCGCCGCAGCCGTTGGGTTTTTATTCAACATTGAGTAAGTTGCGTATGCACCAAGTCCGGCTCCTGCAGCTTGTGCTAAAGGATTACCACTAGATCCTGGTGTTGTGGTCTGTGTTAATGAAGACTGAGATGTTGGTCCTGCAGCATAGATATTTTTTAAGAATTCAGCTCTTTGATACGGTTCGTATGCTCTTTGTAATTCTGTCTGTCTTGTAGCATCTAATGCTTGCTGACCTAACTGTCTTTGTAAACCACCTGCAGCCATTAACTGATTAATGTCTGACTGTGCCATATTTTGTTGTTGTTGGCCTAACGCACCTAACAACTGACCACCTTGTAATCCTATTCTTTGTTGATTCTGTGCTGCACCTAATGCAGTATTAAAACCTTGTGCCTGAGCTTGACCCATTGCTGATAAAGTTCTACCCTGAAGTTCTGCTTGTTGAACTCCTTCACGTCCTCCCCCAAAAGCTCCTGCTCCAATAGCTTGTGATCCTAGTTTATTTTGCATCATTTGTCCTTGTCTACCAATTTCATTTGTAACATATTGTTGATAAGGATTTAAAAATTGTGATATCTGTGAAGCACCTACGGGAGCCATTGCTCCTTGTACTCCAGATACAGCAGAACCAACAGTAGGTTGACCCACTCCTGTAATTCCAGATTGAGTAATCCCTTGTTGTTCTAAGGCACCCATACCCTGTACGTTAATTTGTGGAATGTTAACTGGTTTTTGTGCAAGTGATGAAGCTATGTCCATCAAACCAAGTTTTCTTTCCTCTATACCCGGTGCTTCTCTTATGTATTGTGTAGTAGTCGAAGGTTGGCCTCCGCCACCTCCTCCACCGCCACCGCCAAATATACTCATTTAGTTAGCTCCTTTTGAAATTCATAATGTTTAACTTTCCAATTATATTTATCCATAATTTTTTTATATCCTGGTCTCATTAATGCAGTTACTCTTTTACAATTATTTACCTTTGCAAATTCTTCTAATGTTTGTACTAACTTATCAGACCATAAATTCATTTTTTTTCCTGTACAAATCAAACCTTGTAATTCTTTAAAGTTAGGATTGTCAAAAAATCTACTAGTACAACATCCAAATACTTTGTTTTCTCCATCGTCATCTGTTCCAAACATAACCCATAAATGCATTATATTTTGTTTTAATAATTTTTTAATGTGTTTAGCATCTGCATATTGACCGCTAAATTTTAATGCTTCTGCAATAAGAAACTCTACTAAAGGCCAAAAAGTATCTATCTCTGTTGGCTTAATAGTAAGTACTTCTACGTTAGCTTTAATTGTCTTTTCTACTTGCATCTAAAATATCCATAATTCTTTTAAAACGTTTTTGTTGTTCGTAAAAAAACTCAGCACCTTTTTTTCTTTGATCTTCTTTGTCTGAAAGATTTGCACCAGCAATAATACCTGCTCCTCTTACAGCAGCCGATCTAGATACAAATTCACCATCAGCTAATTGAGCTAACATTGTATCTTCGTTTTCATCACCCATACCAGCTCCATCTTTAACAAAACCATAAGCTCTTGTATAATTGTTAGCATCATTTTCACTGTGACTAAATTTAGAAGGTAGTGCTTGTCCGCCTGTATTAAATTTTGCAACTGAAACTATACCACCTGTTTTCATAGCAGGTTGATCTTCACCTAGTATTGCTTCTACTGATTGATAAGTATTTTTATCTTCTAATGTGTTGTCTGAATATGTTCCATCATCATTATATGTTCTAGTTTGAAAACCTGTAGGTCCTCCTGCAAAACCACTCTCCATAAGTTTTTGATAATTTTTATTAAAGCCTGGAGCAGCATTTGCCATATCTTCTCCGCCACCCATACCACCAAGTAAAGGAAGAATTGCTGAACCTACTGCAACTTTACCTGCAGTAGTTTTTGGAATCATACTAGACAAAAAACTTGAACCACCTTCGTTACCAACTAAACCTTGCATAGTTCCTGGATCAGTCATTCCTGAAAATCCTGGAGCAGTTGCTGCTTGACTTCCCGCTACTTGTGGAAATAAACTTTTTATTCCTGTCATAGTAGCTGTATTACCAAACTGTGCTCCTAAAGTGCTTCCTGCTAAAGTGTTAGCTCCTGTTTGACCAAAAGCTTGTAGTCCACCAACACCTGCCATACCACCTAGTTGGCCCATACCACCAATTACTAAGGCATCTCTTAAAGATCTTTTAGTTGATTTTCCTCGAAGTTTTTGTACGCCAAATGTGGCTAGTGCTAATGTAAATGGATCCATAATTTATTCTTTTAAATATGGATAATAATATCATTTTACTTAGTTAGTTTCAACTCATCGAGAAAACGACCTTCGTACTGGTGTTCTCCAACATGTATAATAGGGTCATTGACATAGGCATAACATTTTCCCCCAATGTCCTTCCAAAGCTTGCAAAATGAAAAATCCTCACCCATATATGTTTTGGTTTCAGGGTCATGTATACAGTCAAAGAAGTTCCATAAATTAGGTCTATCTACATATTCACCATTAATAACTGTCTTTTGAACTATATTTTTATCTGGATATTTCTCTATCATCTTATCAAATACGCTTCTTTTAATTAACATACATCCTGTAGGGCTATGTGTAACTTCCATAACACCATTATCTAGTTTTATATTTTCAGGGTTTTCTACTCTCATTGGATAAGTATTTAAAAATCTATGTATATCTTCAGGTTTTTTTACTTCACCATCATTCCATTTTTTGTAAAGTTTATCCCACATCATTGTTTTTAATGGGTAAGGAATAGATACTAGTTCTTTATTTAAATCTAACATTTTAATTATAGACTCTGCTCTAAAATATATATCTGAATCTATAAACAACATATGTGTACAATTAGATTCTAGAAAAGCTGAAGTACATAAATTTCTTCCTTGAGTTACTAAAGAAGATTTTAATAAAGTAAATGTAATTTTTATTCCATTTTTAATACAAAGTTGTTGTAGTTCTAAAAGAGCTTGAGTGTAATGCATAGCTACCTCACTATGACAAGGAGTACAAACCATAAGACTATAAGGTGATTTATTTATTTTTTTTGTTTCTTTTTGTCCGGTGTCCGGTTTCCACATAGGAAGACTAGCTTTTTCGTATGATGTTACCTCAACTTCTTTTAAAGTTTGATAAGTGTCTTTATTTATTGTTTCTTTCATTTAAAGCTCCTTTCAGAAAGTTTGTCCATTCTATGCCTTTTTTCTCCCAGTTATAAAATCTTTTGTAAAACTTTTGTTGTTCTTCTAAATGTTCTTGCATAAAATCTTCATGTAAATAACTAGCAGCTATGTTAATTGCTCCTGCAGTATCTTGTGCCATTTGTTCGTAATTTGTTGAATAATTAATATACACAGGCCACTCTGCACATGTTTCATACAAAGCTCCAAAATTATTAGTAATAACATGTACACCAGATGCTAAAGCTTCTAAAGCTGAAGCACAAGAAGTTTCTTCAAATATAGATGGATAAACAAACATATCATAGTTAGGCATCATCTCTCTGATATATTCGTTTGGTTTATAACCAATGTAATTTACATTAGGTAATTTTTTAGCTTGTTCATATAGCGCCTCAAAATCTTTTTCAGTATTATTTGCAAATTCAGAACCATAAACTTTACAAGAACTATAAACATCTAGGCTTATGTTTGGATTATCAACATCTTGCATAGCTCTTAATAATACATTCAAACCTCTCCAAGGTGTGCAATGGTGTATTAATTTAATAGGAGTTCCTCTTTTGTATATTTTTCTAATTGGAAAATCTTCTATACCATTTTTAATAACAACTGATTTGTCAGTAGGTATATCAAATATCATTCTAAATTTTTCATAATTCCAATGACTGTTAAATACATACCAATCGTATTCATGGTGTCGTGACTTGTCAGAAAAAAATTTTTGAAGGTTAGGTTGATCCCAAGAATTTTTTTGCCAAAGTATATTTAATTTATTTGGATCTATTGGAACTTTACCTGGAATAGAAGTGCATATTTGTACTTGATCTAATATTTCTTTGGAAACATGCTTTTTAAGCATTTCCATTTGTAGCTCAGTGGCCCCTCTTGGTTTCATTATTCTTTTGTATGTGCGCCTAAAGTTACTCTTGTTACAGTTATTTCGAGGTCTTGTCTAAAATCATCCACAGTAGTATCAGTATTGGGATTAGCAACATCAGAATTAAAATCATCTTTGCTAGCATATACCTTACCTGTTCTTTTATGTTTAATAATTTCTTTTGCTTCTGCAGGTATTTTAATAGGATCACTCATTATTGTCTACGTCCCTGTCTATTATATTTTTTACAATGTTGCAACTTCTTTTTTTTGTTAGGGTTTTTACAATGTCTTCGAGGCCTTTTTCTAGGTTGGTCTCTTTCAACAAAATCTTTAAATTTTCTAGCCATTTTCCTGTGATCTGTCTATAAGCGCATAACTAATAACCCCTGTTATTGTATCTGCGGTTGCAGCTTGAATTTTTAAAACGTCACTTGATTCCATATTAAGACTTGAGGTTATTAAATTTGCGAAATTTTTATTTAATTGTGCGTGACTTATTTCAACATCTGATCCTCCAGATTTTTGTAAAAAAACATCTACGTCCACGTTTGAAGCAGTTTTATGGTTTGCTTGAAATGATTTTACTATAATAGTTGCATCTGCAGGACACGTAAGAACATCAGTTACATTAGTGTTTGTTAAATCAAATGTTGTGCTTTTATATCTAATTGTCATGACATAAAGTAATTAAACGAATCTTGTTCGTTTTTCAAGTCTTGTTGAAAAGAAGTATTTAATTGATTTTCAATAGTAGCTAGACCTTGGTTTATTTGTCTAAACCCTTCTACCGTATATTCTTGAGGTGGTTCAGGAACGTATACATTTATTTTAGCCATTATCTTCTTCCATCTGGATTAACATCTGCTCTAAATGTACCAAATCTCCATGTTTCATTAACAGCTGTATTTTGTATTTTTATATTTGCAAGTCTTCCTCTAGCTCTTGTATCTATTTTTTGCGTGGTTGAGTTAATAGTAAAAGGACCTAATTGAGATGAAGTACCACCGTCTATAGGAAAATTCTTTAAAAATATAGTAACTATTGCGTTACCTTGTAAATTTTTAAAGTCTGGTAAAAACCTACTTAATCTTAATATATATTCTCCATCACCTTCTGTAGGTAAATCAAAGTCACCTGATTGTATGTAAGCTGGAATTGCTGTTGTTGTACCATTTAATGCA
>WLWE01002913.1_pt1 | contig 10435 bp, 12 predicted proteins | sample 6718301 | NCBI WGS metagenome assembly WLWE01 (sample SAMN12718691, study PRJNA515312) | sponge metagenome | isolation source: marine sponge | host: Mycale hentscheli | place: New Zealand: South Island, Marlborough, Capsize Point | collected 2003-05-01 | reverse complement strand
GAAAACCACCAACAATAATAGAAAACTCATTAAATGAGATACCAGTACCAAGATGTATATACTGCAATCCATTAGCAGGATAATTTAAATCTGGAATATACACTGGGTTATCATCAATCTCAAATGAATAATCTATCACCTCATTGGTATCTAAATTATAAAATTTAAGTATGTCAGGATTGGCAGTGTCTTGCCACATTACTTGATTAAGATAGCGGACATATTCCCAATTTGTATTTGTATATCGTATTCTTTTAATAGGATCAACGCGATATTTAGGGAGTGTCTCCCGATTAGATAAATTTAAATCTACCTTATAAAATAATAACTCATTACCAAATCTTGTTACTTGAATCACATCGATATCACTTCTAATATCTCCACTGGCAAAAGTGGCTTGGTTAACACCTTTAATGGATCCTTCAAATGCAGTTTTAGTAAAAGCATAATTAACTGGAGCCACCTTTAAATAAACAAATTGTTCGGCCACCGCAAATACCAAGGTATTGGTATCAATAGCATCAAAGGTAATGTAACCACCAATCCCATTTACAGTAAATAAATCATCTATTATTCGGGTAACTATGTAATCGCCATATAAATTAATCCAAGTTAATTTAGGCTTGATACCCGTTGTAGTATTATCTTCATTGATTATTAAAGTATCAAGTTTAATTACAAAATCAGTTATTGCAGTATCAGGATCGGTGTGTTCATCATCACCTAAACCAACTAAATGTTTACTATTATTTTTGAAAGTAACAATATTTTCTGAATTAACTAAATTGCCATAGGTATCTGTATCAAAATCATAAAATTGCACTTTTACCAGACCGATTCTTGATTGCCAATAAATCCTATTTTTAAACTGACATACAGCACGTATTTCCAAACTTGCTGGGACAGCCCGTTCAATACTTAATGTCCTTAAATCGCCATACCTATGATTAGCCACATCCGCTTCTAATAGTGGTGGGTCAGTTGTTATGCGGTAATCTTTAAGAGTTATAACATTTTCCCCAATTAATGAAATCTGTGGCTTACCACTAAAATTTAATTTGATTGGTAAATAGTTTTGGATGTTAGGGTTAGTGGTAAATATGGTAACAGAATCAAAAACTATATTGGCATTTTCGGGACTAATTTTTTGGTTAAGATCCAATTCTTGGTTAACCTTGAATATATCAGTGGTCTGGAAAGGTGTGGTGAATATAACTCTCTTACTATCATCGATATAAATTGCCTGTCGATTAGTCTCCAAATTTCTGGTAATGGTAAAAAACTCCTCATTAAAGTCGTTAGTCAATAAACTCGACATAATTAGTATACTATTTGATGTGTTTATATGATGAGTTTAATAAGTACTGCAATGAAAAGTTCGACGAGTATGATTTGGAAACTCTCTACAATTGTATTAGGGACAAAGGCGAGTACTGCAGTAGTACTCTACGGGAGTTATTGGCCACTGCTATCTATGTTGAATCGGCTAAGAAAAACTCTGATCATATCCCTAAACTCGGGCATTACCTATCCGTGCTATCCGACAAGGACTCGCAAGACAATATCACAATTGCTGCATTACTATTTATCGTAGCATTATGCTCTAAGATTCGAGACGGCCATAAATCACCTAACACTATACAAGCAAATATGTATATGTGAACTAATATAATGAATGGCAGAAACAGTGAGCAATCGAACTATAGTCCCGAGTCTAGATCCAGTTCTATTAGAGAGCATTCGATCGACTTACGATCCGTTCCCGAGTCCCCGACAGGATCTTATGTTGTTGAAAAAGACGGAACTTCCTTCGGCTCCAGTGGTTACACGTGGCCCACAAAACGCCACTGGGTTAATAGGGAACCTTCGCGACCTCATTGGACGAGCCCCCAGTTCAGTGAGAAATGCCCAGTTATCTCAGTTCCAGCCTTTACCCAATATGCCCCGATTAAACCGTTACCTCCGCCTCACCACAATTTTCATCGCCCGCAATTGGTACTGGCTCCGCTGGTTCCTAATAGTTGGCATAGGTTCCTTTATCGTCTTTTGCCTCGTCCCTGCTATTTTCATATGAGAAAATTTTGGAGATAAACTAATATACATAATGACGAATATGGATGCTTTAGTCGAACTCGTTTACTCACGGTGGGCTGGACACTATTCTAAGAAGAATTGGTTTAGTAATAACCCCCTATGGAATGAGTTAAGCGATGATGATAAGCAATGGTGGAAAGATTTTGTGGTCCAAATCCGTACTCCCATTAAGAAGTACATTGATACCACTAACCCTGAAGAGGCCAAATAATTAGAAATCCTGCACCAATTTAATATCCCCAGTCTTTTGGGCCTTAGAATATTCGGATACCCGCCTTTCAAAGAAATTAGTTTTGTTTTCTAAACTAATCATTATCATCCAACTAAAGGGGTTTTGTGCCTTAAACATAGGATTATACCCTAAGTGTCCTAGCCAATAGTCTGCAACACTTTGGATATAAGTTGTCATATGTTCGGCATTCATACCCAGTAAAGCCACTGGTAATGCTTCGACAGCGAACTCACGGGCTAAGTCCACCACGTTACCCACGATAGTAAACACTTCTTTCCACGGCAATCGTTGGCATTTAGCCCTATATAACTCACAAGCAAATTGAGCGTGGAGTCCCTCGTCTCGTGCAATCAACTCATTGGCCATTGCAAGGCCTGGGCATTTACCATTCTTTTTTAGAAAGTAAATGGCACAGAATGACCCACTAAATAAAATACCCTCAACACACAACATACCTATTAAACGCCTTTCCAATGATTCTTTAGAATCAACAATCGACTTAATGTAATCACCCATTTTTTTAATGATTGGCATAGTCTCAATACTGTTAAAGATTTCATCTTGTTCTAAAGGATCCACTAAGGCTTCAATCATTTCAGAATATGTCTGCGAGTGGATTTGTTCAATGCCGATCTGAATAGCATAGAAAGCACGAATAATAGGGCTATCAAATTCCCCATAAAATCGTAAAGCCAGATTCTCATTTACTATACCATCTGCTGAAGCAAAGAAAGCCAAGACGTGTTTAATAAAGTATCTAGTGTCTTCATCCAATTTAGGAAAGTGTTGGCGATCGTCAAAGAATGACACCTCATCAGCAATCCAAAATGATTGATATGCTTTCTTATACAGGTCATAAGCCCATTGCTCATCAGATGGTACAGGTAACATTGTATACTTCGTGGCCATTGTGTTATATATTATAATATAACAAAATGGAACATCCCAAGCATTTTGTAATTGATTTATACGATTGTATGAAGCAGCCACTTAAGTCAACTTGCGACGTGGAAAACTACCTAGTATCAGTTACCAAATATTTGGCATTAAAAGCAATTGGCCGCGCACATATAGTTAAGTTTAATGGGATACATCCCGACGACGACGGTATTACTGGGGCATTGGTATTAGCCACCAGTTTAATATCTATACATACCTATCCTAAAGAAAGGGCTTGTTATGTAGACTTATTTGCTTGTAGTGATTACTCGCAAGATGATTTCTTAGATTTTACTAAAGGATGGTTTGGTGGTAAGGTTAGTCATATGGATAGGGTTAAACGCTTTCCATATAAGAAGCCTATTAATTACCACACCAATCAGGGTTTAGACTCTGATCCCGAAGTTAATAACTATGGGCTTTATTATTAAGCCACACCAGTAGGGCATTCAGTAATTGAAAGTTTAAAGTCTTCAATTCGCATATCCCTAACGGCAGTGGTGTTAGTTAGACGTGGCTGTAGAATATATCCACTATCAATTCTTGCCAAACCTGTTGCTGAGACAATAGAAGCATCTGTATTCCCAACAACAGTGGCACTAAAGACGCTAGTAGGTACTTGAACAAAACCACCCCCACTATCAATGTATAAGGCAAAAGTGATCTTATCGTTGTTAATACCAGTATCGTTACCAACAATAGTAACAGTAAATGAATACTGGAATAAAACATTGGTAGCACCTGCACGGGTAAAGGTAAAGGTGGATGCGGGAACTGTCGCCACACTCCATTCATTTGCTGGGTCTTCAGTCTTAGCGTAAACTGGGTTAGGGTTAGCGAATGGTTCGAATTGACTAATAACATTCATTGGTGTTAAGTTAACATTTCCGTGACTATCAAACTCAGCATACGAACGAGCAATGTAAAGTTTATTAAGAAAATCTTTGGTAAGTATGGCTAGGTCAGTTCCCGCCACTCCAGCAATTTGAGCGTATAAGTTATTATTTGCTTTTGCGGTAGGCTCAGTAGCACCACCCACTGGAACAACTATACCACCACTGTTGATATCTACTGTTGTTGCGCTGTCAGCAGTATCGATAGTTATATTACCAGTACCACTGGCAGTTAAAACAACATCACCAGTACCATTGGCAATCAGCGTGGCGACTTCATCCGTAGCCCCCTGAATGGCACTACCTGGCTTCCATTGGGTACCATTCCAGACCAGTGCTTGACCAAAAGGATCTTGAGGTGTAGCAGCCCCCTGTACACCATCAGGTAAACGATTCTCCAATTGTCCACGAGTAATTAAACTATTGGCAGTGGGTGCGGTGTAACTAGGATCAGCGTAAATGTCATAGGGCAGTCCGTTTCCAATTGGTGATACTACTAAAGACCTTGTCGCCGCTGGTACTCCTGAAGCGGAGTTCGTAACGACAAATTCACCCTGATTAGTAGAACATCTCATTTGGACTTGAGACGAAGCATTGGTTGCTTGAATGTAGGCTGAAGTACCTCCAGCAAGAGACAAAGAACCTCCTCCGAATGTGATATTTTGTCCTGCTTGGAAATTCATAGTTTGGAATGTTGAAGCATCAAGAGGTCCTTCAGGGTTTAAAAACATTCTATTTGGTGCATTAAATCCCAAGGCTCTTAAAGTAATACCACCACTATTTGCTTGTATAGTTGTGTTGGTCGTTGTTACCATACTAGCACCACCTTGACTATTAACAGAAAAATTATTAGTACCCCCAATGCTGTTTAGATTAAACCCGTCGGCATTGGAGTTTAGAGCATTTGCCGCATCGATCTCAACAAATCTTAACCCATTGTTTTCTATCTTAACCGAATTACCCTTTAACTTTGCTTCATTGGCCGACGAGGTAAGAGTTGCTGTACTACCAATAGCGGTGGCCGAAATTGATCCACCAGTGCTGGTCAATGACAATGCACCCGCTGCCGTTTCAACCAATGCACCACCAGAATTAATAGTGGTTACACCTGTTGAATCAATTTCAACAACACTGGCATCAACATCTAATCTACCTGCTGGGGCATTGACATCTACATCACCAGTGGTGGCAGTAATATTAGCATTGTTGGTACCAGCCGTTAAGGCCGCACCACCATTACCCGTTAGTAAACATAAACGTTCGGCTTGGACAATAGCATCAGCAGTTGGACCCGTGGCTGTTGTAACCACATTGCCACCAATACTATCAATAGTAACATCAGTCCCTTCCATATCAAGTACTGTTCCAGCAACAAGTTCGACTGCGTCGATACCAGCATTTAAAACAATTTTGTTAAGTGAATTTATGTTTACTCGGCGAGTAACAGCATCTACCGCCATTTCGGGGACTTGCTTAAACTTACTGGTCACCGCATCGTAATGGGTCATTTGATTAGCGACTGGTACCACATCAACATCAGTAAGATCAACATACTTATCAACACCACCACCACCACTGGCGGCTACGTCCATAATGGAAATACCAGTTTGGAATAGTAAATTTGATTTAGGATTAATCTTTAGATTGATTTCGACTAATGAGTCGACAAAGGATTGGGTAGGATATTTGGTGGGGTCGTCAGTGTAATTGTAATTAAAGTTAACCCATAGTTGTTGATTAAAGAAACTACCAGTACCAATAGTTTGGTTATCAGTCGGTACTGGCACCGTATAAGGGTTATCACTCCTATGTATACCAACAAATGATAGTTGGGGTATTGCGTCTATCTTGACGGATACTGATTGCCCAGCGTCATCAGCAAATAAACCACCGTTGGTAAAACGAGTAACACTTAGAAATTGCGTTGCTAGATCTATGTTACCAGCCTTCTTAGGTACCAGTAAGCAACTCTTAGAGTAATCAGTGGGTGTGGGTGTCGCACCAGTTCTAGGGACTAGTAAGATAGTGGTCTTATCAAAATTATTACCTAAGGCCCTCCTAAGCGCGTTTTCGACTTCGTCGGGAGTATCAGTAATATCGTAAACGTAAACCGTCGAGTCAGTTTCGATGGCAAGAAAATCTAAGCCAGTTCCTGTAACACCTGATGACATTGTTTTATATTAGTTAGTTGACATTTAATTAAAACGTTCACGGTGTCCTTTAATGCCCCGTCCCCCCCGTGTGGGTCGATTACAACATTGCTGACGCAATTGGAGTTCAACTCCATTCCAGTATTTAAAAAAAAAACTAAAAAAACGTTTTTAAAAAAAAAAAAAAAATCTTATTAAAAAAGTTGTAATGTCGTAATAGTTGTAATTATAGGTGAAGAGTTACCTTAAAATGATTAAAATTGTACAATTTTATTATGACAAGATGCCAACTGACCCACGGGACGGGCATTAAAGGTCTGCTTCAACGGCTTCAGAGGATCCAGCGCCGCCTCCTAAAGTTACCATAGGCTGATCAGATGCCTTATTCCAAAGGTACTCCTTACCAATTTCTAATTCTTGACCGAAGTGGTTATCGATGGTAAAGGAACGTCGACCCGTTGCGGTGATGTGGGTGTTGCTATTCCACGAGACAATGATGTATTTAGCGCCTTCTTCTAGGCAAAAGGGAGCGGTATCGATCGAATCGAGGGTGTACTTACCAAGATGGTTAGGGAAGGTTCTGAGAGACATTTGTATATAATAGTTAATATATATTAAAAACTTAAATGTTTACATCGAATGCATTAGCCAAGTTATACCCACACCTACAGTTTAGGCAAAGATCGCCCAGTCCAACACCCAATAGGGCGGCAAGTCCCGCCCGTTATTCGCCAGTAAAGGAAGCGATAAAACCTAAGCCTCCTCCAGAAGATGAACCACCAGTGGTAGCACCCACTCCAGTCCCACCACCCACACCAGTCCCACCACCCACACCAGCCCCAGTACCCACACCAGCCCCACCACCTAAGGTGGAAGTACCTAAAGATCCTCCACCTAAGCGGCAATATACTAAAAAACCTAAATTGGAAGTTGAGCCAGTAAGGGAGGATCATAGGCCGCAGAAAGGGGAAAAGGGTTACCGTCCTAAGTATGATAAGGAGCAACGTAAGAAAATGTACTTAGATAACCTTAGTCGTAAGTCAGTACATCTGGCCGAGCAAGAAGTTACTGCTTTAAATGAAATCTTAGAGACACATAACCACGACGAAGAAAAGTTGGAAAGATTAGCCAAGGAGACCAGTAATAAGTTACGCTTGATTAACCGTGCCAAGTTTTTCACAATTAAAGAACAATCTAATATAAACAATGTCCAAACTACAAGCGTTACAGAGACGAAGCAAGGAGGTGACACTGGCGGAGATTTGCCGTCTGAATCCGAGGGACCCGAGGTGTCGTAGGTTTAGGGAAGTGGCTATCCCTGGTGCAGGTGGTGGTGGTGCAGGTGGTGGTTTAGAAGGTGAAAGACCGACTGCTTACCCCTATGGTGAACAAGGTAGATTAGCCGAAGAAGAGAAAAAGAAAGAAGAAAAGAAAAAGAAGGGAGGAGGTGGAGCAGCACCACCCCCCGATGATGATAGTAAAGAAAGAAAGCCCGATGTAACCGAAGAAGAAAAAACCCGTCCTAAGGTCGAAGAATTAGGGGATGAGTATGGTGTCGAAGATGTGCCACAAATTGAAGGTCGTCCTACCTTACCACAAATTGAAGGCCGTGAAGGAGTGCCACAAATCGAAGGTCGAAAAGATTTAATGAAAACAGGGATTGAAAGTGCTGAGCCCGCAGAGCCACTACAGGATGTTGCACCACCACTTAATGAAGCGGGGGACCCAGGGTTAGAAGGATTAGGTGACATTGGTGGTATACCACGCGGTGGTGGCACCCAAGGTATGGGTGAAGGCGCCCCACGACTCCCCGAAGTTGGAGTTGAAGGTGGTGAAGAGACCGCTAGTACAGTACCACGACCAAGTTACCGTTTTGGACAAATGCGGGGTGTTAGTGATTTTGGTCAACGTGGTATTAGTAATGAAGAAGCCAATTCGCTATTACAAAGGGCTGGATTAGAAAAAACATATGCTGATCGTGGGCAAATTGGTAACCGTGGTATTAGTAATGCTGAAGCCAATGATTATTTAGAAAGTGCGGGTTTTGATCGTATTTATCCCGAAGGCGAAGGTGAAGCACCAATTAGTGAGACAACTGGTACATCTAGGATTAGGGGTATGCGTGCACGTCTACCAGGGGAAGTGCAAAAGGCTGAAGATCTACCAGGGGCACAGAATGCTAAAAGGACTGTAACCCGTAGATCAATGGGTCGTAACTTACCTAGGGATGAAGTATCGTCTAAGACTTCTCGTCGGTCGATGGGTCGCAATTTACCCGAAGAAGGAAGGATACAGGAGTACCAGCCCGCCGAGTCAGCAAGGATACAGGGTACTGGGCAGTCGACTGAAACCACTATGCCGTCCAGTCAGCCACTTCCCGAGCCCGCACCACCAATCGAGCCACCCACTGGTGGTGGTGAAGATCCTATCGACCCAACTGGCGGCGGCGGAGAGGAGCCTTTTGACCCCGTTGAGGGTGGTGGTGGTGCACCTATCGAAGAAGCCACCACAAGTAAGATTACCCCAACGGAAGCATTAAAGATTGAAGGTGGTGCCACTGCTGGTGGTGCTGCTGGTCGTGCTGCTGGTCAGGCGGCTGGTGAGGCTGCTGGTGGTGGTGCTGCCCCTGAAAGTGCTGGTGTGGGTGGTGAAGCAGGTGAAGCCGCTGGTACTGCAGGTGAGGCTGCTGGTATTGCTGGTGATGCAACTGGTGCTGCTGGTGCTGCTGCTGGTGCGGGTGAGGCTGCTGCTGGTGCTGCTGAGGCTGGTGCTGGTGCTGCTGAGGCTGGGGCTGCTGCTGCTGAGGGTATATCTGCTGGTGCCGAGGCTGCTGAGATTATTGGCGAGATTGGTTTAGGTTTATTAGCATTCCTTTAGGACAATTAATATAAGATGTCTGACGCATTTTTAACGTCGAGTGATCGTAGAAGTCGTGTTTATTTTAAAGCACCTAAGGCAATGCCACAACGGGCGCAAATTGGGTTTAAGTTCCCTGCTAAGGTTAACCCGCAAGATATTAAAGTTTTTGATCGTAAGATTGATGTCATTAATAAGAAGAAGTTTAAAATGGGAAGTAATTACAAAAAGGAAGATGATTTCTTTGGAACTCTTAAACTAAAAACTAATAGGGATGTGTAATTTTTGTATATGTATGTATTATATATCACAAATGCCAACACAAAAAAAATCACCACCCGCTGATAAAATTGAAGAACCCGTTCCTGCTAAACCCGCCCCTAAGCGTAAGATTGGCAAGAAAGAATTTGTACCCACTCTTGCTGAAAAGGCTGGACTTCCTAGTGTCGAATCTAAGATGAACGAAATCCGTTTAGTTATTGAGACTGCTAACCCAGCCCCCGCACCATCCGCACCAATTAAACCCCCACGTGCTAAACGTGTCTTGAGTGATGAACAGAAGCAAGTTTTAAGGGAACGTCTGGCTAAGGCTAGGGAAGCCCGTGCTGCCAAAAAATTGGCTGCTTAAATAATATAGAATGCCAAGTAAACCTAAGAAGTGTAGTTGTTGGAAAGGCTATGTTAGAGTAAAGGGTACTAAAGCCTGTAGTAAAGGAAGTTGTAAAAAGAAATAATATATAATGGTCGAGTATCGTGGTGAAAAATTTTCTGGTTATAACAAGCCTAAGCGGTCAAGTAAGGGTGACAAAAAATCAGTGGTCTTAGCCAAGAAAGGCGATAAGGTTAAAATGATTAGATTTGGTGATCCCAATATGTCTATCAAAAAAAATAACCCCGCTAGAAAGAAATCTTACTGTGCAAGGTCTGCTGGTATTAAAGGGGCTAATGATAAGTTTTCGGCTAATTATTGGTCACGCCGTGCTTGGAATTGTTAATTTGCTTAGTTAAAAACTCATTCCTATTTTATATTTTATAGTATAGGAATGAAGATTACAATTAAGAATGGTACTGAAAGATCTGAAGTCATTTGTTGCCCAAATCCATTAGAGTTACACGATGATAATCTAATTTACTGTGGTAATTGCTACTCACAGTGGGACAATTTAGAATTTGAAGACCCCTACCTAAAGTACAGTGAAAATCACAATCAACGACAAAAGAAATTTGAAAAGATGATAATGATCAAAAACTTACCTTGGTGGCTTAAATAT
>WLWE01002911.1_pt1 | contig 10438 bp, 26 predicted proteins | sample 6718301 | NCBI WGS metagenome assembly WLWE01 (sample SAMN12718691, study PRJNA515312) | sponge metagenome | isolation source: marine sponge | host: Mycale hentscheli | place: New Zealand: South Island, Marlborough, Capsize Point | collected 2003-05-01 | reverse complement strand
TGCTTACTTATTACCCTAATTGGTGTTGTATTTTTTTCTAAATTGTTTTGCATAATTTCTGCATCTAATTGGAAAATGCTAATTTCGTATTGTGATGCACAAACAGGTCCGCAAAATCCTTTTTGACCCCTATTAGTTTCAATAAAAACCAAATCGGATTCAATATTACAAAATGAACATCTTTTTTTAGATTTATCTAACATTAAATATAATTTAAATCACTACTACTTAAAACTATTTAAATATTTTTTCCATTATTATTTCATCTGAAGTTTGATTTGTCAGTAATTTATACTTATTCTTATCATATAAAAATGTCGTTATTTCATTATAATTATTTTCACAAACTATGTAAAAATTATATCTATCAAAATTTTTTATACCAAAATTCATAAACCATTCTGCTAATTCAACACCTTTATTAAAATTTTCTAAATCATTATAGTGAATTAAAAAAATACCTCTACAATACATAGACTGAATTCGGTTTAAATCTCCCGCTAATAAATCCTGAAAATAATCCATTAAATTGTCATCCTCTAAAAAAAATTCATCATTTGTTATTTTTTCTTCGAAATATTGATTTTCAATTTCTTCAATACTTTTATCAATATGTTTTTTTAATATGTATGTAATCATAATATTGTGGTAATCATTACTATTAATTTCCCTAAAAAACTTTATTCTAGTTAAATAAATAATGATTAAAAATGACCCAATCACAATTAATTCTATAAGACTAAATAGCATTAATTTCAACTAAGCACGATAATTTAATTTTAAAGATAATTTCTTAATGTTTTTATTTCCTCGTAATAATTTCTTTTAATTACTTTTTTAATTGTTGCTACCATAGGTTTTTCTACCGTATTAATCTTAATATTTTCTAACCATACTTGATAATCAATTCCCTTTGACCTCTTAAATCTCTTTAAACAATTATTACAAAATGGTAATGCAAGAAATAGTTTCTCATCCCTCATCCATTCATCATTCCAATTACTACCTTGTGATTCATACCCGCAATAATTAACATATCTTGTTCCTTTTTCGAGAGTATATTGTTGAAACTGTATGTGGCGTATCTTAGGTATCATTCAATCACCTTATTTTTTTTTGAAAACAATAAAGGAGTAGTTCTATATTTAATAATGATTGCTCCAAATATCAATAACATTGTCAAGGTTAAAGTCTGTTGAATAAAGAAACTAATACTACTAATGTAAATAGCATAAAACCACCAAGAACCATTACAAAATAATAGGATTAGTGTAGTCCACAAACTAAAATCATCAGTTTTTTTCCTCTCAATCATGCGAGCAATTTGAGGAATCCAAGAAGATAATGAAAAGACGGCTATAAATGCCATGATTGATTCTATAATTGCGCTTTCCATCATTCTCACTCCTTATTAATAAAGTCGGTGTGTTCTTGAGGTAGTCTATGTTTTCTTCTTTCAGCAAGGTTATCTATATATTTTGCAGCAGACTTAACACCCTCTTCAAATCTTTTCCGAGCAACTTCATCACCTTCAGGGACTAATCCCATTTTTAATTCATTTACTACTTCTGCTATTAAATCAGAATCTAAAATAGCATTAAAAACTTCATATTCAACATGAGTAACCGTTTTCGCTCTCATCTCATCACTATCCAACGGCAACAAAACTCATCATTAGGCGTTGCAATTCTACAACTCATTTCCATACCACAAACATCACAATATTGTTTCATGTTTTATTCCTCTATTCATTACCTTTATCAAAGTTTCGGTCAAAATCTTCTAAGTTTGCCGCATCTTTGGAATATTTTTTCTTTAATTCCGACAAGGTAGTAATTGGAATAATAGGTCTTTTTTCATTATAAAATACATCACCATTTTCTATTATTTTCCTATCTTCATAAGGAGATGCAACCCTACGATATAATTCTAATTTAACACATTCTAAAACGCCAATAAAATCATTTACAAATGAATAAGAAACACCATTAGCAGTAATTAATCCTTGTGCTACTGAAGATATAAAATAATTTAACCTACCTCTAAAATTACCATTACGAAGTTGTGTTATTAATGCAGATGATAATTCATCTAATTCTTTTCTTTCTTCTTTAGGAATATATGGCATATTATTCCTCCGAGGCCTGTTCTGATTTGTATTTTGAAGCCATTATTTTTTTATATATTGGATTAGAAACTTGATTCCATTTTCTCAATATCCATTCTTTTGTCATATAATCTTCTTCTTCTCCATCTTCCATGAGCATTCCTCTAATCTTAGATTATTTAATACCTATATAATACTTATTTAGAAGTTTTCTTTTAGATAACCATCCATTTTCATTTGGTCTTTCATCAAAACATTATAATAAGTAATTCCATTTTCTACAACGGGCTTATAACCCCCTGTGTATATAAGAAACTCTTCAGGATTATTTTGTATCGAAATAGAAGGCCTATCATTTGGACCATCCCAATTGTGGTGTGTAACACAAAGACGACATTGCTCATAATGTATAGATGGTGAAATTAAACAAACATTAAAGATATAACTATCAACCCTATAATCTGCAACCAAATACCCTAATAAATCTAACCAAGATTTTCGCACGATAGGAAATCCACCGAAATTAGTAGTGTGTGTATTAATCCATTGTGGAAGCCCTATATTTACCTCTATTGGCATAAAACAAATTTTTTCAGGCCAACGCTCGGAATCACCTCTTAAAAGTAAATCCCAATGAAATGAATTCATTACTACATCATCATTCCAAACGCAGACTAACTCCCCAGTAGATAATTTAGCGGCTTTATTATAATAATAATCTAAGTTTGTATATCCTTTAGGTTCACTAATTGAAATTTTACAATCACAAAAAGAATATTTTTCAAATAAATTTTCTATTTCAGAAATAGTATTTAAGGTTTTAAAATCATCATTATCTATTATAATAATAACCTCCCAAGATTCTATTCCTGATGCTCTATCCAATAAAGACTTGATAGATTTCATCAATAATTTTTCCTTACCTCTAGTAGGAATTAAAAACGATACCAAAGGAGTTTTATCAAGCATAATATATAATCCATCCATTATTATTTAAGTCTTACTACTAAAAATTTCTCTTGGATAAAGACCAAGAATTATAATCTATCTCTTCGTGTGGGTGTTTTAAATAATACTCTACTAAATATGCAGAAACAAAGAAAATAGTTGAATTACAGAATTTCAAAATCATTGTAGTATATGATTCTTCAAAATAGGCTGAAGTAAAACCAAATATTTGGAATCCTCCATGTATAATTAATCCTATTTGTGTCAATCTTGCAATCAAATATCTCAGATTCATATTAATCAATCCTTTTTAATTATTATTTTGTTCGATGAACTTATCATTAGATTCTCTTTCTTGAGCATTAACTGGGTCTGAGAACCGTTTAGGAGAGATTGCTTTATTCTTTTTCTTAGGTTTCTTTTTTTTAGAAACTAAATTATTTATCGTTTTTTTACTCTTTTTTCTTTTATCTCTAAATTTTGGACTGTCTTGAGGAACTGGGTCAAAAGATTTCGAATTTAATTCCTCTCTTTCTTTAATTATCTTCTTTTCCGATTCAACATTTTTCATATATTTTTCTATTTTTAATATGTCATTGACTGGTTTTTCTTTCAACTTTCTCATTACGAAAAATTCTCCCAAAATACCTGCATAACAAACTAACATTAGTGCTGAAAAAATGATTTGTCCATTTTGACAAAATAATTCTGCATTTGAATCAGAAGCATATCTTGTCTCTAATTTAGTGGCGTTGAATAAACCAAGACCGCCAACAAAAGCCCCCATAACATAATTCCCAATACGCTTATAACAACTTCTAATTATCATATTTACTCCTCCTCAGTATTAAAATAATCTATCTTATTAGCAAGATTGATTCTATGAGTTTTAATTTTCATACGCCTTTTTAATAAACCTTTCTTGTAAAGAAAATTTAATCTATTTCTATCAATAGATGATGAGGGGCGACCTTTCTTATGTCTTTTTGCTACCATTTCAATCACCTATTCTTCCTCGCCCAATATTTTTTCTAATATTGCATAGGGTGTGTCGAAACCCAATAATTTGTAATTCGATACACTACCTTTATCTATGGATATAGGAAAAATACGACCAATTAATTCATCATCTTCTTCAAATAAACCTTTAACTTTAATAGTTTCAAAACTCATTTTATCACCTCTAATTTACCCAATCATGGATTCTTTTACTTCCAATCATTATTGCTGAAGCCCACAGCCCTATAAATATACCTAAATTTTCATCTGTTGTATAAGTATAAATAGAACCAACTATTGAGACTAAACTAAGTCCAAAACCAATTTTATCTATATTTTCTCCAATATTTAGTAGTTGTTTAATGTGTAGCATATTCATTTTATTCACCCTTTTCTTTTCTTGAAACAATTGTTAATTGATGGTCGCAAGTTCCAAAATTTTCATCCGACCAAACAACCAATCTTCTTAAAGGAACAAAAATCGGTGAAGTTATCTTACCAATCATCCTTCTTAAATTGCTCATAAAGGGTGTTTTACTTTACACCTATATAAATGTTATTTATCTTTTGCCACCGAAATAAGGTTCTCCATGACCTTCTGCGAGCAAAGTTTGAGTCAAATCTTTAGACTCATCCTCACCCTCGCTAAACTTAACAATAGTTAATTCTCCTAAGCATCTTCCGAATTTTCCCACTCCATGCGATTTAAGTATGATTCTATCGGCTTCTTGGATAAGTTCTTTAACTCTTTTAGTAGCCGCCTTACCCTTCACCTTTTCTTCGGCATCCCTTGTTCGTGTTTCAGGTGTATTTATTCCAAACAATCTAATGCGAATGTTATGGTGGATTTTAAAGCCTAAATCAACTTGTGCATCAATTGTGTCGCCATCAACTACTCTTATTACACGAATATCGTATTCATACATAATTATTCTAAATATATCCAACTATATAAAATCTCCCAATATTTTAAGTATCAGTAGCACTATGATATAGTATGGTGTCATCAAATCCTTGGATAACGGATAGTAAGTATGACCCTATTTGGCATTATAGTGAATTTGTTCGTTGGGTTGTGGAAAATAGGGAATTGATAAAGGAGAAGATGGTTAATGAGAATAATATTAGAGAGCAAGGAAATAGAGGCATAGGTTATGTAAAGCCTCAGATTGATGAGATAATGGTTTTTCAGAAGGTGAGTAATAGTAAGTCCCTGTTTTCCACAAAGGATTCCAAGTCGCTTCGAGAAGTGCCTACCTATTATTATTGGTTTAACTATTCGGCACACCCTATGGCAGAACAATATGTATTTGATGATATACAACTAAATGATTTAATTGATATTACTGGTGGTAATTTAGAATCTAAGGATTATAATAAATTAAGGAGAAGGGTTCAAACACCTAATCAAACTTGGGAGGAAGGGGGTTTTAGAACTGATTGGGACTTTTATCGAATCAAATTCAAAGATATTATGAAAAAGACACCTTTGATGAATTGGAATCAAACACCTTGGAGTGATTTAAAATGAAAATTAATAATTCCTATGATTTAAAGGATTATATTATTGAATTGATGAAAGATAAAAAAATTTCTAAACAACACAATTTTATATATGATAATGAATTAATTGATTTAACGGAAATTGAAAGATATAGTAGTTATAGTAAAGATAAATATTTTGATTGGTTAGAATATGATACTTTGTATATGATAACCCCTACGAGGAAATCGACAAGAGAGTTTTCAAATCCAAAAGGTGCTAGTTATGCTGGCGTAAAAAGAAAAATCTTTTACTATTATAGACCTAGTGGAAAAGATGTTATATATTATGTAGTTAAGTCAGAAGTATCGGGTAATTGGCTTAATAATGAATGGTATAAAAAAAGTTGGATAGAAGATGGAGATTGGGTAAGGGCTTACGCTAAATTGGATAGTTTTAAAGGATTGAGAAGTTTAATGAATTGGGATAATGAACCTTGGAGTGATTATAAATGAGTAAAGATAGCCAATCGTGGATGAAATCTTTGACAGGAATCAGTAAAGCCGAATTATTAATAAACAGCAAATATTGTAACCCTTCGGAACTTAACATTAAATTTTTGAAACGGGAAGATGTTATATTTCAACCCTCTGAATTTCGTGAATATAATTTATTTTATATGTTTACTAATTTTCAGGAAACCCAACGACCCGATATGGTTAGTTATGATATATATGATGCTATTTGGGATAATAATGCTAAATTAATGTGGACTATTAGAAATGATACTAAACAAAGGTTTAAAATACCCATTGTCCATTCTCGACATAATTATGTATTAATGGGTAAGGATTATTTTAAAAAGATTGATGCTAAGTTTATGCAAAAAAGAATGCTAGGGAATTTTATGAATTGGGATAGTTTGCCTTGGGAGGTGAAGTCATGAAGAAAGCATGGGAAGGATTATACGATATGCTCACAAATGGAGGGGTAAGGGAGCCTGAGTTTGTGGAATTGAATAAAATTCAAAAGCCTGAATGGTGGGATAAATATCACCAATATAGTGGTGGAAAAGAGAAGAATTCAAGGCTTCGGCTCAAGTTATTTAATCTGAGAGAAGTGAATTATTCCACCATTAAATCATTACCTTCGGGGTCTTTTTTTATTGTTTCAGTATCAAAAGGAGAAAAAGTTTCCTACTATATTAACCTCAGAATAGCAACCGAAGGGTATTGGCAAACGGTGTTGAGGTCTATGGATGGTCCTAATATGCTAACATGGCAAAATTCCCCCATTTCTTATTTCGGAGATACAAGGGAGTATAAAGATGGATTTACAGGATATAAGTATTACTTAATTGAAAAGGATGTTCCATTCATCAATTGGAATGCATTACCTTGGGGTGATAAAAAATGAAAGAGGGGAAAAAATTTAACTTTAAACGAGTTCCTTTGAGGTTGAGAGTTCCACACAAAGATGGGGGGGAAACCCTGTCGATACCTGTTGAGGATAATTATTGGAGGACAAAGACATTCTTAACTCACGTTTCTCATTCAAGAATACTCACACATTGGTATTTTATTACATTACACCCTGATTACAAAGAAGTTGGCAAGAATGGAAAGCCATCAAACGCCCCATTTGTATTTATAAAACAGTATGCAGAAATAGATTTAGAACGGAAAACGGGAGTAGTGGGAAAGCCCTTGTCTCAATATGGAACTGGTGGTTCATATAATTTGGGATTAAAAAGAATGGATTGGTTTAGTAATTCTGATATTTTTATAATAGAAGATGAAACACCTTTGATGAATTGGGATTCAGTTCCTTGGAGAGATTTAAAATGAATCAAGAACCTCAATCTAAATTAGATTTATTGACAGGTATGTTAAGGGAAAATATTTCATTAAACTCAATGGATGTGGAATATAAAAAACTCACAATGGCTCACTTAAAAAAAGATGATATACTCATTAATAATCCTTCTAAGAAAGAAATTTTTAACTTCTTTACTAATTTTTCTAATACTTCTGAGGGTGGTGAAAGTGTTTCTTATGATATATATGATGCTTATTATGATGATGATGATAAATTATGGTGGCAACAAAGAGATGGACCCCCACAATCAAATCTACAGCGAGATAAGATAAACAAACCTATATTAGCGATTAAGGGATATATTTACAATTTAGCAAGACAATCATCCGGTGAATACATATATTTATTAGATACTCAATTTTTAGAAAAAAATATTTTAATAAATTGGAATCAATTACCTTGGGGTGGTAAGTGATGGTAGTTAATGCGGCGACAAAGATGTGGTTGATGGATAATGGGTTAGACCAACATACTGCTCACCTTTGGGCAGATGGAAAGACGAGAAAAGAATTGTTAGAAAAGAATTTTAATGAAACTATGTATCATTTATATTGGAATTGTTTCAATCGGCAATATGTTATCACAGATGGCAAATGGGCGGCGGGGATGATTGATAAAGAAACCTTTTTTCGAGATGGTCCTCCTAAAGACATTGGTTTTTACCCATTTACAATGACCTTTAGAGATATGATTGGAAAGGATATTAGATATGATGATTACATATATCAATATATACGAGGAGTGAAACAGAAAGACATACACAGGCATTATCTTCCAACAAGTGAATATTTAAATTTGATTACAGTATGGGGTAAGAAGGATAAAAAGGAAAATCCTTTCATAAATTATGATGAATTACCTTGGGGTGAGAAATAATGACGAATAGAAATGAAATTTTATCGGTTTTTGATAAACATAGGAAAATGGTTTTTAAAAAGATTGATGAAAGAATTAAGAGAGATTTAATGTATTCTTATAATCTAACAAAAGAGGATTGGGATGCTTTAGAAGAATGGGAAAAAAAGGAATGGAGTCATTATGGGCTTTTTTGGAGGGATTGGATAGATGTGCCTTATGAAGGTGTTTATGATTACATTAATGAATTACATGATGAGTTTTGGAGTAGGGATGAAGTTTTTACTAATACTCTTAATGCAAGAGTTGGTCTTGACCCTAAAGATATTCATGATGAATTGACGGTGTTAGTATTTAGTAATTTAAATGAAATAGCAGGTATCAACGATAAACGGATATTTATTAATTGGAATAGTTTGCCTTGGAGTGATTTAAAATGAATAAAGAACAATTTCGCAAACTTGTTGAAGGATTGGATTTAGAAGATTTATATTGGAGTGAAAAATTAATGTTAAGACCGAATCCTATTACTAATCTTTACTTATCGGAAATCGATACGGGTTATGTGATATTTAATCCACGAACTGAAAAGGTTGAGAAAATAATATATTCTACACCTAAAGAAACTTATATATACACTAATTTAAAAGAGTCCTACAATGGTCGATTTTATGGGTTAGGTAAAGATGATTGGTATTATGATGAAATTAATAAAGATGAGGATGGTAACTTACTATTTGGTCCAGTAACGGATGAATTGAGAATCCATCCATTTCGTTATCGAAACATTCCAATTAATATACAAAACGAAGGAAGAGGATGGACACTACCGACTAGAGGCGCAGGATTTATTTTAAATATAGGAATGAGGAAATGGATGAATTGGGATAAAGAACCTTGGAGTGATGTTAAATGAAATCTAATAAAACTGCTAAAATACCTAATGGAGTTAGTGTTATAATAGGATTCGCTGATGAGGATTTAAGTGGTTTAGAATGGAATATTGGAGAATGGGATGAGGAATGGCCGTATATATTTCTTTCGGATAAGGGTTCAAAGGATTTTATAAAAAGACTTATTGAAGCGGAAAATTTCTTTCTTTTTACTCAAAGTTATTATGTGGATGAAGGAGAGGAGTATTACTATGATAAAGATAAGAATGTTTATTATGTTTTTAGGAGAGAATATAGGAGGGATGGAGAACCTAATGGAAACATTGGCCTTAGCATAGACCCTGACGACCAAGAGCATTGGTGGGAAGATGGTGTGGAAAATGGCTATGATTTGATTCTTAGGCAATATCTTGCATTGAACAATCCTTTTATGAACTGGGTTAATAATCCTTGGAGTGATGTTAAATGAATAAAGACCCTGAATCTCAATTAGATTTATTGACAGGTATGCGGAGGGAAGATATTTTACTACACACTAAAGAGGTGGATTATGGAAAATTCACAATGACTCACCTAAAAAACGATGATATACTCATTAATAATCCTCCAGTATTACCGAGAAGTAATATGACTTTTTCTCTTTTTACTAACTTTTCTTGGGCGGATGGTTATGAAGCCAAGTTCGACAAGGAAAAATTGGTTTCCTATGATATATATGATGTATGTTATGATGACGATGATAAATTAGGGTGGGTAAAAAGAAATTACAGAGGGGAGATGGAGAAACCTATAAAACACTCCCGAATAACTTTTAATTTAACAAATGTTCCTCACGAAAAATTATATTTTTTTGAAAGAGGGTTTTTAAATAAAACTAATTTCATAAATTGGAATGAATTACCTTGGGATGGTGAGAAATGATGGTAGATAAATTTAAAAATATAAAAGCGGGTGTGTTTATCGAATTATTAACCAAGAGTAATTGGCGTGATAAATCGACCATAACCGTTGATTCGGAAGGTCTATATTTATTATCAATTCCTCAAAGTCTCAAAAAAGATTTCGCAGATAATTACTGGGTTGCTTTAAAATATGTTAATAGAAATGAAATGGTTATAGCGACTATATTTACTTTAAAGGAAATTGTGGATAAATCTACCCTGAATCCTTACTTATATAAAAGATACTATATTAAATTAAAAAGGCCTTTGACAGAAGAGGAATTTAAATATTTTTTAAAAATAGATAGGATATATGAAATTGACAGGGAAATAA
>WLWE01002907.1_pt1 | contig 10446 bp, 4 predicted proteins | sample 6718301 | NCBI WGS metagenome assembly WLWE01 (sample SAMN12718691, study PRJNA515312) | sponge metagenome | isolation source: marine sponge | host: Mycale hentscheli | place: New Zealand: South Island, Marlborough, Capsize Point | collected 2003-05-01 | reverse complement strand
GCCGAGGCAGGAAATTTGCGTTCGATCGCTACGGCTCGCAGGTTATCAGCTTTGCCTAGTCCATTGGGCAAAGACCCGTTGACGAATGCAGAGAAGTGAATGACCCAATCTGGCTCCATATTGATATGGTCTCGATTAGCCCTTAACAGCTTTCGCAGCTCTGGTTGTTGCATGTTCAATACCGTGGGGCGGCTCACTTCCAGTAAATGTGGTGTTTCCATATATATTGTGTTTGTTGTGTTTGTTTTAATCGCTGCTAAATCCGATCTAGCATTAACTAGCTATTACCGTTTGCAGCTGGCTGGTAACCTGTGAATGATGAATGGATGGATGAGACAATCATTGATGTGGCCGCCAAGATGAAAGCAGCTGGTCACAGCTGGAACGCTATCGCGGCGAAGACAGGAACAAGTGCAAGAACATTAAGGAGGCATGTTGTGGTGGCCAAAAGCAGGACAAAAGCTGGCCAAAAGCAGGACAAACCAATGGCCATCTCTGCCAAGAATCTGGATGATCTAGCTGAGATCTTGCGGGTTAAGCTGGCCAATGACGCCAATGATAGCGTGGAAGCATTGCGAAGCTGGAAAGCTGGCCAGCTGGATCTGCAAGAGTTTGAGAAACGAGAGCGGATAGCTGAAAGCATCCAGAAAAGAGCCACCAGCTTGTTAAATATAGGGGAAAAGCAAGAGCCAGTTGTCAATATAGCATTAATGAGTCAGCTTCCAGATAGCCCAAGCTTAACAACTGCAAAGGTTTATGATGTTGTGTCGAGTGTTGAATAGAAACAGGCGATCCGGTTCTGGCAAGAACTAGCTACCGAAGGTAGCTACCCCCTACCCCCCTTCGGCCCCTCCCATTACTATATATACACCCACACGTAATTTTTCCCTAAAAACCAAAACCGGCAAACTGACTACCAATTTGTCGCTGTCCATTTTTTACAGCCAAAATCGGACGGGGATGATACCGCATATCCTGATATGATCTGCCTTTGATTTTTTACAGCCACTTTTCAAAGGGAACTGGATAGGGGTTCCACGAAGTCAACTGTTTCATTTCAGGCTCTGATTTGGAACACCTCTTGGGGCTGATGTTCCCTTTATACTTTCTTATACTAGGTATGGAGTGGCCGGACGGCAACTATGTGTGGCCAGACGGCCACTATGAGTGGACGCACGGCCACACCCCTATGATAATGGTGTGCTTCGCGATGTGATAACTGCGTGTATGGTGGGTGTCACGAAGTGGATACCGTTTCCGCTGTGATGATAGTGATGAAAGATAAAGACGCGTCAGAGATGCCCTCCAGCCCCATTACAGGCTATTGTCTGAGGTGCAGGTCGCAGCAGGAGTTGGAGTGTGTAGAAGCAATTGAAACCAAGCAAAGGTCTGGCATCCGTGGTAGATGCAGCGAGTGCAATTGTAAGGTGGTTAAGTTTGTGGGGTCAAAGACTCACGTTGATCGCCCGAGAGGATATTACGACAAGCGTCATCGAGCCAAGAAAGCAGAGGAAAGACGCCTGAAGCTACTTGACTCTGTGCCACCTGTGAAGGCATCGTATATTGATGGTGAATTGGAATCCTGACACAATCATTCCCAAGTCGATGTATCTCAAGCATTGCAGTCTGAACGGCAATGACATTGAGGCGATCAATCAGGCAGTCGAGGCAATGGCAGCGTTAGCGGAGTTTATTGCAGCGCGTCACGAAGACTGTCCTGCGTTAGATGGAATTGAGGATAATTTAGAGCAGCTGGTAGATCTGTCCATCCGGTTGGAAGAAATACCAGCTACTACTCTTAATTGCTCGGCCAATTAGTTAATGGATTTGCCCGCGTAGTTTTTGTAGATGGGCATGATGTCTTCAAAAGGAATGGGGTGACCTGCTTTAGCTGCGTTTCTTCTAATCTGAGGTGATGGCATCAGAGGCCTGAGCCGCCCGCTCATTGCGTGAGCCGCATCAGTCTTCGTAATTCCATCTGCCGTCAGTCTGGCCATTATCTCACCATCCTTAAGTCCACCCAATCTCGCTGCACTGATTTGTTTGTCCAGCACTTTAAAGATACGTAATCTCGCTTCATTGGCTTCAACGTAGCCGTCAATCATTGCACTGTCACTGACGCTGCCCGCACTTCCGGCTTGCTGGTTGAAGTGGTAGTTTGCGTTGCCCAACCTTCTATTAATTTTCTTGGAGGATCTGCTGAGAGCTTCTCGATAATCCAGCGTCTTTGTTCGGAATCCAAGCAGCTCATTTTGGAGGTAATCACTGAACTCAGGCTTTTCGCCAGAAGGCAGCGTTTCGTCCAGTAAAGCTGGGATGGCTCGACTTTTTATACGTGCGAAGCCTCCTGGGTTAAACGAAGAGAGTACATGCACCGATGATTCGTAAGCTATAGAAGTAAGTCCAGCTTCCTCATTGTAGACCGAAGTGCCATATTGGTTCTTATTACGTGCTATATCGATGAACGATTGGAATAGGATCGTCTCATTTGTGAACGGCTCAATTGCGCTCAGTGTTTTGCTGAGCATGTTCTCAATCAAACTATCGCTATCCTGCATCCCCCCTATCCCAAGCAGCGCCATAATGGGGTCAGTGGTGGCGTTATACGGGTTATTGAATGACCAGTTCGTGTAGTTAATTGAACCGTCTTCGCCTCTGGAAAAGAACATTTGTGAGTCTTTTTCGTAGGACGGAAGGAGTGATCTTACGGCCTCCTGCTCCTCTTCACCAACTCCTCCCAGCATTTCGCTGACAATTTCAAGAGCTACCGTAGCACCTGCAGTTACTGCTAGATGCCCCCCTAAACGTTTGGCCGCGTACATATAATTACCGTTCTTGAGTTCAGTGCTGGCATACCGAACGTTGTTAACCTGCGTTCTGAGTGACTCGTAAAAGAAACTCATAAACGGACCCACGAACGGCTGCATACGTAGTCGCTGTATGGCGGGTGGCATCTCCGAGTAAGTCGGCATGCCGCCTCTGGTTCGTTTTGCGGCAAGATTCTCTAACTGCGTTTCGCTGAAATCTGGATACAGTGGCTTGAGCTTGGCTTTTTCCATTTCAAAAGCCATTATCTTACCCAGTTCATCAGATGCTCTGTAAACTCTGGAGATGGCTTCAAATGCTTTCCTGCCTTTCTTGCCGAGCTTCTTGAGTCCTGTTCCTGTCGTTTTCCCAAGCAAGTCTTCTGCGGTGCTAGATGCGTCCAAGTGACTTGCTGCATCATTGAGAACACGCCGTAGCTCAGCGGTGGTCGTTTCCTCACCCACCAGCCCAAGCCTAGTCAGCTTATTAAAGTAAGCTTGAAACTTCTTGGCATCAGCTCCTGTCCCAAGTATGTCAGCATGCAGTGCCTTATACGCAGCTGCATATTGTTTAAACGCCATAGGGTTATGCCCGTTTAATAGAAGCATGATTGGCTGACTAATCAAGTTACGCGCATGCGTCATTGGGCTGAGTATCGTCTTGGACGCTTTGGAGTAAATGTTCCACTTGGCAAGTGTGCGGAGCAAATTGTTTTCAGAAAGGTTGCCACTGTTCTCGTAAGCTTCCAGTATCTGCGCTACCTCTGGGGAAGTGTAAAGACCGTCGAGAGGATTGTAGTCACGCACCTCCTGTGATTCTCTGGCAAAGTCTTTCTTGGTTTTTGGAGTGCGCTGCTTCTTGGCTGCACCCAGTCGGACGCTTGCTCCATATTGATCACGGTTATCAAAATCGTTTTCGCTGAAAAAGACTTTACCCATACCCTGCGTTTTCATGTCAGCTAGGAACTGATACTTGCCAACAAAGTGAGCCAGACGACTAACGGTGCGCGTGTAGTTGACGACAGGATCAGTGTATTCCCCCATCAATGCACGTATCGCGGGGTCTAGGTCTTCGTTCTTTTTCTTGAACAGAGAAAGATCATCGTGACCAAGCCTTCCAGAGTTCAGCTGATCTCTTCCGGTGGAGGATGAGAACTGTTCCAGCATTTCGTTTACCTTAACCCGTGCAGCTTGCTGGGCTTCATACGAGTTCATTCCCGCTTTAAGTAAATTTTTCTCAACCACATTGATGGCCCTGTTCATCACTTCCGGCTCAATGGAGTCTATGTATTTGGGGTCATCAAAGATACGGTAACTGCGAGCTAGATAGACTTTCAGGTTCTCATCAATCTTGGATTTCAGGTCACCAGTGACCCAGTCTTTGTCTATGATGTATTGCGAGAGCGCATCGATTTGCTGGCGCATTATGGACAAAGGCTCAGCTATCGCCTCGTCCAGCTGACTGAGAGCTTCATTGTCGCCCTGCAAAGCTCGGTTTAGTAGCAGTATATCCTCCTCCGTAGCGTCAGGCATCTTGGCTTTTACAGCTCGCTGCAAGTCACGCGTATGATGCTGCACAGTAGTCATTACACTGTTTATGTATCCGTCCTTACTGATCTTCGTTTTGTAGAAGTCAAGCATGTCATCGGAGTTCGTGAGCGATGGCATGAGCAACCCGCCTGTGCTGTCAAAAATTTTGAATACACGTTTCCCGAAATCCCCTATCCCCGTCAAAACAGTGGACGCAAACTTTTGCGCTGCGGACGGTTTGTCCTGAGTTGGATCAGCTGCATAGGTAATCTCATCTTTCTTCGGGTTGAAGCGTTCGGTTAAAGGAATGACGTTACCTTCACTGTCTCGGGTAATTGCATCTGCGGACTTAATTTGGTTTGGCTCAAAAGCGATAGCAGCCTTACCACCCTCCACTTCGTTTTCGTAGATTATCCCGTCATGCCCGCTCATCTGTAGCATCTCGCGGATTTGCGCTCCCACTTCCTGCGCTTTGCTCATTGCTACACTGTCATCAGCTCGCGCAAGCATGTCTGAAAAGTAGAACTGATAGGCGTCAGTCAGATCGTCGGTGTAACGGTTCTCACTGAACATATCCCCAACGATCTCAAATGGATCTTCGGGGAGATTGTAGTCCATATGGTTCTCATCCCACCAATCCCCGTGAAAATCCTGATCAACCAGCAAGCTTGTATACAGAGTGTGATTGGCGAATTCTTCAGCGTCCATTACCCGAGGGTTCTCCAGCTTCAGGAATACTTCATAGAGCTTTGGGTTTACCTTCTCTATCTCGTTGCTCCCCCTGTAAATCCCTTTCATGAACCTTTGTGCCACCTCTTGCGAATCCTCCTCAACAGCAAAGTGCGACCCGATAAAAGCGGTAGGATCAGGCCCGCTCACATTGGTGACATAAGATGTTTCATCTTCAGGAAACATTCTGTCCCCCTTAGTATCAAACACTACAAATCCTCCAGCAGGAGTCCCGTGCAAGCCTTCGGTCTGGTAACCGGCCTTAGCACCTATTTGTTTGACAATGGCTTTTGCTTTTGAAAGGTAACCTTCTTCCTTTTTATCAATGATCTGGTTGTATTCAGCTATAGCTGGGTCAGCTGCAAAGGTAACATCGTAACCGCCTTTTTGTTGATTTCTGCGAAGAGTCGCGTCCTCCAGCATTTTCGTCAGATGTTCGGCAAACTGTTCATTGACTACTGCGTAAGCCTTAATTTTTGTCCAAGCACCTTTGCGTAAACGTCCAGCATGTGTAGGACTAATCTCCAGAAGCTGTGCCATTTCAACGTCAGACATTTCAAGCAAATCTCCGACCATCATGTCTCTCTCTGCTTGAGAGAACTCAGTGTCCTTAATTAGCTCAAGCGTTTCGTTAAGCAAATCCGTAACGTCTTTCTCAGTTTCTAAAGTAAACGGGGGAACGGTTTGCGCTCCATCATCCCGAGCTGGCATGTATGAAAACTTCTCAAACAGTTCACCGCCACGGCTAACCTGCTTCCCTCTGGTTTGCTTGGGGATCTTCTTCTGGCTTCCTCTGATTGCCTTAGATGTCTGGTTTCTGACTATGGTTGGAATCGGTGCATCTTCTTCAGTCCACTTCCCAGATTCATATCCAGCTCGCCAAGCGTCATAAGCTCTGTCGGCAGCATCCAGATATTGATCAGAGTTAAATGCTGGGTATCCCTGTTTTCGGAGTTGATCACGTATCTTGTCAGCAGCAAATTCGTGAGCTTTCTCTACCTGCTCGTTTTCTTTGAGTTTATCACGATGTTGCCTGATCCGGTCCTTTTCTTCTTTGTGCTTAGCGTCTTTGATTTCCTGCGTGTAAGCTTTTTCAAGAAAAGAATCGATGTTCTTTAAGTGCCTCTGGATACCAACTGAGAGTTTAACTCGGCTTAAAGCACTGGACAGTATTTCCAGTAACTTGCGGAGAGGTCCATTACGGTAAGCGTCTTCAGTGGTTTTCTTAGTGTGCCGCTTTTGAAGGAGCTGACGCACAAACTCCTGAGCCATATGAATGTCGCTTTGAAAATCAGATCCGTAGATCTTTCGAGCAGCTTTGCGCTCAGCGCGTGACATTTGCTGGGAGATATTATTGTAGTATCCCTGTATGAACTGAGCGACATTCGGGTTGTCAATGGACATCAAACTTTCATCAAGCCGCTGCAAAGCTCTCCAAGCTGAAGGCATTTGTCCTTTTGATTTGAGGTTGTAATACTCAGAGCGAATTGCGTGAGCGTCCACATTATGGAGAACCTCTTCCTCCAGAGCTTTAGCCAAAGAAAACCCTTTGACCTTCATGCTGCGTTCCAGTCTGGCTGGGTCTACAAGAATAACATCACTGACTCCCTGAAGAGCAAGACTGCCAACACCTGCGCCTCCATCCATTTTACGAAACTGGATTTGCTTCAGGTCAAATAATGAACCCAGACTTTGCTGCACTCTCGCCAGAGCTTTCCCTATTTGCCCGCGCAGCTCAGCTGGAATACGTTTATCAACTTCAACCTGACCGCCAGCTACCGTTACCTTTTCCGTAGGTATCTTGCGTTGCGGAGTGGCTTCTTCAGCTTCCTCCACTTCGCCATCCACACTTTTTCCTCGGGCCTCACGCAACTGCGATAAACTCTCGGATGTTACCAATCTCGGGCTTGCTGCCCCCAGAATAGACGCCAACTGCCTGTCTATGTTTTCAATCTCACTAACGGCACTGCCAACAACACCAGAATCATCAACAGCTGCATCAATAGCTTGCCCCTTTCTCTCCAAACGCCTACGCACAATGCCCTGATTGACTTCGGATAATTCCCCTCGATTCAGCTTGGCCTGAGCTGCCGCGCTGAGATCAATAGAGGTAGCTGACTTAGCTCGGTCCAATTCAGCCTGCCCCCTAGCTACCCTACGATTGATACTTTCTTCAAGTGATTGAAGTTCTTGCTCCATTTGCAGAGCAGCAAGTGTGGCCTGACCTCTGGTCGCTTCAGTAGCTTTTCTTTGACGCTCGGATTGCCGCTTAGTCTCCTGATTCCTAGCTGCTTGCTTCCGATCCCGCACTGCTCTCTCACGGTCTTGCCGAGCTTTGTCAGTTAACCATTGCTGAACTTTAGCTTCATCCGCGTATCTTAAATTCTCAACATCTTCGGGGGTTACATTAATACCTGCATACTCCAGATCTTTTACCGACATGATGGGGCGTTTCTGTGACTCGTCCTGAACGGTCTCATTGTAACGCCTGTTGGGTTCGTTGATCTTGTTAACGACTTCCGCTAGATCCTGCTCACTGACTTTAGCTACTTCAGGTTCCGTGGCGTTTTGCCGCTCATCGAAAGCTTTTTTGTTAATACGATCCAGCCGCTCCAGCTTTTTAAGAGTGCGAGTGAGCTGTTTGTTTTCATTGATGGCGTCTTTGGAATCTCTGGGCAGTTTGGTCAGTGCTGTCTTGCGGATGAAAGCGTCAGCTTCAGCCTGCGTCTCCACAGTGCTTAGCTTTTGTTTTCCTCGGCTCACTACAAACCCTTCGTCGGTCTGCATTACACTGTAGCGGCGCAGCTCCTCACCCAGATATTGGTCTTCAATGAAATCGTCAACGGACTCCTGTGAATCGAGGTTCATTCCGTTCGGAGAATCATATTCATCCCACCAGAAAGGAAGCTTGTCAGAGTCTCTCAACTTCTCAATGAGTTGAGTCCTGCGCTGATTGAAGTAATTTTTATCCTCATCGTCCTCTGCTACTTTGGTGGGGTCTTTGGGAGTTCCTGTTTCAGGAGTGGAAACGGTAGCTCCATCGGGCAGAACTTCAGCAGCAGCATCAGTCGCTTGAGTGCGTAGCTTTTTCTCCAGTGCATCAGCTGTCTGCTCGTTACCAGCTTTTCGTAGTGATGCAATTGTTGCGATTTCTTTATCACTAAGCTTTTTACTTCGTGCGGCACTAACAGCCGCAAACGGTGTGCCTACAGTAGCCCCGATTAAGAAACTAGTCCCAGCTGCTTCAGCTGCTTCACGCAAAGTCAGTTCTGGGCTGTGAGACATGACAGCTACAGCTGAGCTAAGTATGGATGCGCCCATTTCCTCGGCTCCTTCCATTGCTGCTCCACCAACAAAGCGGGCCGTTTTGTCTGTAATTGCTTTGGCTACTGTCCCTACTCCCTGCCTGACTTCGGGCTTGGCAAACATGTTGGCTGCGGCTTTTTCTATATCACCCCCAAGCCCCAGCTTGCCAGAAATGTAATTCCCAGTAGCAGTAGCAACAATCTCTCCCATAGCGGAGGCAGCGGCTGGAATGTAGGCTTTCTTGGTAGCCTCTGCTTTGGAGTATCCCAGATTTTCGTAGTTACTTTTAGCTTCACGGAAGCTTCCACCGAAGGACTGTGTACCGATAGTTCCGTAAACAACAGCCTTTGCTGTCCTAGCTTTAGCCAAAGCACTGACACCTTTGGCAGCAAGCAGCATGTTTGAAGCACCACCTGTCGCAAACATTGGAACTATACTGGCAGCTCCTCCTCCTACTTGTGCGCTAAAGCTATCCAGATCCAGATTGTTGCGCCTCGCAAAATTAAGGCCAGCGTTTTCCCATTCATTAGCTGTCTCCTCAAAGTAATCCCCTGCGGTATCAGACACCAGACCTGTCACCGCTTCGGCAGCACCAAAGAACGATGTGGGCAAGTCGTAGGCGAGACCTTTGTAAAAACCTTCACTAAAATTAGCCAGCATTCCCTGTGGGTTGAGCTGCTGGTATTCAGCAGCAAGCACAGGATCATGCTCTAAATACTCGGGGTGTTTGCTTCCGAGGTAGAATGTGAGTTCGTCATCGCTGACATCCTCCATCTGTGAGTTCTTGCTTCTTACTAAATCTAATGTAGGGGAACCCATAATTAATTAGCCTTAAATTTGCGGAAGTTTTCTCTTACTTCGTCAGCGGTTGGCATATTTCTGCCACCACCCCCGCCACCCCCACCTTCATAAGGAGCGGCAATTTCCTTAATTTCCTCGGCGGTGAAATACCCACTTGCTTTAAGTTGCTGCTTGAGTGTATCAGGATTAACCAGCTCCTTCATCTGCATTTCATCCTTAAAGGTTGCCGCCTTTATTGCGCCAGCAATGGCAGAAGCTTTATCTACTGGCTTGCGGTTACTGATAGTTGTCTGCTTTGCTCCGTCACTCCTGATAACCGTCTGAGAAGGTTTGGCGTTGGGCTGCATTTTTACGTCAGCTTCCAAAACGTCAGCTTTCAAGTTACCTTTGGAGTCCAGGTATGTTTCGATTTCAAAAGCAGCTGGCAATGCAATTCCGTAATTAGCTGCAATAGCTTTAGCTTGATCTGAAGATCTCTGAACCCTAGCTGCCTGTAGTGGGTTTAATTGCTGCATCCCAGCTACCGGAGCTGGCATTCCAGCTGCGGAACCAAATGGGCCACCTCCGATAGAGTAATTGCCCGTAATGACAGGAGGAGCAACAGACTGAGCAGGTTGACCGGCAACTGGAATAGAATTCATCGCAGCTTGATAAGCGTTTATGGTGTCCTGACTTAAATACCCGTTAGCCATCAACGACTCAACGTCCATACGTTCTGCTTCAGCAGCACGATAATCTCTGCTTTGAAGCCTGTCCGCTATTAAGGAATCTCGGAAACGCATTGCATCAACGGATTGAGTTCCAGTAAGGATGGCCGGAGGCATTGACAGTGTTTCAAGTGCTGGGTCTTTATACTCCATTAAAAGTAGCTCCTTATACCCAGACAAAGCTTCAAGCTCTTCGTTTTTAACATTTGCTAAAAGCTCTTTCTGACCAAGTTCATACTCGGCATTTCTTATTGCAAGCCTGTCCTGTGCTATGGCTGTGTCCGTAGCTCGCCTGTTTAAATCGTAGCTTTGATCAAACTGCCGTGCCTTCTCGGCAAGATTAGTCTTAAACTGTGCCGCCTGTCTGTCAGCCTCTGACTTACGGAACTGTAAGTTCTGGTTAAACTGCTTCGCCTGTATCCCAGCCTGAACAGCGTTCATGCCCAAGCTGGCTCCTCTAAAAAAGTTATCTTGATCTGACATAATATTAACCACCGTATCCATCGAGTCTTGGCCCCGCGTAGTTTGAGGGAAGTGCGTTCGCAGTAGATTGCAAGCTTGGTCTGAAA
>WLWE01002904.1_pt1 | contig 10449 bp, 1 predicted proteins | sample 6718301 | NCBI WGS metagenome assembly WLWE01 (sample SAMN12718691, study PRJNA515312) | sponge metagenome | isolation source: marine sponge | host: Mycale hentscheli | place: New Zealand: South Island, Marlborough, Capsize Point | collected 2003-05-01 | reverse complement strand
TTAACAACATGAACTTAGCTGCTAATGGAGAAATAACTCAAAGAGAAGCTATGCTAAGGAATAAAAAAATAGAAGGATTACTACCTCAGTTTAAACAAAACGCTGCTACTTTAGCTAGCAATGCTGCGTTACAGAAAGAAGCTTTAAATGACGGTACTTTTTCGTCTACAGGATCTATTGGTAATAAAGAAATATTAAATAGGTTAGGCAATAATGGTGACGTAAGAATAGTAGAAAAAGATGGTGCTATATATTACTGGGCCCCTGATGTAGATGAAGATGGCAATGTTATACCAGATTCTGGATCTATGATAAATGGAGCTGAACTATATGCTAATGCTGACAAACCTTTGTTTAATACAAAGTCTGATATAAGTGGTTTAGTAAGCCAAGGTTGGAATAAATTTAGTGGTGAAGAAACAGGTATTAGTGACTATGTTAAAACTATAGCTGTTAAAAATGGTGACAAACATCCTGTTACAGGTGAAACTATTAGTGGTTTAGAAGACGGTTACGAGCAAGTAATAAGAGTACCGCAAAGTGATAATAGAGGTAAATACATAGATGAAATAGAATCAAGTGCTTATTTCAATGGTATATTAGGTAATGAAAAAGAAATGCTTAGTGTTTGGCAAGATGAAATACCTGATGGTGAGCCAGGTGAAAATGGTGAATATCCACCAAACTCTTTAGGTTTTTTTGCTAGTGGCGGCGATCCTAATTTAGACATAGACTTAGATGCTATGGGATATACTGGAACAGAAGAAGAAAAAATGAGTCAATGGCAAAATTCTGTGTATGGTGAATATCCAGATGATGTTACAGATGAACAAAAAGCTTTAATAGATAAAAATCAAAAAGCAGTATCTAAAAGATACATGGCTAATTTATCTTGGGATCAAAATTCTATAACTGCAGGTCAATCTAAAACTATAGGTAAACGTAAAATAGTAGATCCACCAAAAAGCTCAACTGGTGGTGGTAGTGGTGAAAGTAAAGATAAAACACTTTATGAAGGTCTTAATTCTACTCAAAGAGCTACTTATGCAGGTAATAAAAGAAAAGAAGATAGGCTTAGTAAAGAATTAGAAGCTGTACAGTATGGACCTAACGGGGAAGTTACTGAAGATAATATTGAATATTACGAAAGTAAAGGTTATGATTTTGGAGAAAATCCTCCAAAAACTAAAGAAGAATTTGAAAGAGTTATATATTCGCAAGATGGTTTAGATGATACTTATTTTGCTATTAAAGAATCTGAAAAAGGTGATGAAGTTAAGGTAGTAGCAAATAGCACTTCTACAGGAGACTCAATATTTGGAACACAACCACAAGGATAATATGGAAGATAGAATACAACAAGTTTATGATCTATATCGAGCCAATAACTTGATTAGTGAAGCTATTGATTTAAATACTTTTACAGATATAGATGATAATCAAAGACAACAACTTTACGATTTAGGTAAAAGTAGAGGTTTATTTTCAACTACAGACTTTGGAACTTTTACTACAGCATGGACTAGTGCAACAATGGAAGCAGATAAAGAGCCGGCATTAGAAGATGAACTACAAGCTCCTAAAGAAGAAGTTGTTGAAGAAGTTGTTGAAGAAAAGCCAGCGCTACCACCAGTTATACCTTTAGATGAATTAAATGAAAAGTATGCTAACACTGATGACATGTCAGAAGAAGAGTATAATAAAGAGGTTGCTAGAACTATGGACAGTATCATGGCTAGAGGTAAAGCTTTAGGTTTAAATGTTAGTGAAACAGATAATCAAGATGAACCTTCAATAGATTTTAAATATGATAAACTAGCTAAAAACGCTATGCCTGCTATGGATAATGTTGTGAGAAATGGTGTAGCACCTGGTTATTATGAAAGCTTGCAGAAAGTACCAATGGTTAAAATTGAAGAAGTTCCTGATGAAACATTTGCTGAGTCTACTGGTATAACTAAACAAGTTGTAACTCAAATTAGTAATGAAGAAGCTAATTTAATACAAGAAGAAAATAAAGTTAAACCAACTGAAGAACAAACAAAAATTCAAAAGTTATTTAACGGTAGAGGTCCTGCTTATTACGATGAAAGATCTATAGAAGAACAAACTAAAGATTATAATGATAGTGTAATGGCTATTAACGGCAGTAAACTTACCGATCAAGAAAAATATGTTAAGCTTAGCAACCTACATAAACCTACTTATAGTACATTAAAAGAGGTTGATGGTAAAATGGAGTTTGTAATAAAGCCTGAGTTTCAAGAAAAAGTAGATTTAAGATTTAAAGATTTAGGAAAAGCATTTGAAGGTAAAGATTTAAATGATCCTGAAGTACAGCAAGAAATGCAAAAGTATATGAAAGACATGTCACAAAGTTTAATTACTAGTGACCCTATACTAAGACAACAGTCTGTTGCTATACAAAATTTGCTAAAACCTAAGTATGACGAAATAGGAAAAAGCATAAGGGTTAAATATAAATTAGATGCTGATTCAGATGAAAAAACTATTGAAGCTGCTAACAATGAGTTTCAAAAACTTACTAGTAAATTATTTCAAGATAAAATGGCGGCTTCGCCAGTGTATCAACATGTAACTCAAGATATTCAAAAAGCTATTGGTGTTTCTGCAGACAATGCAAAGCAGTCTATACTAAAAGGTACAAACCCAATTTATGCACTAGCAGAGGATTTGAAAGATGCTGGTGGTCCATCAGCGCAAGAAGCTTTTATAGATAATCCCTCTTATTTAGATATGTTGTTATATGCTCCTAGAAAAGTACTGGAAACTGGAGGCATATTGATAGAACAAGGGTACAGTGCTATTAATAATATGGGTAAAGATTTTAACGCTGCTCAAATATCTCAACAACAGTTAGGTCTTGCAGAAAGAACAACTCAAATAAATGAAATAAAAAATATTCAATCAGCTTACCCAGGTAAAGAAATATATGCTTACCCTGACGGTACTTTAGATTATAGTAAAATGGGTATAAGCACTATTGGAAAAGGTGATGTAGGTGGCTTGACAGAAGGTCAAAAACCTAAACAAAAGTATTCAGTAAGTGGTAATGAGTGGAAGTCTAGTGTTGTTAATCCAGAAGAGTATATAGCAAATAGAGAAGTTAAAAATGCTAAAAGTGAAGAGGTAATACTAAGCGATTTAGAAGAGCTGCAAAAGTTTGCTGGCGTAGCAGAACTTGCTACTAAAATAGATTTTGATGACGAAGACGGCATGACTTACGCGGATGTTGTAGGTACAGTTGGTCAAGTATTACCAAACATAGGTGTTGGTGTTGGCGCTGCTGCATTAGCTCCAGTTACTGGTGGTATGTCTCTTTTAGGCAGTTCATTAATGATAGGTGGCCAAGAATATGGCGCTAACTATTGGGGTGCATTAGAAGAAGGTTTGACAGAAGAGTTAGGAAGAGAACCTACTAATGAAGAAATAGTAGATGCTTTAGCTAATGATAAGTATGCTGATCAAGGTACAGCTGCTGGATGGGCTGCATTGAGTGCTGGTTTAGAGTTAGGTACTTTTGGCACGATAAGCAAAGCATTAAAAGGGTATAGTAAGGTATTTAAGTCTACTCCAAAAGATTTTGTTAATAAAATAATGAAAGGCGAGTTAAAAAATGCTGTTAAAAAAGGTAGGTCTGCTCTAGTTGAAGGTGGTAAAGGTTATGTTAAAGAATACTTTACTGAAGCCGCTCAAGAACTAGCCAGCCAAGCATCTATAGGTCAACAAGTAGATAATGACATATTAAAAAGAATAGATTTACAATCAGCACATCAAGCAGGAACTGGTGGTGGTATAGTAGGTTTTGTATTGCCTAATGTAGGCTCTATGAGAAGAGGAACTACTAATATGATAAGAAAATCTGCCAGACAAGCTGCTATAACTTTAAATTTAAAAGGAGCTGAAAACTTCAAACAACAAACTAAGTTTTTTCAAGATGCGCAATCAGCTTTAAAAACTAAATATGATAATGGTGAATTAACTCCTGAAGAATACCAATTTGAAACTGAAGCTATATCAGATCTTAGAAACTCATCATTAAAGATACCTAAGGAGTATTCTAACACAGCTAGAGCCGAAGCTTTAGATCTAATGGTTGAACAGAAAAAATTAAAGATAAAAGCTGAAGAACAGTTAGACGAGTTTTCTAAAAAAGATAAAGAAAGATTGTCAGAAGTAAGTCAGCAATTAGAAGATTTAGCTAACAATGAAAATGCTATTAACAATGCTATGAAGTTCACTAAAAGTGCTGGGCTAGATGTTAATATTGTTAGAAAAAAGAACTCTGCAGAAACACAAAAAGAATTAAGAAAGTTTAATCTGAATAAAAAGCAAAGTAAAGCAGCTTCTAAAAACTTTGGTGTTCATGTTGTTGATGGTAAAGATGGTAAGAGAAGTATTATACTTAATGAAGAAGCAATTAAAAACAAGAAAAAATGGACTACTGCTCAGCATGAAGTATTGCATGATGTTTTAAGTGTAGCTTTAAAAGGTAATGACAGAGCCGTGTTTGCTATGGGTAATGCTGTAGACAACTTATTAAAAAATGTAGATGGTAAAAGTAATGCTAATTTCAAAAAGAGATTAGATGCTTATAAAAAGAAACCAGAATCTACACAAGCTGAAGAAAAAATTACACTACTATCAGAAGCAATAACAAACGGTGATGTTACTTTTGATGAAGGAGTATTTACAAAGCTTGGTGATTTTGTTAGAAGAGTATTCCAGCAAATAGCACCTGATAGCAAGTTAGGTAAAATAAAATTTGATACAGCAGAAGATGTATATAGATTTATTAAAGACTACAATAAGTCTTTTGCAAAAGGTAAAGTAACAAGAGCTCAGCAAAATGTATTAGATAAAGGAGTTGAAGTTTCTCAAGACATAACACCACAAGGTCCGCTGCAACAACAAGATGTTACTACTAAAGAATCTATAGACGAAGCAGCTTTAGAAGAAGAAGGTTTAACTATACAAGATGACATAGACCAAGACTTTGATACGCCAGGCGTTGAACAAGTAGATGAAATTATTAGAGAAATACCTCAAGATATTAAACAAGAAGATAATAAAGAGTTTGACGAGACAGCTGCTGATGAAGAAATTGTAGAAGGATTTAGGCCGTTGGCTACTTTTATAGCTAAAGGTTATAAAGGTAATGCTAAATACAATCAACAAAGACAAAACTTAATTGAGTCTATACTCAAAGATGAAAGAGGTGTTTTAGGTTTATTTAAGGCTTATAAAGAAAAAGTTGCAGCAGGAGAGTTTGATGGCACAGCAGGACAGTTTATAAATAACAGAAAAGCAGGTATAAGACAAAGATCAAAGCAGATAGCAGCTGAAGTTTTAGGTTTTGCAGCTCCAAAGACTGGTCCTAAAAAATCACCTATACCAGAAGGTAGACAAGAAAAACAAAGCCTTAGAAGAACAATGGGCTTCTTTACTACTAAAGAGCTAGACCAGATGTTGGCAGATAGAGAAATAAACAAAGCTGAATATGATAAGCTTTTAAAATCTTCTCAACAACAAGTAATTAAAAAAGGTCCTAACAAAGGAAAAACTTATGGAGAGGTTATAGATGGTTTCTTTAATAAGGTAAAAACTCAAATACAAAAAGGTGTTTTAACAAGCCCTAAACAGATAGTTAATTACTTAACAAATGAATTTAAAACTAAAAGGTTTGTTGCTGATATAAAAGATTTAATGGGTACACCTAACTCTCAACAATACGCTGACTTTTTAAATAATTTTAGTGAAGCTATATATGGTAAGCTAACTCAAAGACAAATAAACAAAAGATTTGATTTTGCTAAAGAACCAGTAATTAATCCAAAAACTGGTAAGCAAAAACGTATGACTGTTGGTGAGTCACAAGCTGTTGGTTCACAAGTGTCAGATGTGAAAGCTGGCAATCCTGTATTTACAAAGAAAGCTTTTAATAAAGATGAGTTTGTAGAACAGCATTTAAATCCTACCACAGGAAGACCTGCTTCTAAGCAGACTGCTTTAGCAGAATCTGTAGCCGAGGTTATTGGTTTTGACGCGTCTCAGCAAGCTTTACAAGATCCAGAGACATTATCTAATCTAACTGATAGAAATGTAGGTATGGCTGAATTAGAAGCTATTTCAAACGATTTATCTAATCAAGCCGCGAGAGGTATGACATTTAAATTTAGCTTAGATGAAGAATTAGATCCATTAATAAATGAGGAAGCTAGAACTCAAGTTGTAGAATTTTTAGAAGAAGTAATAGAAATAGATGATATAAATCAAATAGAGTTATTGTCAGAAGTTTTAGATACAGAAGCTAAACAATGGTTAGAAGATTCTGGATTATTAGATATGTTTAAAGAAGGAGCTAAAGGTTTTAAAGGGCCTCTAAAAGCTTTTGATTGGGGTAATTTTAATAATTTAAAAGATAAATATTTTAATAATAGAACAGATAAAAATAATGAAGTAGCAATGGAAGAACTAGCTACAACTATGGATCAAATGATAGATCTACTTCCACCTGTTGTTTTAAAGTTTATGCCGCCTAACATGCTAGGTTTAATTAGTGGTGGTAGATTACTAGATATATCTAAATTAAGAGAAGATACTAACTATAGATATTTAAGAGATAAGTTTGAAAATAAAGCACAGCAAGCTACTGAAAAAGATTTAGAAAAGTTTATTAAAGAAAATGGCTTTGATCCTTCTAACATAGAAATAATGAATGCTAACTTTGGTTTATTTAACGATATACAAAAAGTTTTAGCTCAGCAAATACCTAGTAAAACAAAACAAGAAACCGTAGAAAGAGAGTTTGGTAATAGGATAAGAAAAGCCAATGAAGCAAATCCTAAAGCTTATAAGTATTTAGTTAATGAAATGGCTAAAGCTGTTCAACAAGATCCTAATAATCTAATTGGAATTGCTAGGTTATTAGAAGGTAATACTAATAATACAAAAGGTTTTAGAGGTTTAACTACGCTTTCTTTAATAGAGTTTGATGATAATTCTCAAGCTCCTTACTTTGATCCTAATACTGGTAAATATGCTTTTACCCAAGGTGAAGCAAAAAGAAAAAACATAGGTGTAAACGTAGATCATTACTTATATAAAGAAGCTTCTCAAATAGCAGATGAAATATTACCTTTATGGGAAGCTAAACAAATAAAAAAAGGAAATGAGCTTACACCTGAAATAATAGAACAAAAAAGAAATGAAATAATAGCTGAAAGATTAAGATTTAAAGGTGAACATGTTGATCCTCAAGCTAATGTTTCTTCTTTAGTTACTAAGGCTTTAATTGATTATGCTAACGACATTAAAAATGAAGTTAACAATGAAGTTGCTTTAAATGAATTAAATAATAAAGTTGAAGACGCTTTAAAAAATTATGATCAAACTTTAGGTGCAGAAGCTTTATCTTATTTACAAGATGATGCGCTTGGTAAAACTTCTAAGCTTGCTTTTTTAAGAAACATGGTTATACCTAAAAGCAAAATGAATAAGTGGAGAACGCCTGATGGTTTAACAGCTGAGCAATATACTAATAAAAAAATAAGAGAACAAGACAATGTAGTTAAGTTAAACAGATCTCAAGAGGTTGCTAAAGATGATAATGTAGTAATGCTTAAAGAGTCTAAAGTTGTTGAAGCTGATGACAACATGTCTATGGACGATGTATTAAATAAAGCTAAAACAGTTGATGAAGCTTTGAAACAAGCTAAAAAATTAAATACTCCTGTTAAAAAGATTAGAGTGTTTGATTTTGATGACACATTAGCAACTACTGAATCAAATGTAATAGCTAATCGTGGTGATGAAAGTATTACTCTAACCGCAGAGGAGTTTGCAGAACAAGGTAAATCTTTGTTAGATCAAGGATATAAATTTGATTTTACTGAGTTTGATAAAGTTACAAAAGGTAAAGAAGGTCCATTACTTAAAATAGCTAAAAAAATAAAAGATGCTAGAGGTAATGAAGACTTATTTGTGTTAACAGCTAGAGCTCCACAAGCGCAGCAGGCTATATATGAATTTTTAAAATCACAAGGCGTTGAGTTTAAAAAAGATAATATAATAGGGCTTGGTAATTCAACTGGTGCTGCTAAAGCTAATTGGATAGTTAATCAAGCTGCTAAAGGTTATAATGATTTTTACTTTGCTGATGACTCTATACAAAACGTACAAGCTGTTAGAGATGCTTTAGATGTTATTGATGTTAAATCTCAAGTACAACAAGCTAAAATAAAGTTTTCAGAAAATATTGATAAAGATTTTAATGATATTATAGAGCAAAAATCTGGTGTTGCTTCAGAAAAAAGATATTCTAAAGCAAAAGCAGAAGTTAGAGGTGCTAATAAAGGTAGATTTAAATTTTGGATACCTTATTCAGCAGAAGATTTTATGGGATTAATATATCCATTATTAAGTAAAGGTAAATTAGGAGATAGCCAAATGGCTTGGTTTAAAGAACATTTGTTTGATCCTTTTGCTAAAGCTGCGGAAGCTTTATCAGCAGCTCGTTTACAATTAATGAATGATTTTAAAGCTCTTAAAAAAGACTTAGATGTACCAGCAGAGCTGAGTAAAGATGCTGGTGATGGTTTTACTAATGAACAAGCTGTAAGAGTTTATTTGTGGAATAAGCAAGGTTTAAACATACCTGGTCTTTCAAAAACAGATATTAAAGAATTAACTGACGTAATAGAAAGTAATCCTAAGTTAAAATTATTTGCTGATAAACTGCTTCAAATAAATAAAGATCCATACCCAGCACCACAAGATAGTTGGCTTGCTGGAACTATAACAACAGATTTAATAGCAGGTTTAAAAGTTAAACGTAGTAGTTTACTAGAGCAATGGCAGGCTAATGCAGATGCTATATTTAGTGAAGAAAACATGAATAAGTTAGAAGCTATATATGGATCTAAGTATGTAGAAGCTTTGCGAAATGTTTTAAGTAGGATGAAAGCTGGAAGTAATAGGTTACAAACTGGCAATAGACTAAGTAATAGAATACTTAACTATATTAATGGGTCTAATGCTGCTATAATGTTTTTTAATACAAGGTCTGCTATACTTCAAACTATTTCAAGTATTAACTTTATAAACTGGGACTTTAACAACCCGTTAAAAGCTGGTAAAGCATTTGCTAATCAACCTCAATACTGGTCTGATTTTATGGAGTTAATGAATGGTGAGTTTTTGAAAGATAGAAGAAATGGTTTAAGAATTAATATAAATGAATCTGAAATAGCAGACTTAGCTAAAACAACTAAAAACAAAGCTAAAGCAGTCATGGCTTATATACTTGAGAAAGGTTATTTACCTACTCAATTTGCTGATAGTTTTGCTATAGCTTTAGGTGGTGCTACATTTTATCGTAACAGAATAAATGATTTAATGAAAAATGAGGGCATGACAGAAGCTGAGGCTAAAAAACAAGCTATGACAGAGTTTAGAGAAATAGCAGAAGAATCTCAACAGTCTGCTAGGCCTGACAAAATATCTCAACAACAATCAAGTGATGTTGGTCGTTTAATACTTATGTTTGCTAATACACCTATGCAATATGCTCGATTACAAAAAAGAGCGTTTCAAGATTTAATGAATGGAAGAGGTAGTTCTAAGGCTAATATTAGTAAGATAATATATTATGGCGTAGTACAAAATATAATATTCAACGCGTTGCAACAAGCTATGTTCAAGATGGGATTTGGAGATGAAGATGAAGAAGATGATGAGAAAAGAACCTATAGAACTTTAAACGGCATGTTAGATTCTACTCTTAGAGGTTTAGGTATAGGTGGTGCAACTGTTTCTGTAGCTAAAAACTTTTTATTAGATATATACGAAAGATCTGATAGATCTAGACCTGAATATACAGATGCTGTTTGGAAACTATTACAATTTTCTCCACCAATAGGTTCTAAAATATCTAAACTTAGACAAGCTGGTTGGGCATTTGATAGTAAAAAACGTAGACAAGAAATACTAGATAAGGGGTTTAGTTTAGATAATCCTGGGTTAATGTCTTTTGCTAAAGTAATATCTGCAACTGGAAATATACCGCTAGACAGAGTTCTTTCTAAATATGAAAATATAGAAGGAGTTATGAGTGAAGAGTCTGAATGGTGGCAGAAATTAGCTATGGCAGGTGGTTGGCCTAAATGGGATATAATGAAAGATGGTACTGATAGAAAACCACCAAAATCTAAAAAATCTAAATTAACAAAATCAGGTCTTAGAAAAACAAAAAAAAGAAAAGTTAAAAGAAGAAACTAATCATGGCAAGAAAAACAATGAAGATAAGCCCAGCTTGTAAACGAGCTGCTAAAAAGAAATTTAAAGTATGGCCTAGTGCTTACGCTTCTGGATGGGGAACTAGATGTACTAAAGCTGGTGGTCCAGGTAAAATGGGTAAAAGTAAAAAGA
>WLWE01002894.1_pt1 | contig 10482 bp, 13 predicted proteins | sample 6718301 | NCBI WGS metagenome assembly WLWE01 (sample SAMN12718691, study PRJNA515312) | sponge metagenome | isolation source: marine sponge | host: Mycale hentscheli | place: New Zealand: South Island, Marlborough, Capsize Point | collected 2003-05-01 | reverse complement strand
CTGCTATTGAATTAATTCAAGGCGGAGCAAAAATTGTTTTAGCTAATGGTGATACGTTAGAAGCAGTCTCTAATACAGCAAGTAGTTTAGACGTGGTTCTTTCGTTCATCGATACAATTAGTTCGTAGGAGGAATTATGACGGCAATAGTAAATGGAATCCAATACATCGGAGGGCAAGCAGCCCCTGATGAATTTATAAAAAATCAAGCGCAAACCATTGATGGTACGCAAACAATAGAAAGTGCAGTTTTAGCTGGACCTATCACTATTCCTGCAACTATAACAGTAACAGGGACATTGGTAATAGTATAATGAGTAAAATAGAAGTAGATCAGGTAGATCCGCAATCAGGTACAACCTTAACTTTAGGTACGTCTGGAGATACAGTTAGTATTCCTTCAGGTGTAACTTTAGCTAATGCAGGAACAGTTACAGGTATTCCAACCTCTGCTCTTACAGGAACAATTGCTTTAAATCAAATGGCTACTGGTACAGATGGAAACATTATTTCATATGATGCATCTGGTAATCCAGTTGCAGTAGCAACAGGAAGTGCAGGACAAATATTAACTTCTGCTGGAGCAGGTGCTCCTCCAACTTTTGCAACAGCAGCTAGTACAAATCCATATACTGCTCAAAGTAATACAGAATCTGGATATATAAAATTAGTAGGTGGTGTGATTATTCAATGGGGAATATTTGGAACTTTTGGAATTGCAGGATCAGGAACTGTTAGTTTTGCAACAACTTTTCCAAGTAATATTTGGTCATTAACAGTAGGTTTATGGAATAATAATACTAATGGTCTTGATGCATTAGTAGTAACAAGAGACCCAAGCACATCTCAATTTGATTGGTATCAACCTAACACAAGTGGAAACACTGGTAGAGTTGGTTCTTATATAGCAACAGGAAAATAAAATTATGACAAAATATGCACACATAAATTCAGACAATATATTACAAGGTTGGTACGATAGCGAAATGCATACTACTATACCAACTCCAAATATTGAAGTAACAAATGAGCAATGGCAAAATTCAATTAATAATTATCATAATAAAATAAATAATGATGGTTCATCAGAGTTTGTTGACACTACAACTGCTGAACAAAAAGCAGAAGCACAAGATAGAATTAATAAAAAAGCATCTGGCAAACAAAAATTAAAAGACTTGGGATTAGATGATGATGAAATCCAAGCATTAATTGGAGTATAATGACAAGTAAAATTAAAGTAGATAATATAAATAAAGTTTCAGATGATTCAAACATCATCAAAAAATGTGGAACAACTACTACAATCGGATCAGGAGCAAGTAATCCTATTGTTGTGGATGGCTCTGCAGTTACATTAGGTCGTTGTGGTGGTACAGTTGCTTTAGCAAGTGGTGCAACGCAGACAGGATTCGGTAGAACAGGAACTGTTGATTGGCAAACAGGATCTATTAAGACAGCTACATTTACAGCAGCCAGTGGCGAAGGTTATTTTGCAAACACTTCAGGTGGAGCATTTACAATGAATTTACCAGCAGGTTCTGCTGGAGCTATTGTTTCAGTTGTAGATTACACAAACACATTTCAAACAGAAGCTTTAACAATAGCAGCCAATGGTTCAGAAAAAATTGGAGGTATAGCAGCTCCAATAGATTTAAACACAGAAGGTCAATCAGTAACTTTAGTTTATGTAGATGGAACTGAAGGTTGGAAAAATACTATGGATTCAACATCTAATGTTACAGGAAATCCTTTTTTAGTAGCAACAGGCGGCACAATTACCACTTCAGGTAATTGTAAAATACACACATTTACAGGCCCTGGTTCTTTTACAGTATCTAATGCTTCTCAAACAGCTCCAGAAAATATAGTTTCTTATTTAATAGTAGGTGGTGGTGGAGGCGGAGGTGGTCTTGGTGGTGGAGGCGGAGGTGGTGGTTTTCGTGAATTTAAAGCACCTCATCAAAGTTATCCAGTTTCTCCTAGAAATGGATCAACACCTATTACAGTTACAGCACAAGTTTATCCAGTTACAGTAGGTGGTGGTGGAACTGGTCAAGGTTACAATAGTTCAAATCCAGCCTCTGGTATAGCTTCAACTATTTTTGGATTATCATCTGCCGGTGGTGGTGGTGGAGGAAGTGGTAGTAATTTTCCAAACGGTGAAAATGGAGGATCAGGTGGTGGTGGTAATGGAGGTTATCAAGGGAATGGTGGAAATGGAAATACACCTCCGGTTAGTCCTTCTCAAGGAGAACCTGGAGGAAACGCTAATAATCCATATAGTAGTGGTGGTTATCAAAGTGGCGGTGGTGGTGGTGTTACAGAAGGAAGTAATCCGTCTGTAAATGCAGGTCCAGGTGCTACCGGTAGAGGTGGACAAGGAACGGATACACAAATTACAAGTGCACCATTTTCTTATGCAGGCGGTGGTGGCGGTGGTGGTTGTTCCCCCGGTGGTGCAGCTTCTCCTTGTGGAACAGGCGGAGCAGGAGGGGCCAGTAGTGGTTCAACTCCAGGAAGTGCAGGTGCTACAAATAAAGGTGGTGGTGGTGGTGGAAAAGGTGGCGGTGGTGGAAATGGTGGAAATGGTGGATCAGGTATAGTAATAATAAGATACAAATTTAAATAGATAAATTATGAGTGAAGTAAAAGTAAATAAAATTAGTCCAAGAACAAATTGTGGTACGGTAACTGTTGGAGATTCTGGTGATTCAGTATCAGTAACAGCAGGTGTTCCAGTAACAGTTAATGGAGATTTAAAATCAAACGCATTAAAAGCAACTGATGGTGGTGTAATAATTAGTCAATCAGGTACAACAATAACTTTAGGTGCTTCAGGTGACACAGTTTCTTTAGCTAGTGGTGCATCACAATCAGGTTTTGGAAGATCAGGTTCTGTTAATTGGCAAACAAGTTCAATTAAAACAGCAACATTTACAGCGGCCAATGGAGAAGGTTATTTTTGTAATACTTCTGGAGGTGCTTTTAACATTACTTTACCTAGTTCACCAACTGCAGGCGATATAGTCGCTTTAAAAGATTACAACGGAACTTTTAGTTCACATAATTTAACAATAGATAGAAACGGTTCTAAATTAAATGGAGCATCTTCAAACTTTGCTTTAAGTACAGATTTTACTAGTATGAGTTTAGTGTTTGTTGATAGCACTGAAGGTTGGATGCCAGTTGAAGAAGGAACAGGATTTATAGGAGAAAATTTTATAACAGCAACAGGTGGAACTATTACTACCTGTGGTAATGACAAAATTCATACATTTACAGGCCCCGGTACTTTTGTAGTTTGTAGTGTAGCTGATTGTTCAGCAAATAATCAAGTTTCATATGTAGTAGTTGCAGGCGGTGGTGGAGCTGGATACTATTATGGTGGTGGTGGAGGAGCCGGTGGTTTTAGAGAAGATAAATCTCCTACTACTACATACACTGCATCTCCATTAGATGGAGCAGGAAATAAAACAGTAACAGCTACAAGTTTTCCAATTGCAGTAGGTGCTGGAGGAACTTCAGCTACATATCCTACTACTACTGGAAATAACGGATCAAATTCTAGTTTCTTTTCAATTACTTCAACTGGGGGTGGTGCAGGTGCTGGAAGTCCTGGTGGAGGAGCGACAGGAAATAATGGTGGATCTGGTGGTGGCGGTGGTGGTAGAAGTGGAAACACTAGAACTGGTGGTACAGGAAATAGTCCTCCAACAAGTCCTGCACAAGGAAAAAATGGTGGAGGTATGCCTTCACCGAGTCCAGATCAGGGAGCTGGCGGTGGTGGGGCTGGCACTGCGCACAACCCATCTGGTCCGTGTGGTGAAATTAGAACTGGTGGAGACGGAGCAGGAACATCTATAAATCCTGCTGCGGGAACACCTGGACCAAGCGCACCTTTAAGATATTTTGCAGGTGGTGGAGCAGGAGGTCCTAATGCAGCTGGAGCTGGTGGTAAGGGTGGTGGAGGAAACTATAATACAGCAGGAGGAGTAAATACAGGTGGTGGAGCAGGAGCTGACGCTGGTGGAGGATCGGGACCTACTTATGTCGGTGGCGGAGGTTCAGGTATAGTAATAATAAGGTATAAATTCCAATAGTTGAATGATAATTAAAATTAATATATAAGGAAAAACATTATGGCACATTTTGCAAAACTAGGATCAAACGGAAAAGTTATTCAAGTACTAACTTTGAATAATAGTGATATGTTAAACGCTGATAGTGTTGAAGATGAATCAGTAGGACAACAATATTTAGAAACACATAATAATTGGCCTGCACAAATGTGGATTCAAACATCTTACAATACATCTGGTGGCACACACAATAATGGTGGTACAGCATTAAGAGGAAACTACGCAGGTATAGGTTATACTTGGGACGAAGATGATCAAATCTTTTGGCCTAAAAAACCTTATGCATCTTGGGTAAAACATAATGCATCAGCTTCTTGGAAATCACCGATTGGTGATGCTCCAGCATTAACAGCTGAACAAGAATCACAAAATACAGCTAATACTCATTTTTGGAGTTATGTTTGGAATGAAGCTAATACAACTTGGGACTTGACAGACAACAAAGCATAAATTAAAAATGGTGGTGGTATGCAGAAGAAAGTATTAACAGAGCAAGCTTTATATTATGGTGATGTGGCGATGCCTAAAGATTGGGACATTGACCGAGATAAATTATCAGGTGATATTTTACAATCAGTAATTCAAAACAAAGATTTTCCGTTTTCACGAACTTGGGATATGTTAAATACCTATATGCGAGATTACGTTAATCTTGAGTATGGTTTTAATTTAATCAACAAAGAAACGTGGGGAAATATTTATAAACCCAACGAGATTACAATTCCATTATTAAATATAGATCCTGTAGATTTACGTAACTCACCAGATTATACATTATTATATGGTGTAAAAGTCAAAAACTGTATGGTCAGAATACACTATGAAGATAACAGACGTAAAGGAAGAAGTTGGGACATAGAACTTAAAAATAATATGTTTATTATGTTTCCATCAACTAATATGTATTACCTAACTAATAATCAAAAAGATTCATTAAACTTTGTTCAAACAATAACTTATGAATATATCTAATTACTATTGGTATTTTAGTGGTGTATTGACACCTAAATTTTGTGATGATGTTATAGAATATGCTAAATCACAGAAAGAAGTTATGGCTAGAACAGGTGGCTATGGTGATAGAAAATTAAAAAAAGAAGAAGTATTAGATTTAAAAAGAAAAAGAAACTCTGATTTAGTATGGCTTAATGATACTTGGATATATAAAGAATTACATCCTTATGTGCATAGAGCAAATGAAATGGCTGGTTGGAATTTTGATTGGGAAAGATCTGAATCTTGTCAGTTTACAAAATATAAATTAAACCAATACTACGATTGGCATTGTGATAGTTGGGATAAAGCTTATGACAGAAAAGATCCTAACAATCCAGAACACGGCAGAATTCGAAAACTATCTATGACTTGTCAATTAACAGATGGTTCAGAATACAAAGGTGGTGAATTAGAATTTGATTTTAGAAACTATGATCCACATATGAGAGACGAATCAAAACATAGAGTGCAATGTAAAGAGATATTACCAAAAGGATCTATTATTGTATTTCCTAGTTTTGTGTGGCATAGAGTTAAACCAGTAACATCAGGCACAAGATATAGTCTTGTTGTTTGGCATTTAGGAAAACCATTTAAATAATATGTATATAAATAATTACTTTAACACGACCATTTGGTCAGAACAAAAACCAGAGTTTGTAAAATCTTTAACAAAAGCATCTAACAAATATATTAAAGCTGCTAGAAATTTTCCAGAAGCTAAAGCACATATAAAAAAGTTTGGTGACTTTGGAAGATCATATCATTCAACACCACTTACAGCTGATAACGATTTTTTAGATTTTAGAAATTACATTGGTCAAAAGTCTTGGGAATATTTAGATCACCAAGGTTTTGATATGCAACAATACACAACACTATTTAGTGAAATGTGGGTACAAGAGTTTGCTAAAAAAGGTGGTGGTCATCATTCAGCACACGTACATTGGAATCAACACGTATCAGGATTTTACTTTTTAAAGTGTAGTGATAAAACATCAATGCCAGTATTTCACGAACCGAGAACAGGAGCAAGATCTACAAAATTAAAAATGAAACCAAATCAAAAAGGTGTGTGGGGTGGTAATGAACTTATACATTTTAAACCTACACCAGGTACATTAATTATATTTCCAGGATTTTTAGAACACGAATTTAGTGTAGACTTTGGTATAGAGCCTTTTAGATTTATACATTGGAACATACAAGCAGTTCCAAAAGAAATGGCTAAAGATGTTTAATAAAAAAAAGTATACAGTTATTCGTCAAGCTATATCAAAAGATCTAGCAGCTTTTGTTGCAAACTATTTTATAATGCAGAAACAAGTTTATGATACTTGTAAAGCTACAAGATATATATCACCTTTTGAAAATATTATAGGTCACTACGAAGGTAAAAATGAACAGATACCAGAAACTTATAGTCAGTATTCTAATATTGCTATGGAAACTTTAATGTTAAAATGCCAACCCAAAATGGAAGAAGTAACAGGATTAAAATTATACCCTGCATATACTTATGCAAGAATATATAAAAAGGGGGACGAGTTAAAAAGACATAAAGATAGATTTAGTTGTGAGATATCTACTACTATGAATCTTGCTGGTAATGATTGGCCAATCTATTTAGAGCCATCTGGAGAAACTGGTAAAAAAGGTATTAAAGTAGATTTAAAACAAGGCGATATGTTAGTCTATTCTGGCTGTGAGCTAGAGCATTGGCGAAATAAATTTAAAGGTAAAGAATGCGTACAAGTATTTCTGCATTATAACAATCGTAAAACTCCAGGAGCAAAAGATAATATGTTCGACAAGCGTCCACATTTAGGTCTTCCTTCTTGGTTTAAACGATGATATAATCTTTAGATGGAGGCAGGGCACCACCACATACCCCCTGTCTCCTTTTAAAGATTATTTATGAATTTAGGATTTGACGCAATATCACAGTTTCCCATATCGCAAGTAGCGAAGGACAACTTAGTAACTATTACAGTTACAGGTAATAATTTAGTTGCTAACATAGGCAATCCTAATATTGCAGCTGATTCAGTTACAGAAACTATTGATCCAAATAAATTAACACTTGGTATTGGAACAGTAACAATAGTTGGTATAGCAAATCTTGAAGCACCTAAAACACCATTAGTTTTAGGAACGGGGAACGTTATAGTTACTGCAGATGCTAATGTTACAGCTTCTGGAAACAACTTGATTATACGTAGTGGATCTGTTACTATTGTTGGAAACGTAGTGCAAGAAGCACCGGCTAACGCTATGACTTTAAGAACAGGCGAAGTAGGTGTTATTACGTGGAACGAAATTATACCAGGAGCAACAATGGTTTGGACACCAATTAAACCGTACGGATAATATATGGCATCAACATTTTCAACAGATCTAGCATTAGAATTAGTAGCAACAGGTGAAAAAGCTGGTCTATGGGGATCTATTACTAATACTAACTTACAAATTTTACAACAATCAACATCAGGCGTAATAGATGTAGCAATGACATCTGGCTCTGATAAAACTTTACTTTTTTCAGATGGTGCAACATCTGATGGTAAAAATATTTATTTAAAACTTACTGGTACTATGACTGGTAATGTTAATTTAATTATACCAGCATCAACAACTGGTGGTACAGCTACTAGGGTTTATGTAATACAAGATGCAACAAACAGAACTACAACAAACAAATATACACTAGGTATTAAAACAGCTGGGTCATCAAATCCAATTGCTGTTCCTGTTGGAGCAACAATGTTAATTCATTCTGATGGTACAGATGCAAGATTAGATATTTTACAAAAAGGTAACTTTGCAATTACATCTAGTTCTATCACTGCATATACTGCAGTAGCTGGTGATAATTTATTAATAGATACACAAGCAGCTCAAGTTACAATTACACTACCAGCTTCGCCTGCTATGGGTGATGAAGTTAGTTTTATGGACGTATCACCAAGTGGAGGTTTTGGTACCAACAAAGTAACAATTAACAGAAACAGTCAACCAATTAGAGGTGCTGCATCTAATTTAGAATTAGTTGCTAATAATCAATCGATTAAATTAAGATACACTAACGCAACCAAAGGTTGGCAATACGTATACAACGTAACATCATAGGAGTAACAAATGCTTACGAAAATTAAGTTTGCTCCTGGAATCGACAAGCAGGATACATCAGTCGGAGCAGAAGGTCGTTGGGTAGATTCAGATAATGTAAGATTTAGATATGGCCTACCGGAAAAAGTAGGTGGTTGGCAATCTCTTTTAACAGATACTATTGTAGGTGTAGCTAGAAAACAACACGCTTTTGTTGACACCGATGGCAATAGATATGTAGCTCTTGGTACAGATAAATTTTTACTTTTATATTTTGAAGGTCAACTATTTGACATAACTCCATTACAAACTGCAATCACAGGTGCAACTTTTACTTTTAATGGGACAACAACTGTAACTTTAACAACATCAACTGACCACGGAATTGGTGTAGGGGATATAATTAGATTAAGTGCAACAACTTTACCAGGCGGTACAACAGGTGTAACCACAGCAACTTTTAATGATATAAACTTTCAAGTTTTATCAGTTCCAACTTCTACAACTTTAACTATTCAAGCAGCTACCGCAGGTTCATCATCAAGTGGTGGATCTGTAACTATTACTCCTTATGAAGTAGTAGGTCCGGCAGCACAATCTTATGGTTATGGTTATGGTATTGGAAACTATGGCGGAACAATTACAGGCGTTTCACAAACAGAATTAGATGGATCACTAAACGCAGATACTGCTGGTACAGGTGGATCGGGGACCGCGGTTACAGTAGACTCAACTACTGGTTTTGATTCTGCAGGTACAATTTTAGTAGAAAGTGAATTAATTACATACACATCAAAAAGTTCTACACAATTTTTAGGTATTACTAGAGGTGCAAACGGAACGGCAACTGCTGGTACATCAAACGGTCAAGCTCACAGTACAAATGCTGTTGTTCAAAACGCAACTAATTTTACAGGATTTGGTAGTGCAGTACAGGCATCAACTGTAACTCTTGAACCAGGACTTTGGTCTTTAAGTAATTTTGGTGAAGTATTAGTTGCAACAATTGCAAATGGTAAAACGTTTACTTGGAATGCAGGAGCTGCTAATCCCACAGGAGTTAGAGCATCTACATCTACATCTGGATTTGCAACTACCAATAATCCAACTGCAACTAGAGTAACACTTATCTCACCAACAACACGTCACTTAATTCATTTTGGAACAGAAGTAACAATAGGTTCGCCTACAACACAAGATGATATGCTTATAAGATTCTCTGTTGATGAAGATATAAATAACTATACACCCGAAGCAACTAACACAGCCGGTACTCAAAGACTACAAGATGGTACAAAAATTATGGGATCACTAGTTGCAAAAGAAAACATTTTAGTTTGGACTGATAATGCATTATATGCAATGAAATTTGTTGGTGCACCATTTACATTTGGCTTTGAACAGGTTGGCACTAACTGTGGATTAATTGGTAAGAATGCAGCTATTGAAATTGATGGTGTTGCATATTGGATGGGTAACAATGGTTTCTTTTCTTTTGATGGTACGGTTAATACCTTACCTTGTTCTGTTGAAGATTTTATTTATGATGATATTGACACTACAAAAGGTCAACAAATATGTGCAGGTATAAATAATCTATTTACAGAAGTTGTTTGGTGGTATCCAACAGCAGGATCTGCATTTAATGATAGATATGTAGTTTATAATTATGGACAAGACAATGCAGGTTTACCTATGGGTAATTGGTATACAGGTACAAATACAAATTCTATTAGAACAACTTGGATTGATTCACTAGTATATCCAAAACCATATGCAACCGCATATAACAGTACAGCTACAGGAACATTTCCTGTTATTCAAGGTGAAACAGGATTAGGTCAAACAGTATTTTTTGAACACGAGATAGGAACAGATCAAGTTAATCCTGATGGTAGTACAACAGCTTTAACTTCTTTTATAAGATCATTTAGTTTTTCTTTACAAAAAGATCAAGCAGAAGTTTTTTTAGCTATGAGAAGATTTTTACCAAACTTTAAAGTATTGATAGGTAACAACCAAGTAACTGTATCAGTTAAAGATTTTCCTGCAGACACAAGTTCTGCTACTGCCTTAAGTCCTTTTACTATTACATCTAATACAACTCAAATTGACACAAGAGCTAGAGGACGTTATGCAAATATTAAAATAGAAAATACAGGGGCCGGCGAATCGTGGAGATTTGGTACGTTTCAAGTTGACCTACAACCAGATGGAAGGAGAGGCTAATGGCAAAG
>WLWE01002893.1_pt1 | contig 10483 bp, 10 predicted proteins | sample 6718301 | NCBI WGS metagenome assembly WLWE01 (sample SAMN12718691, study PRJNA515312) | sponge metagenome | isolation source: marine sponge | host: Mycale hentscheli | place: New Zealand: South Island, Marlborough, Capsize Point | collected 2003-05-01 | reverse complement strand
AAATTCTTTCAGCAAGTGCTAACGACGGTACAAAGCCAGACGTTAAAGAAGTAGTTCTTGGTGGATTACCAGGTGGTTCAAATACACAAGTTCAATTTAATAATTCAGGATCATTCGGTGCTTCTGAAAATTTAGCATGGGATGGATCAAATTTACAAATCGGTGATCAAGGTGATTTAAGATTAGGCGATGCAGATAATTCTAATTACATAGCTTTACAAGCACCCGCAACAGTTGCATCAAATGTAACTTTAACTTTTCCAGCTGATGATGGAAATGCTGATGAATTTTTAAAAACAAATGGATCAGGTGTTTTATCTTTTGCAGCAGTATCAGGCGGTACTTCATGGCAAGCAGTAAAAACTTCTACATTTACAGCAGTTGCTGGTGAAGGTTATTTTATTAACACGACAGGTGGTGCATTTGAAATGGATTTACCTGCAGGAAGTATTGGTGATGAAATTGCTTTTATTGATTATGCAGGAACATTTGATACTAACGCATTAACAATTGATCAAAATGGAACAGAAAAAATTGCAGGATCAACAGATCCATTAACGGTATCAACAGAAAGAGCAGGAAATACACTAGTCTATGTAGATGGTACACAAGGTTGGCTCTTAAAGAATAATTAAGGAGACTGATGGCTACTTATAAATCAATAGTAGGTCAGAAGATTAACAAAGTTTCTTCTGATCCAAGTGAAGCTACAACTGGACAAATGTGGTATAACTCTACTACACAAAGTCTTAGAGGTTTAGCAGTTGTTGAAGCGTTTGTTAGTCAAACTAACCTGCCTACTAAAACAGCTTATAATACTAGTTTTGGTCAAGCAGTTCCAACAACTGTAAGTGCTGGTGGTATGGCCGGTCCTGGACCTGCTCCAACAGCAGCTGTATTTGAATTTAATGGTTTAGGTTGGGCAAGTGGAGGAACATTACCATCAACAGGTAAAGAAAGTGCTAGAGGATTTGGAACTTTAACTGCTGGAGCTATAGCAGGAGGATCTCCTGGAGCTAGTCCCGCTGGATCAACTGATACTTCAGAATACGACGGTAGTTCTTGGACATCTGGAGGAGCATTACCTACTTCTGTTCAAGCGGCACATACATGGGGAACTCAAACGGCAGGATTCTTAACGGGTGGTAGAGGAAATGGACCACCTTTTCCAAAAGAATCTGCAAGTTATACATACAATGGAACTTCTTGGACAGGTTCAACAGCAATGCCAGCAGGTAGACAATTTGGAGGATCAAGTTCTTCAAGTCCACAAACTTCAGCATTGGTTTTTAATGGTCAAAATCCAAGCAATACAAATGACACAATAGAATGGGATGGCTCATCTTGGGCAACAGCTCCTAATGTTACTTTTACAGCAACACAAATAGCGTCAGGTGGAACTGCTACGGCAGCTTTATCAGCAGGAGGAGACACTCCTCCAGGCGGAATGGGAACAGCAAGTTCAAAATACGATGGAACTAGTTGGGCAACTGGTGCAAGTTTATCAACTGGAAGAAGAGCAACAACAGGTCAAGGAGCAACTGGAACAACTTCTATGGTTATAGGCGGAGATACAAACTCAGGATCTCCTCCTCAGTATTCAACAGCAGTAGAAGAATATAATTTTTCAACAAATGCTATTACATCTGGAGCATGGGCTAGTGGTGGAGCTTTACCTACAGCAGTTTATGATAATGCAGGAGCTGGAACTCAAACAGCAGGTTTAAGTTTTGGTGGAGACACTGCACCCGATGGTAAAACAACAGCAACATTTGAATATGATGGTAGTAGTTGGTCATCAGGAGGAGCTTTAGGCACTGGAAGAAGAGAATTAGGTGGATTTGGAACACAGACAGCAGCGGTTGCTTGTTGTGGTGGTAATTATCCTGCATCAACTCTTTCTGAAGAATATAATGGTTCTTCTTGGACAGCTGGTAATGCTACTTCAGTAGCTAGAACTATGATGGGAGCTGCAGGAGTTTTAACATCTGGTCTAGTTTGTGGAGGTAATCCAGGAACTATAACAACTACAGAAGAATATGATGGAACTAATTGGGGATCAGGTGGAGCTTTACCAGTTGGTAAACAAAGTAACGATTCTTTTGGAAATATAGTAACTGCTATAAGAAACGTTGGAGGAAATACATCTCCAGCAAACTACGTATCAACATCTGAATCTTATGATGGAACTAATTGGACTTCAGGACCTACTATGACTTATGGAGCAGATAGATTATCAGCAACAGGGTCAAGTACATCAGGACTTGTATTTTCAGGTAGAGTTTCAGGAACTGCTACTACTAGTTCTCAATATTTTAATGGCACATCTTTTGCAACTTCACCTAGTTTAGGAACTGCAAGAAATGGCGGAGCAGCTGCTGGAAAAGGAGAAACATCTAATGCTACTTCTTTTGTTGCAGGAGGTTATCCGGGAAGACTAACAGCAACAGAAGAATTTACTGGAGAAACAATATCAGCTAATGTAGAAACATTTAGTACGAGTTAATTATGACAACATATAGAAATATACACGGACGAGCTATTCAACCATTAGCAACTAATCCAACTGAACCAGTTGCTGAAGGTCAAATTTGGTACAATACAACTAATGACACTTTTAAAAGTGTTCTTGCTGCTGAAGCATTTTCAAGTTCTGCACCTTTAGCAACTAAAAGAGAAGGAGGTGGTGCTTTTGGAACACAAACAACTGCAATAATTTGTGGAGGAGAGACACCTTCAGTTTCAGGTGCAACTGAAGAATATAATGGAATAGGTTTTAGTGCTGGTGGTACTATGAACACAGCTAGATATCGACTTCAAGGAACTGCAGGAACAGCAACCGCAGGAATTGTTTTTGGAGGTGTAGAACCTTCAGTTTCAAATAAAACTGAAACATACAATGGCACGGCTTGGACTACAAGTCCATACACTTTAAATACGGCTAGGTGGTGTGCTGGAGCAGGAACTCAAACTTCTGCATTAGCTTTTGGTGGTGGCCCCGGATATAAAAATGAATCTGAAGAATTTGATGGCGAAGGTTGGACTGCTACTCCTACTTTAAATACAAGTAGAAATAGTTTAAGTGGAGCTGGAGCTAACGCTGAAGATTGTTTAGCTTTTGGAGGAGAAACATCATCTCCCCCAGCAGTTGCAACAAATGCAACTGAAAGTTGGAATGGATCAAGTTGGACAGCGGTTAATAATTTAAACACAGCAAGGTATGGAGGGTACGGAGCTGGTACTAAATCAGCTGCAATATTAATAGGTGGACTTGTTGGTCCTGGTACATTGCAAAGTGCTACAGAAACTTGGGATGGAACAAATTGGACAACATCACCAGTAAGTTTAGCAACTGCAAGATCAAGATTATCTGTAGCTGGATCATCTACTGCTGCAATAGCCATGGCTGGTCAAACACCTTCTATTACAACTGCAACAGAAGAATACAACGCAGGTATAAACGTTATTACAGCTGGCGCATGGGCAGCTGGAGGAAATTTATCTACAGCTAGAACAGCTATTAGAGGAGCAGGAATTCAAACTGCTGCATGGGGTGTAGGAGGAGAAACAGGTCCTGGACCTACAACAAACGCTACAGAAAATTATGATGGAACAAGTTGGACAGGTGGAGGAAATTTTCCAACAACTACTAGAAATTCTTTTACTTACGGAACTCAAACAGCAGGATTATCAGCTGGAGGAAATTCTGGTCCAGGTCAAACGCCTTATAACACAGCTAGTGCTGAGTATGATGGTTCAACTTGGACAGCTTCACCTGGATCAATGTCACCAGGAAAAGGTTTTGGTGGATCTTCAGGAGTTCAAACATCAGCTTTAGCAACAGGTGGAGATGGACCTCCAAATCCTTCAAATCCTTTTGCTCAAATAGGTGTTCAATCCTACAACGGAGCATCTTGGAGTACAGAAACAAATTATCCAACAAATATTTATGGAGCTACAGGCGCAGGTGTAAGTGAAACAGCTGCTGTTGTATGGGGTGGAACAGCTCCTTATCCTGGAACTCCTAATCCAAATACTTCAGACTATAATGGTTCTGCATGGACTGTAGTTGCAAAAAGTATTGCGAATGTAGGAGCATCTAATCAAAGAGATGTTCAAGGAACAAATCAATCTCCTTCAGCATTGTGTGGATCTATGGGAGGAAATAGTGGAGCAGTAGGATTTTATCAATGGAACGATACTGCATGGTCTACTTTACCTAATATGGGAACTGGTGGAGACAGAGGGGGTGCTGGAACTTTAACAGGTGCAATAGCTTTTGGTGGTTATCATCCTGGAACACCTAGACTAGCAGCAACAGAAGAATTTACCCCTGAGTCAACAGTATTAAATGTTAAGACTTTGACACAAAGTTAAACTATGATATACAAACTTAAAAAGGAGGACTAACTATGGCAAACTTTATTTATGGAGTGCTGACTAACACTGGAAAAGGATTTTTTACTGCTGAAGACAGAAGATCATTCTTTCTTAGAGGTTATCCTGCAGACGTCTGGGTTATTGGAAACAATGAAAGAGGCGCATGTTGGATGGCTGATAGAAACGGTGTTGAAAAAACTAAGTCAGAAGCACAATCTCTAGTCACGGCTGAAGTAGAAGCAGCACAAGCTGCATACGACGCATTGTCTGATGAAGATAAAGCTATTCGTGAAAGACCAGGCACTGTAACTTTACCGTAAGGATTTTTTTAAATGGCAACGTATTCAAATTTACACGGCAGAAGAGTTAATGTTGTGTCATCAAATCCTTCTAATCCACAAGAAGGAGAGGTATGGTATAATTCAACTCTACAACAACTAAAAGGTTATGTGTTGGGAACTGCGGTATGGACTAGTGGAGGAAATTTAAATACTAAAAGATCTGCAACGGTAGCAGGAACAACTACTGCAGGCCTTGCATCATTTGGTTATATTTATCCACCATCGTCTCCAGAGGGAGGAAGTAATGTAACTGAAGAATATAATGGAACAGCCTGGACAACCGTTAACACCGCAAACACACCAAGATATCAAGTCAATTCTACTGGAACTCAAACAGCAGCCGTTGCTTTTGGAGGTTTTGCTGGAGCAGGTAGTACACCGGGTGGAGGACCTTATTCAGTAACTACCGCGTTTGAAAGTTATAATGGAACAACATGGACTAATCTTACAGGAGCACCTACAGCAAAAGCAGGAGATGCTCCTTTGGCAGGAACAAGTACTGCGTTAGTTCAAGTGGCCGGTATCGTTGATACATCAGGTACCCCATCAAACCAAGTTCAAGAATATAATGGTTCATGGAGTGCAGGAGAAAATTATCCTGCATCTACACAAGGTACTTCAGCTGCTGGAACACTAACAGCCTCTGTATTTGTGGGAGGGGCTACAAACGCACCTGGATCTAGTAAATTAGATACTGCGTTTGAATATGATGGAACAGATTTTGCATCTACGGGTTCTATACCCGCTGCTTCAACATCTTTAGGTAGTAGGACAGGAACTCAAACTGCATCTATTTTTGCTGGAGGTACATCTCCATTAAATAACACAACTCTTGATTACAACGGAAGTGTTTTTGCTGTAAACCCAGCGACACCAGTTAGTGGTAGACCATCTATTGGTCAAGGTAAAATGTCAGGAACTGCTAACACCGCTGCAATAGTTGCTGGCGCAGGTAGTACACCAACTATGACTGCCACAGAAGAGTTTGCAGGAGCTGAGTTAGCAATAAAAACATTGACAACTAGTTAATAATATTTATATTACTATTAACTAAATGAAAGGACTACTATGACAGAAAAACGTAATATACATGCGCTTATAGAAAAAGAAGCACCAAGTTTAAATAATTTATTAGATCCAGAAGATGTAAAAGAGTTTAAGGCTATGACGTCTGAACTTAGGGATACATGGACTAAAAAACAAGTATTTAGAACAGAGACAGAAATGAGAATGTCTGTTTTACAAGATCTAAAATACCCAACTAAAGCTGCAAAGTATTGGCAGTGTGTTAGAGAACAAAACGTATTCTTAGAAAACTTAATGAGTTTATCGTTTGATTGCAGAAGATCAGAAGCTAAAGTTAAATGGTTAGAAAAAAAGATTGAAACAGAACAAGACGAATATAAATTAGAAAAATATAAAATAGATTTAGATGAAGCTAGATACGGTTTAGCTAATATGCAATTAGTAGCACGTGATCGTATGAGAGAAATTAAACTTTGGTCTACACTAAAACAAGAATTTAATGATGGAACGTTTGATACTAAAGATGTTAACACACATCAATTAGATTCTTATCATAAAATTATGAAGAATAAAGCAGAGACATTAACCTCTGGTTCAAGTCAACCAGAAGTGTTTAATGTTTTAGGTCAATTAAATACTATAGAAAGAGTTAAAAAATCAGGAGAAATGATTTACAACAAGAAAGAACAATTAACAAATGACCTTGGCGCTAAATCAAAATAACGTTGATTTTATATTCTTAGGTCAATCAGTATTAAGATATCAAGTACCGCTTGATGTGTACGATACTATTAACCATATTTATGAAACAAAGTATCCAGAATTAAAACCTGCTAATAAACAATTAGTTGGTAAGATTGAAAAAGAACATAGTTTATTTTATAATGGTAAAGACAGTTCTAAAATGACTAGACATAATCATTTACCTAATAATGTATTAGATTGGTTTGAATTAAAATTTAAACATTATTTAGATTGGAACCAAATAACAGGATACGATATGCACCTTAATTCTATTTGGGTTAACACTATGTTTCAACACGAATACAATCCAGTACACGTGCATCAAGGATCATTGTTTACAGGTCTATCTTCTGTTATGATTTTAAAATTACCCGAGTCTTATGGTGTAGAATACTCTGCAGCTGAACAACCACAAAATGGTAGATTACAAATATTAGGTTCAACCAATGGACATTTTGCTCACATAGATTATCAACCAAAAATTAAAGAACGAGATTTTTTTATATTTCCATACGATATGAGACATTGTGTGTATCCGTTTAATGGGCCAGGATATAGAAGAACACTAGCCGCAAATATGGATGTAAATTATGATCCAATTATAAACAGAGGAGTAAATTAATGTTAGAACCACATTATCAAATATTTAAAGACAAATTAAAAGAAGTAAAATTTAAAAATATGAAAACTCTTTTTCCAACAGTAGATAATTTTGTACAAAAAATAAATCCGGATTTTGAAGAAAAAGGATTATTGTGTCCAATTGTTTTAGATGCTGATAGTGTGCGTATTAGAAGTGGTGCTCATAGACATAAATATTTTAAAGACAAGTATGAATCTACATTATGTTATGTAGGAAACAATCACGCTGAAACAAAATTTTTTCAATACTTAAATGTTTTTTGTTGGGAAAACCATCCTGTAAAAAAACCAGAGTTAATTAAATCAATGTATGATAAGGTGGTAGAGAGTGTACGAAAATAGACATATATCAGAACCAAAATGGAAAAGTTGGATAGTTCAAACTACAACACCATTGTTTACACCAGATCAATGTAGACAGATTATAGAATGTGGAAGAAGACAACCACCACAACAAGCACAGGTTGGTATGGGTAGACCAGGAGGTGGGACTGATACAAAAAAAAGAATAACTACAGTATCGTGGATACCTTTTAAAGAAATGGGTCACATGTATCAAGACCTTAACAATTTTATACAAAAAGCAAATGAAAATCATTTTGGATTTGGAGACATACAAGTTACAGAAAATGCACAGTTTACAGAATATCCAGAAGGAGGATTTTACGATTGGCATATGGATTGTGATGTAAACATGGAACACGAACCACCTGTTAGAAAAATATCTATGACTCTTTTATTAAATGACCCATCAGAGTTTGAAGGCGGTGATCTAGAATTAATGGCACCAGGTAAGTTTGCAAAACTTAAACAAGGACACGCTATTATATTTGCATCATTTTTAAATCACAGAGTTAATCCAGTAAAACGCGGAGTTAGACAATCCCTTGTTGTTTGGTTTGGAGGTAAACCGTTTAGATGATTGCTGAAGGTTTTTTTCCGACATTAATATATGCAGAAGATGTCAATTTAAATACACAACAACTAGCTAATGATATTGTTGCTTGGTCTAAAGAAGATAAAGGTCTTAAGAAAACAAATAAGAACGGTTGGCATAGTCAAACTAATATGCATGAGTTACCACAATTTAAACCATTAGTAGATGAATTATTTAAAATGGTTAATGAAGTATTTAAACAAGAACATTTAGATAGAGAACCACTATTAGGTAATATGTGGGCTAACATAAACCCACCAGGTGGTTATAATTCTCCACATATACATCCAAACAGTTTGTTTAGCGGTGTATACTATGTAAAAGCAGAGCCTAATTCAGGTAAACTTGTTTGTAATGACCCAAGACCGGGCATACAAATTGTTATGCCTACAAGAAAACAAGGAGAATTACCTAAACATTTGTGGAGAGAAGTACACCTAGATCCACAAGTAAATAGAATACTTATGTTTCCTTCTTGGTTATGGCATTGTGTTGAACCTAATGAATCAAATGATATAAGGATATCAGTAAGTTTTAATTTTATACAAAATGGCTTTCAATAAATATCAAGTAATTAAAAGTGCACTTAGCTACGAGTTAGCTAACTTTGTTTTTAATTATTTTCTTCTTAAAAGAGATGCAGTTAAATGGATGTATGAAAACAACATTACATACGATACTGGAATGCTTGGTACATGGACAGATCAACAAATTCCAAACACCTATTCTCATTATGCTGATCCAGTAATGGAGACTCTTTTAGTGAAAGTATTACCAGTAATGCAACAAGAAACAGGCTTAAATTTAATTCCAACTTATTCATATGCTAGATTATATAAGAATGGCGATGAATTAAAAAGACATAAAGACAGACCGAGCTGTGAAATATCAACTACGATAAATCTAGGCGGTGATCCTTGGCCTATATTTATTGATGGCACAGGAGCAAACTCAGTTATAGATGAGTATAAGAATATACATAAACCCGATGCACCTAAAGGCACTAAAGTCCTGCTTGATGTTGGCGATATGCTAGTATATAGTGGCTGTGAATTAGAGCATTGGAGAGAACCTTTTGAAGGTAATACTTGCGGACAGGTATTTCTTCATTATAACCATGTAAATGGTCCTTTTGCTGAAAAGAATAGGTTCGACAGAAGGCCAATGTTAGGTATTCCACCAATAAGGAATACATAATATAATGAGGTTATATGTTACAAAAATTAGGATTTGTACCTGGGTTTAATAAACAAGTCACAGAGACCGGGGCCGAGGGACAATGGTTTGATGGTGACAATGTTAGATTTAGATATGGTACTCCAGAAAAAATAGGTGGTTGGACACAGTTAGGTGATGATAAATTAACTGGTGCAGCTAGAGCTATTCATCATTGGGACGATAATGCTGGTATTAAATACGCAGCTATAGGAACTAACAGAATTTTATATGTATACTCTGGTGGAGTATATTATGACATACATCCTATTAGAGCAACACTAACAGGTTCTACTTTTACAAGCACATTCAATCAAAATATAATTACAATTACTTGTAGTAGCCCACACGGTTTAGTTGATCAAGATATTGTAATGTTAGACAGTGTAACTATTCCTGCATCATCTAGTTTTGATGCTACTGATTTCGAAGATAAAAAATTTATGGTGACAGCTGCACCTACAACTACAACTTTTACTATTACGATGGGGTCTACAGAAACTGGTACGCCAATGAGTACTACAGGATCGACATCTGTTTTATGTTATTATCATGTGGGACCATCACAACAACTCGGAGGTTTTGGTTGGGGTACAGGTTTATATGGCGGAACAGCTTTAGGTGCTGCAACGACTACATTGTCAACAGCTATAACAGATACAGTTACTACAACTATTGTACTAGCCAATACTGCAGCTTTTCCATCATCAGGAGAAATTAGAATAGGTACAGAAGATATAAGTTTTACAAGTAATAATACCTCTACAAACACTTTGAGCGGAGGAGCAAGAGGAGTTAATGGAACTACAAAAGCAACACATAGTGGCGGAGCAAGTGTTTTAAACATATCAGATTATGTTGCATGGGGCGACCCGTCCAACGCTGACTTTACTATTAACCCTGGAATGTGGATATTAGATAACTATGGAACAAAATTAATTGCACTTATTTATAATGGTCAATGTTTTGAATGGGATGCTTCTGCTGGAAATGCTACATCTACTAGAGCAACATTATTAGCTAATGCACCTACGTCATCACGACATGTATTAGTATCTACACCCGACAGACACTTAGTATTTTTTGGTACAGAAACTACAGTAGGTAATACTGCTACTCAAGATGATATGTTTATAAGATTCTCATCTCAAGAAAGTATTGATGAAACAGATTCTTATACAGTTAAAGCAAATAATAC
>WLWE01002892.1_pt1 | contig 10485 bp, 20 predicted proteins | sample 6718301 | NCBI WGS metagenome assembly WLWE01 (sample SAMN12718691, study PRJNA515312) | sponge metagenome | isolation source: marine sponge | host: Mycale hentscheli | place: New Zealand: South Island, Marlborough, Capsize Point | collected 2003-05-01 | reverse complement strand
CAAATCCCTTCGTAATTGATACTCGACTGCGGTGCATATCGTTATACGTTCGTGTTCGTATATCCGACCCAAGATTCCATCCCAACTCTTCTGTCCATCCTTACTGCATCGCACTATGTGCGTTTAGGGTAGGTTTCTCACTAGCTTTGTATCAATATGTCAAAGAACTATCCCTTACAAGTTACTGCGATTGTGTACGCCTCGATGCATTCCAACATCATACCTTGTAAGTGGCTGATTGTCAGCTAGTTACGTTGAGTTAGACTCTGTAACTGCTTGATTCTCAGTCTGTTAGCACCTAATCTGTCAATTTTGGAGACATACCTCCTTGCGATTTGGTTTACAAAGATTATAAATTAAAATTGGAATAAACTAATATTAAACGAAAATAACTTGTAACTCACTGATAATCAGCGAGAAAAATTTTATTTGAGCATTTGTTGTTAGTCTAATTGTAGTCTAATCCGTTGATATCATTGGGTTGAGATGCATCAATATCACCTCATCCCTTGATTTCATTAGGGTTGAACGAGTATTGAACAAAATCACCTCTGTAACTGACTGATTATCAGTCGATTAGATTATCTTTTCTTTTAGGTATCAGTACCCCAAAAAGGTACTAAAGTCTCTTAAAACGGCTAAAAATGCCCTTAAATCGAATTGACAAGAATATTATCTTTTCTTGATAATAATTTTATCTTAAGATTTTATGGCGAAGTTCACTATGATTTGTTAGGTCATATGAAATTGGGGCAGGGGGTTATGCCTCGTCTCTTCACAGCTGTGAAATATATTAAACGCTTACAAGCGATTGTAAACGCTTACAAGCACTTAAGTTGTGTATTATAGTACACTATTGCTAGTGCCACCACCCACCACTAGCACCACACCACACCACACCACCATAGGTAGTACCACCATTCCCCCATAGGCAACAGGCGTACACACACATACACGCCCACATACGCACACGCCCACGACTAAATCGCCAAAAAATCCCAATGGGGATTTACAATCCCCAACCCCCCTGCTAATTTTTTTTTCGTTTTCCTTTTTGCAGTTGCAACGCATATCATATATATAACCCAATTACTACACCTATCTGACAAAAAATAGTATATTTGCATATGCAGTACGAGATAAGTTTACAGAACAGACTTCAGATAGGTTTTGCGTTAGGCTTTTCTTACTACGGAAAAGATGAAGAGTTTGACTACGGAGAGTTTATCTTGTACTTAGGTTTATTAAGTTTACACATTAAATACCAAAAGATATGATTAATTCAAAGAACAGATTAAAGGGACACCTTAACAAACAGAAAGATGGAATCACAGGAATCCAACAAGCTGTTGAAAATAAAAAAGCCATCAAGAAGATGGAAAAAATTCAAATGTTAGCTGACGGAGTTGCGATGGGTGAAATGAAATCAAAAATATTCGGACTATAAAATAGTTTGTTTATATTGTGTTTTAATTGTTTAGAAGGGGTAATTTTCGGATTATCCCTTTTTTTATGACCAAAGCTGACCGAATAATGACCTCTTTCTGACCGATGAAACGAGTGATACTGTACATCCTGACCTGTTGACCACTTTACCCTCTATTGTAGAGATTCTAAGAAAGTAGTAGTAGTAGTATATAATATATATATATATAGGGAAAAAAAGTCGTCAGCTAGTCATAAGTATATTGTAATGGTTTTTTATTATATTTGCTGCAAATAATTTAATCTAATATGAATGAATCCGGATACACTCCGAAGAACTTAAAGTTCGGTAAGGAGGGAAGAGACAAACTCATCAATGGTATCAAAACCATTTCAGGTGCAGTCAAGTCAACATTAGGACCGTCAGGTCAGACTGTACTTATCGAATCACCAAATCACACACACGGCATTACAGTAACCAAGGATGGTGTAACAGTAGCTAAGGCAGTTAGCTTAATTGACCCTGTAGAAAACTTAGCTGTTCGTATGATGAAGGAGGCAGCAGACAGGACTGCATCATCAGCAGGTGATGGAACGACAACAGCTATTGTACTTACTGAGGCTATGGTCTTAGAAGGTATGAAGGTGATTGACGATACCAATAAGACAGAGGTGCTTAGAGATATGGTAAAGATAACAGAGTATGTTGTCAAAGACTTGAAACGTAAGTCCAAAAAGGTTACAAAGAAAAACCTCAAAGATGTGGCAACTATTTCTGCAAATAACGACCCGGAGTTAGGTAAGATAATAGCGGAGGTATATAAAGAGGTTGGAGAGAATGGTATAGTGACCGTAGATAGGTCGCAGACGTCTGAGACATATTATGAGTCCACTAGAGGTATAAAAGTCGATAGAGGGTACTCTAGTCCGTTATTCATTAACGACCAAAAGAAGGATGAGTGTATATTGGAAGATACATATGTGTTAGTTAGTGATGCTGAGATAGCGAACATACTAAACATTGAGACCATACTTAAACCAATTATACAGGAGAATAAGAAGTTATTGATTATAGCACCTTGCTCTACTAACGTGCTTAACACACTAGCGGCGAATGTGATGAAGAGTAACTTGAAGGTATGTGTGGTGCAGCCACCTAACTTTGGTTACAAGCAGCACGAGCTGATGCAGGACATAGCTATCTCTGTAGGTGCGACATACTTCTCTGAGAAGACAGGTGATGACCTGAGCATTATGACGATGTCGGACCTAGGTCACGCAGCTAAGATTATTGCAGCAGACAAGTCAACTATTATCATCAAGGATGAGGATACGCATAACGATGTGATTGATGAGAGGGTTGAGCAGCTATGGGAGCAGCATAAGAACGCAGCTAACAAAGAGGCTAAGGAGTTTATACTATCTCGTATCGCATCACTTACAGGTGGTATAGGTGTGATATATGCAGGTGGAAAGACAGACCTTGAGCAGAAGGAGCTGTATGACAGGATTGATGATGCTGTCTGTGCAGTACGTTCAGCACTTGAGGAAGGTATAGTGACAGGAGGTGGGTTAGCATTGTGGGAAATAAGTAATGATGTTTTGGATTGGGAAGATTTTTACAATTCGGATGCTGTTAAGATAATGCAGAATGCATTAAAAGAACCACTTAATCAGATTATAATAAATGCAGGTGAGAATGTAGATGATATTGTGAAGCAAATGTTATATGAAGAGGGTTGTAAATACGATTACGATGATGGATACAATGCTAAGACAGGTGAGTTTGGCAATATGTACAAGATGGGTGTTATTGACCCGTTGAAGGTAACTAAGAACGCACTACAGAACGCTGTGTCTGTTGCGGTAACTATTCTATCCACTAACGCCATTATCACAATGGCACGAAGCTACGAAGAGAAATGAAACCAATAGGAAAGTATATAGTGATTAAGACAATCGAGGAGGAAATTAAAACCTCCTCCGGGTTGTTGTTATCAGCAGAAGATGCGAATCAGATGCGATATAAGAAGGGTTTAGTAATTAAGCCGGGCAGTACAGTAGAGGTCATTAAGGAAGATGACAGCATATACTACGATAAGAGAGCAGGGTTTACAATGCTGATTGAGAATGAGCCATACACCATCATTTCTGAGAATGATGTTGTCGTTGTTCTCTAATGTATTTGTTCATACGAGTAATCATATTACGATAGACCTTATCGGAGAATGATACGTTCTTAGCGAACATAGGGTTGACTGATTCACTCATTGGTATCTCCTCACCATTAAGTTTCTTATATACAGAAGAAATCATTCGCTTTCCTTTGTACGATAATTCGTACAATGTCTTTTTGTTGCCTTGACGTTTTCTAAAGACTGATATCCATCCATCACTAAGCAATCTATTAAATCGGTTTATATCCCAAGATAGTAGTTTATCGAAGTCATTAAACTGTTGTTTGCCAAAGTATTTTTCAGAGTACAGGAACAGTAACATATCTAAGTCTGCTGACCTTATACCGTATTTAGCCTGCACATAATACCTTATTACTTTCCAATATTTTAGGTAATCGTGATTTTTAGACATAAAATAAATTTCATTAAATTTGCAATACAAAGATAGTTTAAAATGGGAAAGAAGGCTAAAAGGGATACTCGTAAGAATAAAGAATACAAATCAGGGGCTATGAAGGCTTTTGGCGATAGTCTTAAAGATGAGTATGGAAAAGTAAATTTTAAGAACCGTGCCATTGCTCGTTGGAATAAAACAACTGCACCAACTAGAAAGAAAAGAAGACAAGCACCTAACCCATTTGGTAACATTAGAGGATTAGCAGGATTAGGTAGCGGACCTAAATTAGGAGCAAGACCTCAACGCCCAAGAAGAAGAAATGCCTAAGTTAGTATTAGCTTCGTATAATAAAAAACAAAAGGTTAAGCGTAAAGGAGTGCACGCTAAATCTAAGACTTCAAAGAACAAGGGTTCTAAGAACTATAAAAAAATATATAAAGGACAAGGTAAGTAATGGCAGGAAGAACTAAAAAGAAAAGTAATAAGATATGTTCAGCAGGTATAGCTTGGGCAAAGCGAACCTTTGATACTTATCCTTCAGCCTATGCAAATATGGCTGCGAGTAAATATTGCAAAGACCCTAACTACGCAAAGAAAAGTAAAAAATAATATTATGCCAACAGTAAAATATAAGTGCTCTACATCGGGCAAGATGAAAACAAAAAAATTCCCTTATAGTGCAACAGGTAAAGCAAAAGCTGCACAGTTTGCAAAAATGGTAAAGGGAAGTTTAAAAAATAACCCATACTACGGAAGTGAGAAAAAGTCTTACTAATGGGTGAGTTAAAGAAATGGAGAGACGAGAAGTGGGTACGCATCGGAACGGATGGGTCGATAAAGGGTGCTTGTGGTACAAGCAAGGATAAGAAAAACCCTGACCGTTGTCTGCCACTTGCTAAGGCTAAGTCAATGACTAAGTCTGAAAGAGCAAAGACTGCTCGTAAAAAAAAGAGAGCAGGGAGAAAAGGTAAAACTGTTGTGGCTAATACTAAGGCAGGAAGAGTAACTAAAAAATATACAGGATAATGGCAATACCATCAGGAACAAAATTTCACGGAGTAGCACCGGGAGTAGAAACAGATAACAAAGGCTCTGCATTAGCTAATGCAGGAAGAGATGCATATACTATTGAACAGATAGCAAGTGTAGGAACATCAGATATATATACATTGAACGCTTCTACGGATGGCGATAATGTTGATTTAAATCTAGATGCATTTTCGGGTACAGATTCAACTGTTCAGCTAACGGCAGGTTCAGGAGTATCTATAACGCAGTCAGGTGGTAATGATGTTACAATAACAAACACATTAAACAATGTAGGTGGAGTTGCTACACTAGAGCCTGAGTTTATGACTGTAGGACCGGGAACGTCTTCCACTATAACAACAAATAAAAATATTGTAGATTTAAATTGGGTTGGAGGTTCAGGGACACATAACTTAACATTGCCTTCAGCAGCAGATATACCTTATAGATTTTTAAGAATCGTAAATAACGGAACTGTAACTGCTCAAGATAAGGTAGATATATATGCACCGGGTAGTGAAACAATAGATGGTGTTGCTTCTTACAGAATAAACAAAGTATATAACGGGATAGCAGTTTGGTCTGATGGGAGTAAGTGGATAGTAATACAAGCTAAATCAACATAACTATGGCAACAAAAAGTAAGATGAAATGCAATCGGGTAATGAGGTCCGATAGAGCAGGTAAGAAAAAAATGGTTAAGGCTTGTGCCGGTGGCAAAGAGAAGTTAATTCACTTTGGTGCTAAGGGGTATGGTCATAACTATTCTGCTGCTGCACGCAAGTCATTTAAGGCTAGACACAAGTGTGGTACAGCAACAAATAAGTTAAGTGCACGTTATTGGTCTTGCAAGAAATTATGGGCAGGTAAAGGAGGTTCAACTAAGAGCTCACCAAAAAGTAGACAAGGAAAATATTAGTATATTTGCAACAATGGGAAAACTATTAATAAAAGCAGGGATGTGGATTCAAAATGAGTGGTGTAAGTTCCAATGTAAGTGGAACGCTACTATGTTGAGTCTTATGTTTGACGTGACCAAGTGTCCAAATAAAGAATGTAAATGCAAATGAAATCAAAAGGATTAGGAGATACAGTAGAAAAAATAACAAAAGCAACCGGAATAAAAAAAGTTGTAGATACAGTAGCTAAAGCCACAGGTAAGTCTTGTGGATGTGCTGAAAGAAAAGATACACTAAATAGAATATTCCCTTACGATAAATAAGATTATGATGTACAGAGAATCAACACCACTAGCAACCTCTCCAATGGAAACAGAAGGAAGAGGATACGGAAGAAGACAAATGCGTAAAGCAAAAAGAAAAGCTCAAAAGGGAGCTAGGATTGGACAAAAGTTAGCAAACATTTGCTCAAGAAGTTTAAAGAGTGGCAAGGGATGTAGAAACAAACAAGGTTGGTTAAGAAAAAATTAAAAGATTATGGCTATTATACCAAATAACACACAGTTTAGAGGAGACACTACAGGTGTCACTATAGTAGATAAGGGCTCATCTCAAACAAATGCAAGGGCTGAATATTTTACAATGCAGGATATTAAAGATACTGTTGGTGGTGTTCCTGCTGATAATATATCAGGTACAGGTACAGCTAATAAGGTCGCTAAGTTTACAGGTGCACACACAATTGCAGATAGCTTACTAAACGACAATGGTACGTCTGTATGGAATACAGGAGCAGGAGGTTCAGTATTAAACGTTGCTTTTGGTAATGAAGCATTAATAGCTAATACAGGTACTAGTAATTCAGCAATAGGTTACGAGTCTTTAAAAAGAAATACTTCGGGAGGTCAAAACACAGCTATTGGTCAACAAACATTAGGTTATAATACAACAGGGGGTGGTAATGCTGCAAATGGTTATAGAGCATTATTTCGAAACACTACAGGTGTTAATAGTTCAGCATTTGGTAGTTCCGCATTATATAATAATACTACAGGAAATAACAACGTAGCATTAGGTAATAGTTCATTATATGTTAACATCGCAGGTTCTAATAATGTGGCAATAGGAAATCAAACATTGTTTTCTAATACAGCATCAAATAATACAGCAGTAGGTTACAATGCAGCTAAGTCTAATACGTCGGGGAGTAATAATACCGCAATAGGTAAAGAAGTATTAATTAATAATACTACAGCATCTAATAACACAGGATTAGGTAATCAAGCATTAAAAACTAACACTACAGGTGCTAATAATACCGCAAATGGTTATCAAGCATTATTTGGTAACACCACAGGTTCAAATAATTCAGCAAGTGGTTTTCAATCATTATATTATAACACCACAGGTGATAGTAATTCAGCGTTTGGCTCACAAGCATTACTTAATAACACCACAGGTGATAATAACACCGCAAATGGTTATAGAACATTATATAGTAACACTACAGGTGCTAGTAATTTAGCAAGTGGTTTTCAATCATTATATTCTAACACTACAGGGGTTTTAAATACCGCAAATGGATATCAAGCATTGCGTCAAAATACCACAGCATCTAACAATACTGCAAGTGGTTCTAATGCGATGCGTCAAAATACCACAGGTGCTAATAATTCAGCATTTGGTTATGATTCTTTAAGATATAGTACAGCAGGTTCAAATAATACAGCATTAGGATATCGTTCTCAGATTTATGCAACAGGAAGCGGAAATGTATCGGTTGGTGGAGATAGTATGCACAATAACACAGTAGGTGCAAACGTAGCGATAGGTTACTCCGCTTTTATAAATAATGTTGATGGAGCAGGTAGTGTAGCAGTAGGAGATAATGCAGGTAGAAAAGCATTAGGAGATAGAAATATATTTATAGGTCAAGAAGCAGGTTATGGTTCTGCAACTGCAGATGGTGATAGAAACGTAGTTATAGGTTATAGAGCGTTGTTCAATTCAGCGACTACAGCTAGATATAACGTAGGAGTTGGACAAGCTGTTTTATTCGCTACCACTACAGGTGAATTTAATGTAGCGATAGGTTCAAGTGCTTTGTCAAGTAACACCACAGGTGGTAATAATACAGCAGTTGGTAGAGATACACAAAGTGGAAACTTTAGCACATCTGTTATTTTAGGTAGGGGTGCAACAGCAGATGGAAATAATCAATTTATTGTAGGTTCGTCTTCTTATAACGCAGGTGCAGTAACAACAGAGACCATAACAGCAGATAAAACGTGGACTGTTAAGATAAACGGAGTAGACTATAAAATACCAATAGTAGCAGCATAAAAAATATTATATTTGTAAAATGAAAAATTATACTTGGACAGTCACCAATCTATACACTATAGATACACAAACAGAAACAGATTACGTTGTAGATGCAATCTACGAAGTAGTAGGAACAGAAGAGAGTGGAGGCGAGACCTACACAGCTTCATTGAGTGGAACAGCTACATTTGAAGTGGTACAGGGCGAAAGCTTTACACCTTATGCAGACTTAACCGATGCAATGGTTGTAGGATGGGTTAAAGAAGAACTAGGAGAAGATGGAGTTTCAAATTATGAAGCATCTGTTGGCGGAATGATTGATAGTCAAATTACACCTCCTGTTAGTCCTGAGAACACTCCTTTACCTTGGTAAATAAATAGTAACTAATTAAATTAAATAAAATGAAAGAAAGTAAGCAAACAATCGTAACGGCACTAAACCTAGCAATTCAAAAGGGATGTTATAGTTTAGATGACGTAGCTGCAATCGTGGATGCACTAAGAGTTGTATTCCCGGCAGAAGAAGAAAAAGAAGAAGAATAAATTATGGCATATCAAAAATTACAAGCATATAGAGCAGCGGCAGTTACGCCATCTGACACGGCTGAGATACCAACAGTAGGTGGAGGAGATGGAGTAAACAACGGATGCGTTCTTTACGTTGGTGTTGCGGGAGACCTTAAGGTCACAACATCAGGTGGAGATGACGTTACATTTAAAAACGCACCTGTAGGATTTATTCCTGTACAGGTTGTAAAAGTTTTCGCAACAGGAACAGCAGCATCTGAGATTATTGCTCTTTGGTAAATGCAAGGACTTCTAATAGGCATATCGAACGCATTAACCGGTCAGGGTGAAGTAGATAGTGGTACTGAACTTATAATTAATGGTGATTTCGCTACAAATAGCGATTGGAATTTTGGGGGAACAGGTGGAAGTATATCAGGCGGACAGCTAACACTAGCGTTTGGAGGAAGCGTTGCTCAAACTAGTGGTAATATTCCTGCCAACACTCAAGTCGAAGTAAAATTTGAAGGTAGTGGAGTTGTGCAATATAGGTTCGATGTTGCAGGTAGTGCACCCTTAACTTCTGTTACTTTACCTTACACCGCTACAGTAAATACAGGTAGTGGAAATATGGGGATTCAGTTTATAAATTTTTCAGGTGCTGTAACGCTAGATAATGTATCAGTAAAAGTATAATGAAAATAACTATAAGTAGCATATTGAAAAGTTTATATTTATTTTTTGCACCGGTTGGTGGATTGCTACTTGTAGTAGGTCTATCTACAATTTTAGATACAGCTTTCGGAATAGCTAGAGCTAAGAAAGAAAATAAGCCTGTAACTAGTAAAGATTTTAGAAAGGGATATGTTCCTAAGACTATAGGATACTTAGGCGTTGTCATATTAGTATTCCTTCTAGATACGTTAATACTAAACGAATTAATAAAAAGTATTTTAGATTTTGATTTCTTTTCAACTAAAATAGTATCTTTGGTCCTCATTTTAAATGAGGTTAAATCAATGGATGAATCTTGGGTAGTTCTAAAAGGCTACTCTTTTATAGATAAGTTCAAAGAGTCAATTACACAAATCAAAGATATTAAGAAAGAAATCAAATGAGAGACATAAACAGAATTATTGTGCATTGCACAGCTACCCCTGAAGGCAGAGACGTAAGCGTAGGAGAAGTAAGAACTTGGCATCTAGCTAGAAACTTTTCAGACATCGGATATCATTATCTCATAACATTGAACGGAACGGTTGAGGTAGGTAGACCCGAATCAAAGGTAGGTGCTCACGTTAGAGGACACAATAAAGATAGCATCGGAATCGCATATGCGGGGGGAATGGATAAGTCTTATAAGAATCCTAAAGACACAAGAACACACGCACAGAAAGAAGCCTTAATATGGCTTATAGATGAATTAAAGAAAAGATATCCGGGTAGCACCGTTCACGGTCACAATGAATATTCTTCAAAGGCTTGCCCAAGTTTTGATGTATCTAAAGAAGGATACTAAGTATAGCAAAAATAGTAGTGTATATGGCAACCTTTCTAGTCCTTTTAAGTTTACTATCTATTTTTTTGTTTTCAGACATCAAATAAGTATTGTTATCTGAGGCATCTTTTAAGACATCCTCACAAGATTTTAAGTTACTTTCTGATATAGATACTAGCTCGTATAGTTTAACTTCCTTAGAAGAGCTTATAATAGCCTGTTCCATTA
>WLWE01002891.1_pt1 | contig 10487 bp, 21 predicted proteins | sample 6718301 | NCBI WGS metagenome assembly WLWE01 (sample SAMN12718691, study PRJNA515312) | sponge metagenome | isolation source: marine sponge | host: Mycale hentscheli | place: New Zealand: South Island, Marlborough, Capsize Point | collected 2003-05-01 | reverse complement strand
TAAAAATTTAAAACAGCCAACAGGCGGATTAACACGTAAAAGAGGTAAGATGGTTCCAGACCCTAAAGTGAAGATAAATAAGTCAACACTTAAAAGTTTATCAGCTAATAAAACTAAAGCTCAAAAGGATACGGCTAAAGCTAAGAGTAAAGCTAAGACCGCTGCTCCTAAAGCAGGTAAACCTACTAATACTAAAATAGGACCTAATATGAGTAAGGTTAATAAAGCCGCTCCTAAAGCAGGTAAACCTACTAAGACTAATATAGGACCAAACATGGGTAAGGTTAATAAACCTGATACACCACGAGTAAAAAAGAAAGCTAGAAAAGATGGGCCGTCAGGACCTAAGATGACTTCTGTGGGTAGACCAAGTACTGGGCCTAAACCTAGAAACAAAGACCCAAAAGTTAACCTGAAGAAACGCGGACCAAGTGGACCAAGCATGACTGGATTTAAGAAAGGCGGTAGGATTGATGGTTGTGCAACTAGAGGTCTCACAAGGGCTAAAAGGTCTAGATAATGCGTGGCTGCCGAGGAATGGGGATTGTAAATCCTAAGAAGCTTCCTAAAGCAATGAAGAAAGGTGGCAAGGTAAAGAAGAGTGATTGTGGATGCAGTCACTCAAAGACCAAGATGAAGAAAGGCGGAAGTGTTAAAGATGATTGTTACCACAGAGTAAAGTCATCATATAAAGTATTTCCAAGTGCTTACGCATCTGGTGCTATTGCTAAATGTAGGAAGAACAAAGGTAAAAAATAATGGCTGTTAGAAAGACGGCAAAAGGTGCATCACTTAAACGTTGGTTTAAGGAAGAGTGGAAAGACGTAAAGACTGGGAAAGCATGTGGTAGAAAGAAGGGCGATGGCCGGAGTACACCATATTGTAGACCGAGTAAACGGGTGTCAAGCAAGACTCCAAAAACATCTGGAGAAATGACAGCTGCACAGAAACGCTCTCGTATAGCGCAAAAGAATAAACTTGGACAACCTGCGGGTAAACCAAGAAGAGTTGCTGCTTTAAGAAGAAAGAAAGCAACAAAGAAAAAATAATGGAGGATAGTAATATGCATGAATTAGTAACAGTAGCCGCACCACTATGGCAATGGGCACTTGGTGTAGTCGTAGCATTATGGGTTTGGGAAACTTATCTCGAAAACGTATGGTACAAATTCAAAAACTGGATTATGAAAAAGTAAGGAGGTTATTATGGAAGTAATAGCAATTTTAGCATTAGTAGGTGGAGTAGGTTATGGTATGGAGCATGATTGGCAAGCAGCAAAAGCTTACAAGTCATACAAAGAATGCCGAGCTGAAAATCCTAAATTTCATAACACAATGACACAATGGAAATATGATCCGTGTAATTTAGCGGCATACCATGTGAAGAAAGTGATGTAATGACGATAGTAACTCTACTGTATTTAAGTGGAGCTATCACAGGTACCGTGGTAGGGGAAGCGTATAAACCTCTATCACTACCTTTAAATAATAATAAAGAATGTACGACATATTCAAAAAAAGTAAAAGAATATAACTTTGAAATAAATGACTATATTGAGAATGAAGTATCAGAGGAAAGATGTAATTGGAAACCACAAAGCAGACAATAGTATCAATTATCGCTTTAGTCACTGCCTTCATTGGTGGGGATTATATGGACACAGTTGAGCCTACGGTACATACGCACGTGATATCAGAAGAATGCACTGTAATTAGAAACATTGAAAAGGAGATGTAATGACTACATCAGGAAAAACAACATTTAATTTAGACCTCAATGAAATAGTAGAAGAAGCTTTTGAAAGATGTGGAGCTGAATTAAGAACAGGATATGACTTAAAGACTGCTAGAAGAAGTTTAAATTTAATGACAGCAGAGTGGGCTAACCGTGGTATTAACCTCTGGACAATTGAAGAAGGTAGTATCCCATTATTAAAAGGTGTGCAGTCATATGACTTACCTGCAGATACTATTGACTTACTTGAACAGGTAATTCGTACAGGTACAGGACAGAATCAAAGTGATTTAAGTATCAGTAGATTATCTGCTTCATCATGGGGTTCAATACCTAATAAGAATAGTGAGGGTAGACCTAACCAACTTTGGATAAATAGACAAGAAGCTAATCCTATTATTAATCTATATCCAAGACCTGACCAAGACGATGAGTATACTTTCGTATACTGGAAAATGAAAAGATTAGATGATGCAGGTACTGGAATAAATACACAAGATATTCCATTTAGATTTTTACCGTGCATGGTAGCAGGTTTAGCTTATTACTTAAGTTTAAAAATACCAGGCGCAGGAGATAGAACACAGTTTTTAAAAGCGTCTTATGAAGAGCAGTGGACACTTGCTGCAGATGAAGATAGAGAAAAAGCTGATTTAAGAATAGCACCAAGGGCTTACCATATATAATGAGTAGCAAATTTACAGGTGGTAAGCATGCAATAGGTAATTGTGATGTTTGTGGGTTTCAGTTTAAATTAAATAAACTAAGAGACCTATTTATTAGAACTAAAGACTCACATGTAAAGGCTTGCGAGGAGTGTTGGAACAGTGACCATCCTCAAAATATGCAAGGTATGTATCCTGTTAATGACCCTCAAGCAGTACGTAATCCAAGACCAGATACAAACTTGGAAGAGCAAAGGGATTATCAGTGGGGTTGGAACCCAGTAGGCTTACATAACCCATTACAGCTAGAAGGATTAGTTGATAATTTAGAAGGCGAAAGTCAAGTAGGAAATGTTACAATACTAATAACTTAGGAGAATTAAAATGGCAGAATATAAACAACCAAAAGAAGTAGCACTACCGAAACCTATAGAATACCCAGCTAGAAGACGGGGTAAGGTTTTTGGAACAATGATGGCTAACATCAATAGAGGACCAAACAAACTATCGGGCTACCCTGATACTGACGTGAAAAGAGATGGTATTGAAACTAGAGGTAACGGTGCAGCAACTAAAGGCACAAAAGCTCGTGGCCCAATGGCATAAGGAATAGTCAATGAACTATACAGAATTAGTAGCAGCAATAGAAAGTTATACAGAGAATAAATATACAAAAGATGATGTAGATAGATTTATTCAAAATGCTGAACAGACAATTTATAACTCTGTGCAGTTACCTGACTTACGTAAAAACGTAATGGGCACTATGACATCTGGTAATAAATATTTTAGTCTGCCAAGTGATTGGCTATCTACCTTTAGTATAGCTATAATTAATGGAGAAAGTGAGTATGTTTATTTGTTAAACAAAGACGTTAACTTTATTAGAGAAGCCTGCCCACAAGTAGGAGTTACTGGAGAGCCAAAATTCTATGCAATATTTGATGAAGATTCAATGTTATTAGGACCGACACCCAATGCTGATTACATCGCTGAGTTACATTATTACTACTATCCTGAGAGTATTGTCACTGTCGATAATACTTGGCTTGGCGATAATTTTGATACTGCTTTATTTTATGGATCACTTCTTGAGGCAGCTGCGTATATGAAAGAAGATGCAGATACTGTGGCTCAATACTCAGGTAAGTACCAAGAAGCAATGGCGCTTTTACAGAATTTAGGTGAAGGCAAAAATAGACGAGATGCCTACAGGAGTGGGCAAGAAAGGATACCGGTAAGATAATGGATAATACAGGACAAATGATTCAAGGCACAGACTATAAAGTTATTACTTCGGAAGAAGGAAAAGGTCATACGCCTGAACAAGTAGCGGAGATGGCATTAGCAAAGATAATACATGTCGGAGAAGATGCTGACCCGTTAATACGTGAGCAAGCAAATGCTTACAAAAATAACATTAGACTCGTTCTAGTGCAGTATATGAAAAAGGCAATCAAGTCTAATCATACAACAATCGCGAATAAACTGCGTGAAGCGGGACATTCAGATTTAATTAAACTTTTGGAGATATAGAAATGGCAATTACTCAAGCAATGTGTACGTCATTTAAAGTTGAAATACTGAACGGTATTCACGCTTTTGGTACAACTGTGGCTCGTGCAGATACAACTGCTGACACTTTTTACCTAGCACTTTATACTGATTCAGCTTCTTTAGATGCAACAACCGTAGCATATGAAACAGGTGGCGAGACAGCAGGAGCAGGATATACAGCAGGCGGACAAGCATTATCAGCTGTCGCCCCAACATCATCAGGTACTACAGCTTATTTAGATTTTGCTGATGAAACATGGACAACCGCTACTATTACAGCACGTGGTGCTATGATTTACAACCAATCTCAAGGCAACAAAGCTGTTGCAGTGTTAGACTTTGGCGGTAATAAAACATCAACTGCCGGTGACTTTACAGTAGTATTCCCAACTGCGGATTCTGCAACTGCTATTATTCGTATAGCGTAGTAGGAGCCTAAGATGGCTCGGTTTGAAGGGTGGGGTTCAGGTTATTGGGGTAGAGGCTCGTGGGGGACAGGTGTAGATATAGCTGAACCTACAAGCGTTATTGCTGTTGGTCAAATAGGACGTGCTAGAGTAGATGCTAAATCTGTTGTAGCAGTTAGTGGACTGGAAGCAACCGTTATTCTACGTGATGTAATTGTTGAAGCGGATAATAATGCTAACACAGGGTCTGTATTTGCAACTGGACATGTAGGCAATCTCACCATGGTGGGAATAGCAAATGTTTATCCTACAGGAGTGTTTGGTACAGGACAGTTAGGCGAAGCAGAAAGTGAAACTGTTAACTTAGTACCTGTCACTGGAGTTCAAGCTACAGGATATTTAGGTGGAGCAGAGCCAGACGCAGAAGGAACAGCATTCCCAACAGGCGTAGAAGCTACAGGGGGAGTTGGAAATGGTAGATTTACTTTAGTCTGGGGAGAAATTGATACCAGCCAAGACGCTAATTGGAAAAGGATAGCGACATGATTGTTAACGCAAAAAAGACAAAAAATGGTACAATTATAAATAAATATAGAACGCATCTAGAATGTGCCGAATGTGGCATGAAAGTAGATGCAGAAGAATATAAATCAGGAACCTGCTCTGATTGTGGTGCCGCATGGAATGGTAAGCAACATACAGCCGTCTATGTTACAAGCGTACCTGCTAGCGGCCAGACAAGTTAATAGGAGAATTACAAAATGCCAAGTACTTATTCAGAGTTAAAAATAGAATTAATCGCTACAGGCGAACAGACGGGAACATGGGGCGCAACAACTAATACCAACTTAGGTACTGCGTTAGAAGAAGCTATTACAGGTTCTGCAGATGTTACTTTTGCAAGTAATAACGTAACCCTTACTTTAACAAACACTAATGCATCTCAAGCTGCCAGACACTTAAGACTAAACTTAATAGGAACAACAGGAGGCGCAGCTAGGGATTTAGTTGTACCTACAATTCAAAAGTTATACCTAATTAATAATACTTGTGGCGATGCTGTTACAGTTAAAAACTCAACAGGCACAGGGATTGTGGTTGGTGCAGGTAAAACAAACTTTGTATATAACGATGGTTCTAATGTTGTTGACGCTGTTAAACTCGGAACAATGTCAGAGCAGAATGATGATTCAGTAGATATTAGTGGTGGCGAAATAACAGGGTTAACTAACTTAGAAGCTACAGCAGCTACAATTGGTGGCGGAGACTTAAATGTTACAGGTCTAATTAAGTTAAATGGAGACGAAGGTTCAGCTAATCAATATCTAGGCTCTAATGGAACGTCAGATCCTACATGGCAAACAATACCTGCAGCGGCGGTTGTAATTCCAGCGGGTTCTAGAATGTTATTCCAACAAACAGCAGCACCTACAGGTTGGGTAAAACAAACAACATATAATAACTATGCTCTAAGAGTTGTATCAGGTACAGCAACTACAGGTGGTACGGTAGCATTTACTACAGCATTTAAATCATATTCTGTGGCTATTTCTGGTAACACAGGTAACAAAGCCGCAGGTGGTACTGTTGCTAACCATACGCTGTCTAATGCAAGAATACCGAGCCATACTCACACTTATTTAAAATCTAATTTTAGTGGTAATTTTGGTGGAGCTAAATTTGGTAGTGCAGCCGGTACAGGAACATCTAACGCTAACTCAGGAGCATCAGGTGGTTCACAAGCCCACAATCACGGATTTACAGGGGCTAACCACAACCATAGTTTCTCAGGGTCATCAACAGTTAACGTTGATGTTTTACATGTGGACGTAATTATAGCTACTAAGAGCTAACGAAAGGATATTAATGCAATTACCTACTGGGGACTATTGTCCCTTATTGAAGAAGAAGTGTATTGGTTTAAAGTGTATGTGGTTCACCAAGTTACAAGGAACAGACAGTAATACTGGAAAGAATGTGGATGAGTATTCATGTGCTGTCACTTGGTTGCCGATGCTACTAGTTGAAAATTCTGGTCAGCAAAGACAGACCGGAGCGGCTGTAGAGTCGTTTAGAAACGAGATGGTTAAAGCTAACGAAAGTAGTGTAAAATTGTTAGAAGAAACTGCTAGAAGAAAATTATTAGGAGATAAGTAAAATGGCAACACATTTTTCAATAGTACCAGCAGATGGTGCAATGACCGTAGATGGTAAAGGCATGGGGGGTATAGACTTCTCTTCAGCCAATATACCTCCGTATGTAAACGCATTACAATGGGAAGGTGCTCATGGCGAACTAGAGCATTTAGATGCCAGAAGTAACCCAAATGTAATTCTTACTGAACGACCAGAGTGGGCTGAAAAGTGCTTAGTGTTATTTGCTGAAGCAGTACAACAAGCAATTATTGAGGAAGGTCCTACTAATGAGCTACCAGTAGGAGTCAGAGTACAAGATGAACCAGGCGATTTCTGGGATCAGTACCCTGAAGCTAACCCTGTAACAGTAGATCAAATACTAGCTAAAGAATACCCAGGTATTATAAACGTCGCTGCTCAAGACCCTAACTTAGTTTTAAAGGGCGTGCTTACTACAGACGTAGAAGACGGAGCAACAGCGCTTACATCTTTAAGAAACCTACGAAATGACTGTCTAGAAATGGGCATAACTGCATTTTCTGACCCACTAAACGATGAAGTAACTGATAACTTTATTGAGTATATGACGGGATTAGGATATGTGTTAGCAACAAATAGACAGCTGTTTTATCCTTGGAACAATACACTAGAAGAAAGACGTTCAGATATAAATATAAATGTTGGTAGGTCTGTAACTCTACAAGAAGGTGTAGGATGGAACGGAGATAATTGGCAGATAGATTTAATTAGTCGTAACAATATCTTAAGTGTTGTAACTGCAATCAATGCAGGACTTTGGGATTCAGAGTATGTTACTTGGAGAAACACAGCTAACGAAGATAAAGAATTAACTGTAGCTGAATTTAAAGAACTAGCTAAAGCAGTAATAGAAAAAGTGAATCAAGTATACCTAGATTCATTCGCTGCTAAAGGATAATTATGCCCAAACCTTTGGAGTTCATTTTTAATAATGGGTTCTTGAGAAGATGTAGTAACGATGCAAAAGTAAAGGCAACACAGGCTTTTGTTTATATCAGCGCTATAGTTACTATGATTTTTGCTTGGGATACCACATTATTCTTAATCGCCCTAGCTCTAGGGTGGGTTTGTTTTGGGCTATGTGTAAGTGTAGGACTACACAAGTATGCAGCTCATAGAACTTACGAACCTAAAAACCGACTTATCAAATGGATTGTATTATGGTTTGCTACTATAGGTTCTCTAGGTAGTACCATCTGTTGGGCTGCAGGACACAGAGCTCATCATAGACATTCAGATCACATTGAAGACCCTCATAGACCTCATGGTAGCTTATGGCATAAGTTTAAGGTTTGGTTTTATTACGTCCCAGCATTTAATATAAACCCTATCATTATTAAAGATTTATCCAGAGATAAAGACCATGCATGGTTTCATAGAAATTACTACAAAGTTATATTTAGTTATGTTGCTTTGTTATTCTTTATAAACCCCGCGTATGTAGGATACTTCTATGGCATCCCAATTTGGTATACATTGATTGGTATTAGTTGGGCTACTGTAATTGCACATATCCCTGTATTAAGCTATGGGCTTCCAGGTAATTGGAGAACTTATAACTCTAAAGACTACACAGTAAATAGCCACTTCTGGTCTATTATGTTTCCAGGTGAAGGGTTACACAATACACACCATGCAGTACCAGGTCTGTGGAATAATGCAATTAACAAAGGTGAGTTTGATTTAACTGCACCGATAATAAAGTTGATTGGTAAACCAAATAATGCTACAGTAAGAAATCACCCACCGATAAGGAAAGGGTTTAAAAAAGTTAAAGACGAACTTAGAGAGGTGCAAGACTACATAGACGAGTATGATAAGACTCATTCAAAAACAGGCCATTATACTGCCTAGCCACAACGGTGGTGTTTGTTGTGTTCGCTATTCTATCCTAGGACTTATAAACAAAGTCTGCATCAATGTTATCTACGCTGACCTAGAGGACTTTCATGACCATCCATGGAACTATGTATCTATTATACTGTGGGGAGGATATAAAGAGTCTCAATGGAAAGACGGAGAGGTTACCACTAAAACCTATGGTCCCGGAAGTATTTTAATAAGAAAGCACAATCAATTTCACAAGCTTGAACCTACTGGCAAAAAAACTATTACCTTGTTCTGGAAAGGGAAAAAGAAACGAGACTTTATTAATTGGGTAAAAGATAATACAATATACCACGAGGCAAAGTTTTGGTTGAGGCAAGGGTATACCAAAGCTAAAATGAGAAAACTTTTTAACTACATGAAAGAATATAATGACTAAACATGAAAAAGAAGTGAAAGATTTATTAGTAGAGAGTATTAACAAACTAGAATTTGATGCAATAAAACTTACTGACACACTAGAAGATTTAGGTGCAGACTCTTTAGACTCTGTTGAGATTATTATGAGCCTTGAAGAAAAGTATAACATCAAGATATCAGAAGACGTATTTGCAGACATACACACCGTACAAGACATAGTGGACTATATAAAGAAAACAGTGTGAATATAAATTATACTTTTGCTCCTAAAGCAAACCAACTAGAAGATGTACTTTTCTTTGAGCCTGAGCCGGTAATAGAATATCTATCCACTAGCAGAAAAGGAACTAAGGTTCTAAAGTGTCCTGCGTTTTTAGACTACTATAAAAATACCTACCTTATTAAAGCGCCTATGGATTTAACCTTCACAGTAACTAAATCACATATTGAGTGCTTAAACTCTTATCCTCAAGAGTACCTAGAAAAAATACTCACAAATCGGTATGAGTCAACAAGCTTATATTCTACTATTTCTTTGACTTGGTATTACATGTTCTATAGTGATAAATCAGTAATGCTTGAAGTAGTACCTCCTGTATGGCATAAGAATAAATTTCAGAATAATATAAATATAATTGGCGCGACTTTTGATATATCCAAGTGGTATAGACCGATAGAGTTTGCATTTGAAATTATAGATGATACACAGCCTATAGTAATAAAACGAGGAGACCCTCTATATTATGTGAGGTTTAGTACTACTGATAAAGTTAAATTAGATAAACAAGAATCTACTAAAAAAGTTGAAGACCTAATTATTATGTGTACACAGTTAAAAGATTATATGCCTAGCAATAGCATGCATAAGAACTACAGTTTAATGCATAAAATAATTGATAAACTTAAACCAAAAAGGTGCCCATTTAAATGGCGAGATTAATAGATTACCCCATATTATTTCATATAGAAGCGGAAAAGTATTTTCTAGACGATATAAATAACAAAGTATTGGCAGAAGAAATTTTAGAGACTAGGGTTTTATTAGATACTAGTCCTGGGTCTACTCTGTCTGAGGATACAGTATGGAACATTAAAGATGAAGGGAGTAAACTTGTAGAGCAGATAAATGTATTATTAAAGCGTAGAAACCTACAAATAATAACTCAGTGGGCACATATCCATGAGCCAAACGCAAGTTCAGATTTGCACACTCATCCAGGTTCAGATTTTTCTTTTGTATATTATGTTACTGTTCCTAAAAGTGCAGGGAAAATAATATTTATTCTCAACGATGGCCCTATTGAAAATGGCATGCTTCAAAATTTAAATACATCTATTGAGCCAGAAGAAGGGGTCTTACTTTTGTTCCCTTCATATATGTATCACAAAGTAACTAGAAACCTAAGTAAAGAACTTAGGATAAGTGTCTCTGGAAATACTGGGCCTATTTTATAATGAGTATACCTAATTTTATAGAAGTGTATCCTACGCTCGATAAAGAGTTTTGTGACTTTGCAATTAAATGTTTTGACGAAGCAGACAATCATGGAATGTGTAGGAGCAGGCAAGAAAAAGAAAACGTCAGTAGTATGTTAGTAGACGATAGCTCAGTTCATTTCCCTGTTTATGATTTTCCATTACAACACTTATCTGCCCCTCTAATATCTCAATTTAATGCAGGGTTTGAAGAGGCTCAACAGAA
>WLWE01002890.1_pt1 | contig 10489 bp, 9 predicted proteins | sample 6718301 | NCBI WGS metagenome assembly WLWE01 (sample SAMN12718691, study PRJNA515312) | sponge metagenome | isolation source: marine sponge | host: Mycale hentscheli | place: New Zealand: South Island, Marlborough, Capsize Point | collected 2003-05-01 | reverse complement strand
AACATCAAGCACATAATGGAAAACGGGTTGTCGGATGTCTTGAGAGTCCCCTCTAAAGTAGACGATGAACTCAAAAATAATTGGGGAGAAATCGAATGAAACCAGAAAAGATTAAAACAGTCGGTCTAAGAGAAATGCATCCTGTGCAAGTCAAACATCTTATGGAACTTGTGGGCATGACATTACATCTTGCCGCCGAAACGGGTGATGATGAGATCCTAGAGGATGCCGAGCATCTTTGTGATGAGATGATTAAGTTATTCGGTGGGGTTGGAGTACAACTATCCGTCGAAGAAGATCCAGATATTAACCACGACGGTTCGCAATCTGTGCATTAAGCGCAGCGGTTACTGGGTTATCACCTAGTAATGCAGGATCTACTGGCCCAGGTGCACGAGCCTGGGTTGGTTGGATCTGTGGTACTTGTAGACTGCTTTGTTCCTGCAAAGGGATTGGAACAAAAGATGGTTTTTCTTGTATGGGAATTGGAACAAAAGATGGTGCGGGAGTTTTTACTCCAACGGAATCATCTGGTGCCAGTGGTAAATCTTTCATCTGTCTCTGAACATCTCTAATCTGTTCTCTGGGATATTTTGAAAAAATACCTGCATCTCTCATTTCTTTAAAGTTTTTAGGCGTAACTTTAAATGGTTCAAATTTACCACGCATAATTCCTTTTATACCACCAATATTATTTTTCTTTAGAACTCTTCTAATATCTGCATCAGTCAAACCCATAGATCTTAAATCTTCCATCATTTGATAATATTCTTTATCTATTCGCAATTTATCATTGTTGGCAGTTTTGAATGCATTGAGTAACTGATTTGATCCTGCATTAACATCATCAGTTATCCTGTTGAATTTACGTTTGGCATTTGTTTGTGTCTGTGATAATCGATAAGCACCGTATTCCAACCCGCGCTTTGGGTCGAACTCTAATGGAGATACTCCTGTGACTTGACGTGCAAACTCCCCAAGTGCGTTACGCTCACGACCCATCTTGTCCATACTACTGATCATACCATCTTCGGATCCTGCTATACCCCGCAAGAAACGACTTGGTTCTAGTTTACCACCAGAAACATTTGCAGGTATTAGATTAGGCATCAAGGTATCCACAACATGCGCAAATCGTTTGCTGTTGCGTGACCCAAAGCTATCAGCGTTGCTGTATATCTCTGCTCCAGTGGCAGTTTTACCACCACGTATACTTACATCAAGTAGTGCTTCGGTAAGCATAGCTTCTGACATAAACGGTTCAAACACTTCAGCTAATGTGCCAAGAGCTACGTCATCTAATACTTGTCCTACATTTTTACCTTCTTTAACTGCATCGTCTGCTTCGTTAATTGCACGATTAGTAAAACGAAACAGCGTGTCGTAAGGATTAGATGTACTGAAGTTTATGTATTCAATCTTACCATCGTCTGTTTTACCAAGAGGAAGAAGAACTGAACCTTTCTCCCAACGAGGGGCAAAGGATCGTTTGTATGCATCCATCTCTTCACGACTCACACCTGTTGTAGCATAGGCCAGTTCAAGTGCAGCGACTGGGACAACCGCAGTGGTCGTAGCAAAACCTAACAAACGATTGCGTCCTCGAGCTTGAATAGAAGGGATATCTGAAGCCATGTCATCAATGCCCTGTCTGACAATATTAAACCCTGTTCGATATATCTCCGCAGGAAAAGAAATGAAGTTACCCACAGGAAGACGGCGACCAAACTGAACTAACTCAGAAGATGCTTTGTTATAGTTGGGCACAGTGTCTCTTACGATTTGAGCCGCCCTGTTTTTAATAAGGTCATCTATATCTACATCACCACGACTTACCATTGTTTTTGCTTGGTCACGAGTGCTCTTAGTTAAGTATGCAATCTGATCTATTACATCTTCATTCTTGAGAGCATTGCGAAGATGTGATTGTTCAGCATGATAATTAAAGTATTTCCAAAAATCATCTGATCCTTGATACACGTCCTCAAAGATCTTCATCTTCTTGCCAAAACCTCTGGCTAGTTTTTCCCTAGTTCTTCCGCCACCGCCTGCTACCACATCAATAAAAGATTTATCACGAGCGGAAAGATCCAAACCTTTGTTCAATGTATCTTGAATCTCTCGTAACTCTGCATTTGTTCCAAGCACTCCACGTTTCTGAGCGTCGGCTAGATCAGCAAACACATCGTCTGATCCTTTGTTTGTGATGTTAGAAAACACTGCTTGTGCAGAATCTTTGAGACTTCCACCCCGTCCAAACACAGGGAAGTTTCCATTAGCGGTGGCAAATGCCGTGGCTGTTGTAAAGTTACGAACCTGTGTAATTGGAGACAACACAGTCTTACTGTATTGAGAAATACCTTTTGCTTTTAAAAAGCTGCCAAACAACATGCGAAGACTCTGGGCACCAAAGTTATCTTCTGCAATAATTTGACGTGTGAGGTTATTATATATTGGAGTCGGGACATAGTATCCATCGAGGCTCCCCCAACCAGAACGTCCAACAAGTTTCTCTACTTCGTCTTGTTTTCTACCAACAGGTTGTACGCCGCTGCTTGCTCCGTCTTCTCCTCCAAGTTTAACAAAACCTCGTTTACTAAGTCCAGATTTTTGATCTGGAGACAAACGATTACCATTGATAAACAACTTACCAATTCCAGAGTTTTGATTAGCTAATTTTGTTATTGTACCGAAATAGTCATCAACCGCTGTGAACTGTGCAAGGTCTGCAATAGTTCCGAGATACGCCTCTCTTGGATCATCTATTTCTCCAAGCAATTGTCGTAGGGCTTTTGGCACACTTTCACGGGTCATAAACATACCCGTTTCAAGTTTATCTTTAGCGACACGACCACCACCTAGTTTCTCACGAGCCTTGATACTGTAACTATCTAAGAAATGTTCACGAGCTTTCTTAGCGGCTTCGTCTGTGACTTTAGCACCCACCTTTATTTCAATACCATCTTCACCATCTACTTTACTCAAACCATTCTTATTAAGAAAATCATCAGTCAACTCCGCAAACTCAGGCACTTCCGCACGAGCCTTGGCAGTAAGTTGTTTTTCTACAGCACTTCTATTTGTACGGAAGTAATCGTCAGCAACTTTTATGGATTCGTCTGTTGGCACATACTTAGAATCCTCAAACATTTTGTATCTTCGTCGGAGATATGAGTTTACATTTTCTCCTACGATATCGTTGATGTTCTTACCGTCCAAAGTAAATTTATTTTCTTTTAAAAAATTACTTTTCAACACATCATCACTGAGTCTATCCACATGTTTACGCATACGAATGGCATTGTTGCGAACTGGCTTCGGTAGTTCTCTTAACACCCTGGCTTTCACGCCTCTATCTGCTTCTGTTAGATAGCTTTCAAGCTTGGTCATAATACCGACACGATCTAAAGTTCCTTCACCTTCTGGTGTTTTCTTTACAAAGGTGTCAATTTCTTTGTCTAAATTTGTAAGTATTCTGTTAGCTCTTTTTATTTCTCTGTTTACTTGACCATCTAGAAGTTCACGTTTGGTAGCAACTTCCTCTGGCAAGAACCCTCGATACCTCCCAAAAGCTATAATGTTTGCCGCACCTTTTTCTAGTGTGGTTAATTTTTCTGGTTCAATCATCCGACGAAACAATAAGTTGTCTATGTTTTCACCCGTCTGATTAAGTTTGTTACTAATAGCTTTAGCACTAGCTTGCCCAAACTTACTTTGACCTATGGTCTTGCCGCCTGCCATCAATGCACCTTGCGCTACACCACCAAGGAGCGTGGACTCTGCTCCAACTTTTAGTTTGTTTCCAAGACGAGTAAGAGCTTTTTCTCTACCACTCAACCCGATTAAATCACTGGTTTGTGTTGGACCCATGTCTACCCAATCACCAATTGTAGTCATACCATCTGTGGACACAGCAGCATCCACAAATCCGGCGGCGGCTAATTCTTTCCCTGCAAGGCTAAATCTTTCTGCCTTAGTCATGGGTGTTTTATCTAGACCTTTTGCGGCACGAGCAGCCTTTGCTAACTTGCCAACTTTTGCGGCGGCTCCAACACCAGGGACAACAAACTGCGTAACAATCTCTGCACCTTTACCAATAATTCCCTCGGGATCTATGCCTAAAGCATCACGAGCAGCCTCCGCTGCTTCGGTTACTCTGTCTCCGTAGTCTGTGTCTGCGACGATATCAACAGCGGCGGCACCTAGTCCTGCAAGCCCTTCTCCGATACCTATTACACCAGATACAATACCCTCTCCGAGTTCACCAATAACGGTGTCATCATAGAACTGTTTGCCATCATCTGGAGTGATGGGGATTGGTACAAAAGTTTTTTCGCTAGAATCCTCTAAAGGAATTGGTACAAAATCTGCCATATTGTTTCCCTATTGGATTTGAAACTTTTTACCACCTAGCGTGTAACTTTTTTCCCCTGCATCTTTAGCTGCTTGGTTTGCTGTTTGATGTTGTTCTATTGTAACGGTGGTAGTTTCTGTTTGTGCAGGGTTGGCTGTCGCTTGACCTGTGTAATATGGAATTAAAGCATCTCTAGCTTGTTGAATAGCAACAGCAGGGTCTTCACCAGTCGCTGTCATAATCTTCCCTGCTAAATCACGAACCGCATCGGGGAAAGGTTCTAACGGAGACATTTTAGCCCCTGATTTCAATGCTGCTTTGGCTGTTGCTGTCTTCTTCAACTCATCAAGACCAAGCAATGTAGCCCTTGCAAATGCATCAGCCCCTTGTCCTACAGCATTCCCTTGGAGCACGTCTACAATCCGACGATCTATCTCTGCTATGTCACTGACATCTTCCATACCAAAAACCTGACGGGCAAAATCTTGTTTACCTTCTGGAGTATCTGGAACCTCTGCTGCATCAAGAACACCTTTGACTACTTTCTTTTTGTCCTTTTCTCCCTCAAGGTCTTCAATCTTCTGACCCTTTTCACTGAGAGCTTTTTCTGCTGCCTCATATGAACCATACTGTTTGATAGCCGCATCTGCTGCACCTGGTTCTAATGATTCTAATATTCCAAGAGCACCTGTAGTTCCTCCCGTTTGTTCAACGGTAGGAGCCTTGGACACATCAACTGGTTTAGGTCTGGTAAAACGATCTTGACCTAATCCTTGTCTAGCATCCTTTCCCATCTGCTGCCCCATCTGAGAGTACGCTCTAAGCTGTTCGTTTATTGCACCGCCAGTGTTCATCATTACAGGGGGCATAGGAGCGGGGGGCGGGGTCTGTTGAACCATTGGTTGTGCAGGCATAGGTGCCGGAGCAGGCATGGGCATTGGTTGTGCAGGCATAACTGGTGCCATCATCATTGGTTGTGGCATAGCTTGCGGCATGGGCATTGGTTGTGGCATAGCTTGCGGCATCGGCATTGGTGCGGGGGCCATGGGCTGAACGGGAGGAACCGCTGCTTGCATGAGATCGGATGAGGAGGCCATGATACCGCCCATCTTTGCTAGTTTCTGTCGTGCAGGTCTAGCCGTATCTATAAACAACTTACGATTATAAACCCCATTCATATTAAGCCCCGCTTACATTCATTAAACTACCCAAACCAAATAAGTTTCCTTGCCCCGCAGCAGAAGAAGCAGTGTTAGCCCCTGCCAATATGTTACCAAGAGATCCTCTTTGTGGTGTGCCTGTGGCTACTAATCCAGTAGATGCACCTGGCTGACCCTTCAGTATGTCTCTCATGAAAGAGAATCGAGCAAACGGTTCGTAAGCTTCTTCAAGCTGACCTTCTCGTTGTACATCAAACTCTCTTTGTAGTTGTCCTTGTTCCAACTGACCCACATTAAACAGTGCGTTTACATCTCGTTGACCTAGTTGCTGTGATGCCTCTCCAAGAGCACCGAGTCCCGTGCCAAGAGTCTGGAATAATTGAGCACCAGTCTGTCCACGTTTCATCTGGTTTTCAAAAGCAGACTGAGCTTGTTGTTGCGCACCAGTGTAAGCAGCTGAACGTAGTTGCGCACCTGTTCGTGCCATCTGATCTGCTGCGTTACGTGCAAGTTCTTGCTCCGCTACAGCCTGACGTGATCCACCGAATGCTCCGGCACCCACAGATTCTGCACCAATTCTGTTTCTTTCCATATCAGCTTGGCGACGGATGTCTGAAAGGGTTGTGTCAATGACTTGTTCTACAAACGGATCGTAAAATTGTTTGTAGGAGGTAGGATCATATGCTCCGAGTGTAGGACGAACAGACTCTAGCCCTTCGTCGTATGCACCTCGTGCGTCTGTTAGAAATGGTTCAAAGGATCCGACACCTTCTTGCGCCAAACGTATGGCTTCTGTTTGAGGTTCGGTAAATCTAATTACGTCTGGTGCAGCTACGCCACCCTCTACTGCTTGGATAGCAGAGCCATACTGATCTTTTTTCGCTAGGTTTATGTCAGAAGTAAACGTACCGTCGTCTGTTTCATATAACTGATTGCCATCTGCATCCATAACTGGAGTGCCATACAACGGAGATCTAGATGCAATACCACCCACTTCTCCTGTTTCTTCATCAACTCTGTAGATGTTGGCTAGTAGATCTTTTAAAAACTTCTCCTGATACTCTGGGAGAAGCGTCATACTTTTGACGGTAGACTCAGCCATTATGCTCTCCTCTCAAATTGATTCATCATCTTGTACATCTCAGCGGCTCCCTTTGCTCGATTGCCGCCCCCTGCACCCTTGACTGCATCAGCAGTCATAACAAACTCTCCGTCCGAAAGCCTTGCTTCTTGAACCCTGCCACCATCTTGATAGATAGCGGCGGGTATTGAATCACTGGTTCCTGTACCTGGGCCTGCAATCATGCCTCCCATTGCTGCCATCACAGGTGTGCCCTTATAATCTGGTCTTCTTTCTCCAGTATTATACTGAGCTAATTCTGTTTCTGACATTAAGTTTTCAAAACGTGGGCGACGTTGCTTGTACAATTCCTCTTCCATTATACCTTGCAGTAAAGAGTTCATGACATTTTTATTGCCACCTTCACCTTGTTGTCCTAAACCCAACGCCAAAGCTCTGAGCGCGGGATTACCCCCACTAGCCATAGCCGCGAATTGTAGGGCTTGAGGACTCTTTACTAGATTAGCAATACCACCCGCAGTTGACCGTGAACCTCCTCGATTACCCAAAGCATTCAAAGCCAAACCTGGGACACCCATAGTCGCCCCTTGAAAAGAAGAACCTACTCCGGCTTGGAGTGCATCTTCTAAAGATCCACCGCTAAGTAAACTACCAAGTCCAGAACCAAGGGCCGCGCCTAGTGGATTACCTCCACTGGCAACCATGCCAACAAGTGCACCTATTGAGGAGAATAAGTCACCTTTTTTCTTTTCTGTTTCTGCTTCTTCCGCCATCACGCCTCTCCTGATATTGCTTCGGGTGCGGTCACTGTAATAGCCGTGTGTCTTTTAGTTTCTCCCGTCCAAGACTGTCCACAATCAGGACACGTCCCCTCTGGATAAGATGCGACTTCTTCTGGAGTGTCTACTACGTTATCACAATTATGGCACTGTAATCTATCTACTGAAGTGGATGGTCTAAATCTAGAGCCGTCCCCTATTACTATAATATGTTCATCACTCATGTTGTGCTCACTGTTACTGTTCCTACTGTTCCTGTGCCTTGAGATCCACGAAGAAAAGCAGAATGGGTTAAAGGTACTCTAACATAACCATCATGCTGAAATAAAGCCCCAGGTTCTAATCCACTGTCATCTGTTTGCAAATCAGTTATGGTTATGTCTGTTGCCCTTACGTCACCTGGGTTTTGAATCTGTTCTAAAAACACAGAAAACGCACGAATAACTTCGGCAAAATACGTTCTCTGGTATTGATCTGGTGGGATAGGAAAGTATGGACGGGATAAACGCCTAGACATTAGCGCCTCCCATCTGATCGTATATCAAGGCGAGGAGAACCCAAACGCCACGTTACACCAAGGTCATCCGATGCAATTTTAAAACGCATCTGTCTACCACGAAGTCGAAAGTATAGTTGTTCTGTTCTTGCATCTACAGCAGCAGCTTGTGTTTTTACAAACGCATCTGTTTCTGTCTTAGAATAAGTACCATCTGGGGCGTTTTTTACATCTAAGGTTATGTTTACATCGGGAAGTAAAGCCGTAGAGTCCCTAAAATCTACGTCTGGAATCATCTTACGAAGCAACATAAATTGCTCACCGTCTCCTATATCTATAGGGCTAGATTGTATAAAGGCATTAATTGGTGTGGTTGGATTAGTTGTACCATCGTCAAATCCGATTTCATGCTCATAAATATAACCGTCAGCGTTTGCTGCAAAAGGGAAATCAAAAATGCCCCTGTCAATCCATGCAGTTCTACCAAAAGACCCATAGTACCATACCTGTTCTAAGTAGTTATAAACAACGTATCTATTTACTTCAGTGCTATTCTCAGAAGGATAATACCACCATATCTCTGAGTGTTCCGTGTTTAAAGCGGCATTAATCTTGTCTAACTGCTCTTCGTTTATGTCAGAAAAAACAAAATCTCTTACCATGCACGGTAGTCTTTGAACGGCACCACTGTACACATAAAACTCTGCTCGACCCATCCAAAATACATTGTCATCTACCGCTATAGCCGCATTCGGACTAGCAATCGTAATATTTTCGGACAAAGAATTGACACCAAATGTAAATGGCGGCCCAAGAAATTGCATTGAATACAGTGTTGTATCAGTAAAAACTAGGATTTGTTGTCTGGTTTCAAGAGCCGTAACAATCTCTGAACCAGAACCGAGACGCAACTCTCCTGCTGTATTGGTCGCTGTAGATGCCCAGTCGGTTAAAGATTCTTGGGAGGAGAATCGTATAGCCAACGGATCTTGGACACCCGGATTAGCCTCTGTGTCACAACCAAAGGCTAGGATGTGTCGGTCTCGGTCTGATACTAATATTTGTTTTGCAACTGTAGGCGCACTATCAGAGCCTGCCAGAGTTGTTATATCAACACCTCTAGTAGACAATGTGTTTGTCTCATCCCAGTAGTATATACCGCCATCTCGCACGTTCATTATAAGGTCTTCACCGAAGTTGTCATGTGACCAAAGACGAAGAGTATTTGTTACAATTGCATCTGAAGAGGCAGACCCCCAAGTTCCTCGTGACCAAGTTCCCGCGCCCCATCCTGCACCCGATACACCAATATTGAGTCCTGTATTAATTTGATATGCGCCAACAACAGAACCGCCACCGTTGCCAGTATCAGATCCATTAGCAGCAACAAGACTAGGATTAAGCTGTCCTTCGTATGTTATGTCAGATATGGATGTACCCGCTGTTCTAGCTTTAATCTTGTAACTTCCTGTGTCTATAACTTCTGTTACATAATACTCTTGATTTAGAACATTAGCAGTAATCAAGCCACCAAGACTTGCTGCACCAGAGTATGTTACAAAGTCGTTTACAACTGCACCATGACTTGTGTGAGATACAGTTAATTCAGATGATCCGTTAGTTGCGGCAAAGGTAACGGCACCCGCTGAAGTCGTAAGTCGTAAAGGGGTAACATCGTTATAAAAACCACCTTCATCAATATAGTATTTAAGATTTGTGCCCACACCAACATACTGATCTCGAGCCAAAGAAACCCAAGGATGTAACGCACGACAAGTACCAAGGAAGGAGTTTGCAGATCTTTTTTGCCAACCGCCTATCTTTTCAGGATAGCCTTTTTGAAATCTAACGTTATCAATATCAAACCAACCACCCTCATTAGAGTAGGATGTTACCTCTCGATTTACTCCTGGTTTGAACTGTAGTTTGGACAGAGGCATTAACTGATCTCTTCATAAGACACTATAACTTTAAAATCGTTTGCTGTTCCCGCCGTAGCACTTAATGAAGTACCCGTACTTCCATTTTCCTCTAGATAGATAGGAGCGTCTTTTGTCACCACATCAAAAAAATCATTATTGTTTACTGATTTAAGTTGAACAAGTTCTGTAGCTGTGCCCCCCGCGTTAGTAGCGTTGTGATAGCTCACAGTACAAGTTCTTGCTGCACTACCATCTACATTGACCAACCGCACAAGATTAACTTTAAGAACCTTATTATTAGATCCGGCATTGTTAAGAATTGATGTTGCTGATGTTGTTGTTAGGCTAGTTACGTTAACCTTACCTGTCATCGTGGTTAATGCTGCAATGTTTGGCTCTGCCATGTCTGTCTCCTATCCCAGAATAATACTGAGGGCTATTGATGTGTTAGGTGCGAGGTTAGAATATCCTATAGTTCCTGATCCGTTTGTAGTCAAAGCTCTATTCGCACTACCATCTGAGGTCGGTAAAGTAAGAGCAGTAACAAAAGCTTGTAAGTTCGCATCATAGGCAAGAACGTCTGACCCTATAGCAACGCCAAGGTTTGTTCGAGCAGCAGACTCTGTACCACCGCCTGTACCACCATCTGCGATAGCTAGATCAGTAATTCCTGTTATAGAACCACCTGTGATATTTA
>WLWE01002889.1_pt1 | contig 10489 bp, 21 predicted proteins | sample 6718301 | NCBI WGS metagenome assembly WLWE01 (sample SAMN12718691, study PRJNA515312) | sponge metagenome | isolation source: marine sponge | host: Mycale hentscheli | place: New Zealand: South Island, Marlborough, Capsize Point | collected 2003-05-01 | reverse complement strand
GGCAAGGCATAAAACGTGCCAACCCCCATCACTCACGCTTTTAAGCGTGAGTTTTTTTTATAATATTTTTAAAAAAATGAAGTTGTAAGTTGTTGACTATCAGTGACTTAGGCGCACGGCGCCCCCCCGGCGGCGCGTAAGTCGTTGAGCACCAGTGACTTACGTACTTAAAAAATAAAAATTAAAAAAATAAGATTTAAGGGTTGACTTCTTGGGTGGTTCTGCTATCATCATTTCTGTTATGGGAAAAGCATACAAGGTTTATTCTAAGGATAAGAATTGCCGCACCCAGATCTCTTGGTTCCCCAAGAACGAGGTCGGTCTTCAGAACGCAGCTCGGGAAGCCGAGTACACAGGGACACCAGTTTGGTGTTCAGAGTACACGGACGAACCGTGTTGGGAGTGGCATCGTCCAGAGCAGGGTCAGAAGGGTGATGAGTTCATCTGTGATCCTTCAATGGAGGAGGATGAGGCTGGCGACTTCGTGAGTCCAACTCACGAGGACTGCGGGTACTTCGGCTACGGCGGTCTTTGCGAAGACTGACGTAAGTCGTTGCCCTGCAGTGACTTAGGGCATCACGACCCCCCTCGGCGTGTGTAAGTTGTTGATTATCAGTGACTTACGCATTTTTTTTTTAAAAATTTATTTATTGAAGATTTTAGTTTATTATTTGACTGTTTATCAATCCTTATTTGATTGTTTCACAATCCTTATTTAATCAGAATAAAATCAGAAATTGGAGTGACGAAAGTTTTTCTTTTACGGCAGGTTAAACACTGGCCTTTTTCCCAAGAACCACAACGTTCTGTTATTTGAGGATCGCGGCTTTCTTTCTTAGCTGCTCGTATTTCTCTCTTCTGCGCTTTGATTCCGCAAGCGTAACAGATCATGATAGTATTTGACGTATTTTGGATCTGAATTTTTTCAATTCATTAATCTTTTCTCCATCCTTTGCGTTATTTTTTAATGCGTCTGTAAGTATATAATCTACTCTTCTACGTAACATACTCTTAACATCACGCTGCTCGCTAATCTTCTTATGCTTTAAGGAGCGGGTTAGTTTCCGCTTCTCTGCTTTCTTTTGTAAATGTTTTGTTTTCACTGTATTAAAATAAAAATGGCGGTTGGACTAATTGTTTACCAACACCTTTTCGATACCCAAGAAACAATGTTTCTGATCTATCTACTTCGGACTCTACCACGTTTTCACTCTGCCACTTGGCCGTTGCTACTTCCGCAGTCGCTACGTTATCCCCATGGGAGGGATTAATTCCGTCACGCCGACCTCTCTCCGTCGAGAAAGGAAATTGATCGAGTTGCTGCCGCACCACCAGCAGTATAACGGGCACGAGTGCAAAAATGAAACTCGCAGGGGTATTTAACTCCGTCAACTCAAATTAATCGCTCTTGAGAAACTCACATACTTAGCTTTATATCAACGCGTTTATAGCTTAGATAGTAAAAGGCTCCTCCCAGCCTAAACTAAGTGCATGGCCCAAGTTTTTTAGTGTTATGAGAGATAATCCTTTTGCAGGATAGTCTTCAGACCGCAAAACTCAAAAGCAAATTGTCAAAGAACTTATAAATTGTCTGGGTTCTTTTAAGTCAGCCCAGCCTGACTAACTATGAAGTAATGACTAAAATAAATAACAAAATCTATTAGTTAACCTCCACTAACAGGGTTCCCTTAACGAAAATAAAGTATATCAACAACGGTCTGGCAATGCAACCCTTTTCTTTTCTAAATCAGCTTTTTTTTGCTGACCTTCAGGGTAAGACTCGCCGAAAGTATCGTAAGGCATTTGTGCCTCACTCAACTGTTTGATCATCATACCCAAGGTTGTACGTTGCTTGGCAATCGTAATCTTGGTTTGATTCACATTCAAATCGTCAACTTTCTCAACGAATTCCAAAGCACTATTAATCTGCTTTAATTCACCGATTACATTCTCACGAATGCCTTCGCGACGTTTTACTTCTTCTCTGCCCGCTTTAGTGCGTGCCCGTAGGTAATGTTCTGGTACTGACATAAAAAATTAAACTTTCTCTTCCCTTAACTGCTGATAAGTATATATGAGACGGGGATTCACGTCAAGCGTAAACTTTATTATCTTTCATCGCCTTAAAAGGATTGGCGTAGTAGATATTCATCTCACCGTCTGGAGCCTTCTTGCAAACAACCCGTGCCGCTTCCTTGAGTTCTTCCCCGCTATGGAAATCCACAAACGTCTCAACCTTGTAAGGATTGTAGAAAGCCTGTGCGAACTTGTAACCATAAGGAAAATACTGAGCCTTATCGAAATTGATATCGTGAAACTTCCCAACCACATAAGCGTGGACGTTCTTCTGCTTCTCTTTTAATACTCTGGCGCGACCTGCTGGCTGCACCCGAAATTTACAATTACGCAAATCAATACTATCTGCGTGGCAGTATAGCTTGCCGTCCTTCGCGTCGCATATAGTCCAACACTTGTAGGTTAGGTTGCGATACACTTTAACACGATCCGGAGCGAAGGTCTCTGCGTTTTCCCATGAAATGTACTTCCTCATAACAGAGATAATTAAACCATACTTTTTAATTGAGTACAAGATCTTTTTTCACCTAAATGCACTTTTTTTTCATATTGACACGCAGCCCTAATTAGTGCATACTTATCCCAGTTATGAAACTTAAAGAAATTAAAAATGGATCAATCTACTATAACACTAAGAAGAATCGCCCTGAACGCGTAATCTCTAATACTTTTAGCAGTTCGCGAGTCGTGACGGAATTCCACGGTAAACATCAGAGTGCGGTTTCTACTAGATATATTCGTCTAGCTAATAGTGCTGAAGTTGAAAAATATTTAGATAAACCTAAAAAAAATAATCTTATGAGTTTTTTCGGGAAGTTATTCACCCTGAAAAGTACTGCTTAAGGGGGAGCTACCTTAAGTGCCTCGTCTTAGATTTTCCCTAGAGTTTTTCTATCTTTCCCTCTAGGCTCTTCTAAGGCGGGGAAATTTCTCCTGAGAATGTATTGACCTTGTACGTTCTAATTAAACCAAACCCGTGGCCAACGCCACGGGTTTTTTAATTTTCTTATACGTAAGTGCTTGATTATCAATGACTTAGGAGCGCCGCGCCCCCCGCGCGAAACGTAAGTCGTTGGTATTTAATGACTTACGACTTTAAAATTTAAAAAAATAAGAATTTTGAGAAAGAATCGTGCCAACTCCGGGCCAAATAAAAAAATAATTTTTTTTAAATAATGATGATTTAGGGGTTGCATTAGATCCTAAAGTGTGAGAAGATATTTGTGTTCTGAGGGAGAACTAAAAAACGTTATGGCAAGAAATACAAAACCTACAAGCGACCAGTTTGACTATACAGTTGAGCAGTCGCCTCTGTTTGACCGGAACGGCAAAGCCGTTAAGGTCGGCGGGTCTCCAATTATGGGGAATTTCCGCACAGACAATAATGTCTGCTTGGGTACGTCTACTGAGGCGTACGAAATCGTCAACAACGAATCAGTTGTTGAAGTAGTTGAAGATGCCTTCGCCAGTGCTGGCTTAGGTGACTTTGAGAGAGAAATCGTGGTTGCTCGTGAGGGCGCACGTTTTTACGGAGTCTATGACTTCACAACGCAGGAGCGTCACATTGCCAACGTCGGTGATGTTGTGTCTCTTCGTTTGACCTTAAACAACTCATTTGATAGGAGTTGTGGTCTCAACTGGGCCGTGGGCATGATGCGCAAGGTTTGCAGTAATGGTATGTGCTCTTTAGTGGCGGACACTAATGTCACAAAGAAACACAGCGCTAAGCTGGATCTGTCCTTCATTAAAGAAGGAATCGACGCGTCGGTTGAAAAATTCGATGCATCTGTCGAGGCTTTTAAAAACCTCGGCAAGCGTGAGATCACCCAAAAAGAAGGGGGACTCATTCTGGACAACCTCGCCATCAAAAAGGTGCTTTCTGAATCTCTTCGGGATTCAATCCAGATGGTCTGGGACTCGCCCTCCTTCGCCAAGGAGGATGAAGGTCGCAACCTGTACAATTTGTACAACGCGACCACGGAACACCTCACACGTGAGGTGCAGGGGACACGGTTTGAATATGCCAACCGAGTTAATCGGGGCGTGCTCACTAATCTGTCACGCGCAGAAAAGAGCGCGGATCATTTCGCCAAGTTGACCGCCAAGGTTCCTGAAAAGGAAAAAGCGGCCAAGGTCGTGACTTTCGCGGCCTAAGGGGAACACAAGCAACCCCCGCCCGGAAGGGTGGGGGATTTTTTTTAATAAAAATTAAAACTTGACACACCTAAGTGGCTGACTATCAACGACTTACGACCCGGGCGCCCCCCGCCGCCGCCGTAAGTGCTTGGTATTCAATGACTTACGACTTTGTTTTTTAAAAAAGTGAGATTTAAGAAAATGGACGCGAGGGTCGGAATCGAACCGACGATAAAAGTTTTGCAGACTCTTGCCTTACCACTTGGCCACCCCGCGTATTATTTAAGCTTTATTCATTTAGTTTTCGCGAGCGAAACGGCACAATAACTGAAAGTTGGTTTACTTTTGCTTCAAGCTCAGTTGAATCATCAATCTGTTTCGCATTAGGTTTCCGATCATCACAATAATTATTTGGAGTACACTCTTCTGGAGTCCCCCCGCAATAAACACAGTTATTTTTCAAATAAACTTCTTCTAATAGATTGCCAAAATTAAGCATAGTATTTATTTAGTTGTTAGTTTCAAACTTCAAACCATTCTTTTCGATTTTCAGAGTCGTATATGCTAGGCAACTCCTCGTTTTCAGCATAATTTTTTTCATCCCAACTATCATTAAACACATTGCAATAATGCTCTTTGTCATCTGGATTCATTAATTCAACATAGAAGCCCCCATCATGGCCGTTATTAATTTCTATAGCTTTAACGTCTTCAGCACATCCAATTGCATCGACAGCGAGCAAAAGAGACTCCTCGTTTTCAGCTTGAATAACAGCAAAACGCGCCCCTCTTTGTTTTCCCCAGTCAAGTAAATATAATTTCATTTTCTTAATTTTTAAAAGATGGATTTGCTGGAATTGGTTTGGTTTGGCCGTTTCCATTAAAGCCTGTTGGTAACAAATGTTTACGATTACATTTTTTACCTAAAGCATTTTTTTTCTTAAGGCAAAAAGTAATGTATCCCTTGTCGAACGCTGTACCTATTCCATGATACTCGTCTGATTTTACAGTTGGTGCTTTCTTACCTACAGAATAACTATGACTTCCGTCACGTTTTACCCCGCCTTTTCGATTTCCTTTATTTTTTTTGCTCATTATTTTGAATCGTAATCTGTTAAATTTTCTGCTGTTATCTTTCCTAAATTATAAAAATCATATTTATTCTTTGTTACTAAAAACGTCATTGGTTTGAACTCTTGCAACCTCACTTCTGCGTATTCTCTCGCGAAAGGCATTATACCCCCCTTCTGCCCTTTAAACAATGATAATTTACCTTCGGTCAACATTGTATTAACTGACATATTAACTAATGACTTTTTAAGTCTGGTTTGGTTTGTCCAAAAATAACCCAAGTAAGGTTTAACGTGTTCATTAGACCAAATCAAATCTTGGCCCGATGTTGCCGCATGATTCCAAAACCCCCAGTAATGGCGAATGATCTCTTTTTTATCATCTCCCCTTATACCAACAGCGACTTTTTTCTCTCCCTCTCTCTGTATAACGTATTCTATCATTCTTTTGGTTGTTGACTGTTAATCCATAACAAAACCCCCAAACCTACCGCAGCGGCAACCCATAAAATTTCCACGGCTCAAATTGTAGCTTTTGCACTATACCCCGTAAAGCCTTTTTTTCGGTTAGCTGAGAGAGCTTTGCTCGCATCGCTCCCCGCTGGTTGGCTTCCGTGAATCACCAAAGCAAAATCATCTGAACCAGATATTGCCAAGTCGTCGGTGTGGTCGATATCCAATCCCAAGGCTTCCGCTTCCTCAGTAGAGAAAAACACCTTTGCACTTTTAACCATAGTCGAGGGGATTAAATTGTCATACTTTCCACCACGCGAGCAGGTGAAAACATAGTTTTTAGGCAAGCCGCCATTAGCAGTAATATATTCCAGTAAAAACTTGATGCTTTTAGTATAGGAATAAAATACTACGTTTGGAAACATTTTGGCCGCCCTCATCCACGCATTAAAATACTTCTGAGAATAAAAGTCGCCACCGATATGAACCCGACAAGTCCCGCCACGATTAAGTCCAGTTTCTTTTATGCTGCCAACTATCAAGTCGACCATCTCCCGCATGGTGCGGCAACCTTTTAATAAATCAAAGTTATCCCAACGAACTTTCCTAACATTAGGGCGGCGAGCTTCATCCATCGCCGCATAGCATCGGAAAATCTGACCATCAACAGGAATTTGTTCATCACGAACTTTGCCCGTTTCCTTATCTGCAAAAGTCTTACAGTTTTTAGCTCCGGGGCAAGTATAGCCGCTCGGCAGTGAATAATGATAAATACCTTTTAACTTGGCATTTCCAAAAGTGAATCGTAGTAAACTCATAACGTGAAAAGATATTACTTTGTTTAATTGTTCAAGTCAATTAAAAAGTTTGTCCCATCCTTTCGGGCTGGTTCCAGAAATCAAAAACTCCCTGTCGCCGCTATCTAATGACTTTAATTCCATCATGCTATTGGTTTGACGCATCCGAAAAAGTTCCGGCCCTTTAACCGTGACGCTGTACTCCTCCCCCGTAACCCTGCACGGGCCGGTGAAAGTGTAAGTGTGTCCTTGCTTCCCGTATGCCTCCGTGTAGTTTAGTCTGTCAATATGCCTTGTCATAACGCCGCTAATTATAATATGCTAAAAACTACTTGTCAACCCCATAAACCATAAAAATAACTTTTTAAAAAGCTTGACACCTAAGTCGTTGAGTATCAATGACTTACAGCCGCGCCGCCCCCCTCCGCCGCCCTAAGTGCTTGACTATCAATGACTTACGACTTTAAATTTTAAATTTTATTTTTTTATACTTTTAGTATTAGTTATTATATATATATCTTTTATCCCCTTTTATTTGTTATTTATTTATTTCACATTCATTATTTCGCCTATATATATTTCGCCTTCTATTATTTATATTTGGTTATTTAGCAATTACTATTTCACATTTATTTATTTACTATTTATTATTATTTGGAGATTTTAAAATTTGCCGACAAAAAAACCCCCGCTTTCGCGGGGGTTTAGTAGTGTTGTTATGAGAGGACTACTACTGAGGGGGGATTCTACTTACGTCGACGTTTAGAAAACTTCAACGTACTAGCATCTTTATTTGAAGCGGTGAAAGTAGACTTTGATACTTTCTGCCACTCGCTATGATACTGATTAAATTTACGCAACTTCTCTACTGAATCCACTGTTAGAGAGTTACCCTCCTGAGTTACGTTAACACGATATGTTGTATTTCTCATACAATAATATAGTATTAACTTGACTTATGTTTTTCTAATAATTCTGGATTTTTTTCAAACATTAATTTCGCATCATTAGATAATGCCCTGCCATGAGTTGATACATCAATAAAGTTAAGTTTTTGAAGATATATCTCAGCATCAGATTGAATTGCTGCTCTAGTCATCTGTAATTTGGCGGCGAGGTTGTATAGCCTCACGGTTCCCTCACGATGTAGAGTACGCAAGTAGCGTAGTTCAATCTTGTTTAAACCATGTGGCATTATATCTAATATGCGGCAAAGTTCATTCCAATCAGATAATTTAAAAGTTTTAGTATTATGCTGTGAAACATATGATTTTATATTAGTAGCCATCTTTTGTGCTGCTCTGCCATTGCCTCGTAGTGCTGGTGCGATATGTTTTGATACGATATCACCAGAGAATTTAATCTTCTCAGTATTTAATAGGAGTATCTGACCTAATTCATCATAAGAATAATCATCCAAGTCGATACGCTCCATGCGGTCAATCAAGGCATGGAATACTTCTTGCGGCTCGGTAGTAGCGAACAAAAATGTGAGTTTTTTAAAATCAATCTCAATATCAGAACCCTCATAGCTAAAAGTATTAGAGTTATGTTTATTAGGATTAGTGATAGTTAATAAAGCCATTGTTACATCCTTGGGTAACATATGACATTCATCGAATAGGAATGTTGCGTCCTCATTCTGCATATAAGGAATCATTATCATCTCAACGAATTGTCTGAGATTTTTAATAGTAGCACAATTTAACTCAATATACTTCTTGGGTTCCATTGTGTTTGGCATGATAAGATTACGAGCAAATGCCCTTGCAAGCATTGTTTTACCAGCACCTTTAGGTGCTGTAAGCATGATATTAGGGACGATCCCTGTCTTTTCAAACGCTTTGATATAAAACTCAAATTTACGCTTGGCAGGATATTGTCCGATTACTGTAGGAAATAATGTAGTAGTAGTCATAAACTGGGGTATATATTAAATGATTGGGGGTTGCGAGTCAACCCCCAAAAATCATATTTTTTTAATTTACCAATCTCCATCATTGACATTTAGCTCAACTGGAGGATTTGGCTCAATAACTACCTCATTAGTGGCGGCTATCTTCTCAGTCTTTTCAGCTTTATCAACTATGTTAATACTGATAGGTTTAGGTTCTTCTTCTTTTCCAGAAATCATCTGATATGAATTAAGGAATTTTTTTGAGACATGAATAACAGCATCATCAGTAAAGTATTTTTTTAACTCTGCTAATGTTACTCCGATGTAAGCTATTGCTCCTTTGGTTTTCATAACCGGCTATTATTCTAAAACATATCGTTTTTGGGGTCAAGCTAAAAAAGGCTAAAAGTTGCTAAAATCAAAAAAAATATTTTTATGAGGGGTAAAAACATCATTATTTAGCATTTCTTAAAAAGTCAGATTTTAATAATGTGAGATTTTAATAAGTTAAAAAATTAAAAATTTTGGGGTAGCATATTTGAGAATTTATCATTCACAATTAACCTTCGGTATTTCGGAAAATATCATTCACAATTCAATATATTTACAAAAATCGCATTCACAATTTATAAATTTAAGAATTATCCGCCGCTGGTTAGTTATTTAGCATTGAACTTGAACTTAAACTGGTTTTGGTTTTAGTTTGGTTGTTGTTATGTGAAGTATATAGAGGTATATTAAGGCAAAGAATAATAAGAATAAGTTTTGTTCTTTATTATTATTTTTATAAATATAAAAAGAACAGTCCCTTTCTATCCCCTTTCTTACCTATACTTACCTATGTGGTTTTTGTATTATTCCTCATCTAATAGCTCTTTTGTTATCCTATCCCAGTCTCCCTTCTCACAAGGATTCCCTATATGATCTTTAATAAACCATATTACTCCCAATACAAAACCTATGAATAACTCTAACATATTCTTCTCATAACCTATATCTAAATTTGTTCTTTTTACTTCCCCTTGTATATATACTAACTAAAAATGCGTATTTGTAATCCCTACCAAATCGTAAGGATACGCAAAACCTTCGTTTTTATTGGTAGTTTTTGAACTTCCTACCACTCAGTAAGGAAACATATACCTTCTTTTATTGTGGTAGCTAGTTTGTTATCTCTATTACTCAGTAAGGTCTAAATACCCTCTTTTACTGTAATGGCCTAAAATTAAAAAACTCCCCCCTTCTCCGAAAAGAAAGAGGGAATTTAGTATGAACGGGGTAATTTTTCTTAACCCTGAGTAGTTACGTTGGGATCACCAACTACTTGTGGCCCTTCTTGGCCCTCTGGTTGCTGTCCTTGCTGTCCAAATGTTTGAGACAGGACTTGGATAGTACCAGTAGCATCAGCGAGCTTCTTCGATGTCTTGACGATTTCTTCCACGATATTCGTGTGATCGCCAATACCGACTGAACGGTTAAATAGCATTTCTAAAACTGCTAATGCTTCTTCTCTCTCGGCTGACAATCGAGCCAAGGTTGCGTTAAATAGCGGCGGCAGTTGTTGTGTTTGCCCCGCACCTTCTTGAGTATTGGTATCTTCTGCCATACTGTTATTATATTATTGTTTAAGTTTTAAGATTTCTAAAAAATTTTATGTAATTAGCCTAATTTCAATCTCACCTTCTTGTTTCCCTTTTTCAGTTAATTGTCCTGTTAAGGTTTCATAGACGCGAGTAACGGTTTTTTCATTAGCTACCCCTAACAGAGTGATAATCTCTGCTCTCATTTCTTCAACCTTCATCTTCTTCTTTTTCGGCATATCTAATTACTTCTTTAGCTAATTCACTACAATGTCTATCGTGTTTCTCATCTACTAATGTACGCTTCCAAGTAGGTAGCTCAGAATATAACTTATCATATACTGCTTTATAGCGGCGAGGTAGGTCATTTTTTGCCTTTTTCATAAACGAAAGGAGGTTGTTCTCCCTCTACCTCATTGTCAACTAAAACTACGTTTGGTTCTGCTACATTGCTGTATATCCACTTCTTTCGTTCTTCAT
>WLWE01002885.1_pt1 | contig 10497 bp, 11 predicted proteins | sample 6718301 | NCBI WGS metagenome assembly WLWE01 (sample SAMN12718691, study PRJNA515312) | sponge metagenome | isolation source: marine sponge | host: Mycale hentscheli | place: New Zealand: South Island, Marlborough, Capsize Point | collected 2003-05-01 | reverse complement strand
ATTAATAGGATCTAATAGTAGTTTATTATTAGACTGCTCTGCTTTTTTGACGATTTCTTTTTTAAGTGGAGTTGAACTTGGAATGTTCTTATGGCCAACTAGCTTATGAATAGAGGGCTTGTGAAGAGGGGGCTTATGAATAGAGGTGTGAATAGGGTCCATTTTTGTTAACTTAACTTTATTATCATGTTTTTGTCGTGCCACCAATCCTTTCTCAGGAACAATTTCCTTATTGTGAACTGAAACCTCAATTTGTTTTAGTTCGGAGTAAGACAAGGAAATGGCATATCTAATGGTATCCAGTGTATCATGGTAATAATAACTAGAACTATTTAATGTCGCAATAAAATTAATATGAAAACCTTTTTGAAAGATTTCTTGGAGAATTACTGTTAATTTGGATGTTCTGAAAGGAATATGTTTATGTTTTTCTCTAATTGCTCGGATACATTCTTTTAATGAAAACAAGCTTAAATTAATATTATTGGCCTCTTGAAATAATTTTTTATTATTAGCATTTGAAACCTTACCCCTTTCATTACCAGCTAGGTCAACAAAAATAAGACATTTTTGGTTAATATCTATTTTATATATCGTGTGAGATCTACTGGAATTATTGTTTAATTTGGTGTTACCCATCATTTTATTTTTAGCGACAATGGACAAGTACTTTTTAAGAGTTTCAAGTGATGTTATTTGGTAACTATTGGCATAATTAAGTAGTGAAGACCATGATTTTAAGTTAAGGCTGGGTTGTATTAAATCCCTAACCTGTTCATTATAAATCTCAAAACAACTTAACCTAATATTCATTACTATCTTAGACGTTAATAACTCTTGGAGATAGATTGGAAAAATACCTAATTCACTGTAGTTTCCAATAACTGTATGAGTTTTTCCGGATCCTGTCTGACCATAAGCTAGAAATAACTGTCCATAGTCTGGTCCAGATAAAAATTTAATACTTTCATCCTTAAAATAATTTTCGTAGACTTCCTGGTTAGTATATTTTTCTGGAACAAAAAATAAGTTATTCCTTTTTACAAAGGTTTTCTCTTCCACGATATTTTTATCTCTTTCCTTTTTGATACTTGGTCTTGGATCTTGAAGTAGCATTTTCTCGGGCTGTAGGGTTAAAATATCGGTTTCTAATGTCAGGTCATGGTTTTTAGATTTTACGAGTGGTATTTTCCTAAAAAATATTTTAACATAACACATATTATTTAGGATAAATTTTATTTATGTCTATTTTATAAATAGTTTATGTTAGGTGAAGAGTTTGAAAATCAATTATTAACTAGTATAGACCGTCAAGATAAGTTAATTAATCGTGAAATTAAAGGATTAAATATTAAAAAACAAGAAAGGGGAAAGTCCCTGAGACCTCTCGTGACAAAATACCAAAATTGGGGGCCTATAAAGTATCGTGTCACCAAAAAGGGAGATCAGACTACTTATCCTAGCAGGGGTGATCAGGTAGCCGTCCAGTATACTGGTAAATTTAGGAATGGTAAAATATTTGATAGTAGTCTTCCATAGGTAGGCCTTTTAATTTTAAAGTCGTTGAACGTCAAGTTATGAAGGGATTGGATTTAATAATACCAAGCCAACATATTGATAATCAACCCATATTTAATCATAATTTTACTAAAATAAACCTATATAACCTATTGAATGACAAAGGCTTTATTTATGTTAACTGGATTTAAACCTCAATATCATATTACTGATATAGCAGTTAAATTAGTTTAATATTAATTAATCCTAATTAATCATAAGATAATATTATCTACTAATTAATAAAAAGATTGATGGATAATAAAGATGAATATTATAAATATAAAAAATATCTAAAACGTTACCAATCTTTAATAGCAGGGAGTAAATCAACTCAACCTTACCCCCAACTCTATTTAACACCGGATTTAACACCATATCTTAAAAGGTGGATTTCTATTGAAAATGTTATTTGTAAACACTATAACAAACGGTTTTATATAACAAGGAAAAATTTTACCAGAGATAATGAAATGGAAGAAAGTTGTCAAAAAACTGACATAGACCAATGTAAAGATCCATGTATGGTCTATAATATAAAGGATGATGATGATTGGCACACCCCAAAATGTATTTATAAATACCAAGATAAATGCATGTTATATCCTGATTGTATTAATAAGATTAATTGTAATGATTTATCAGACAGTGATTGTGATAGTCATTCTCAAATGGGTGTAGTAAATACATATGAAGATGATGGATATTTATCTGATTTTAAAACTAAAAAATATGGCTGCAATAGAAATAACCAGAATAATTTATGTAATGATTATGGTAATGATTTCCAAAAACACCGTGTTAAAAATAGATATAAATCTAGACAACATAATGAAACTGGACAACTAATAGAAGAACCATGTGTAAAACATTATAGTGAAAGCCAAGAAAAATATAAATGTGTGGCTAAATCAAGACTTAAATCATTTGAAGGTTCTGAATTATCTCATAGTTTTACCGGTTATTATGGAGATACCTTTAAAATATTGGACACTATACCCTTTATCACCAAGGACGAAAGATATAAACAACTAATTTATGCTCAAATTATCTATACTACCAATGATGACAAAACAAAGGATCTCTATATTGGATTTCCATGTGGAATAGTAATAGATATGAATTTATTATGGTATAATAAGGATTTTCAAGATTTTATGACACTCATTTACCATAAATATCTACTATTATTAAAGGATGAATACCATAAAGCAGTATTATGTGGTCATAGTATGGGATGTGTAATTGCCTTAAGATTTGCCTATTATCTATCGAAAATTGATAGAGGGTTTTTTGATAGTCAATGTCTAGTAATAGGGTCAGGGCCACACTGTTGGATCCCAAATCCATCACTTAATTTAGATTTTGATAACACTTTCCATGATTTACCTAATATTCAAATATATGTTACTGGATTCTATGAAGATGATAGTGATAGTGATAGTGATAGTGATGATAAAGACAAAACAAGAAACCTCTATTTAGATGCTATTGTTAAAAATAGGGTAAAAATAAATACCAGAATTCCAGAAATTAAAAATATTAAACAATATAGTTTGTATTATCCAATGATTTTACTAGATACCGATAATCAAGGTTTTAACGAGTTAAAGATTTATCAACGAGACAAATATAGGGTAACATTTGATATTCATTCATGGGAGGATTACGTTAGTCACCTTAGTCACTTTGTAAAGTGACATCAAAGGGCTTACAGCCCTTTTTTGGGGTTGTTGGGTGTGTTGGGTGTTGGGGTGTGTTGTGTCTGTTAGACTAGTATTTTCGTCTTTTTCTATTTCGACATTTAAGGGTTGACTTGTCATCCTCTCTAGATAAGGATCTCTATTATGGCTATTTAACTTAACCTTTAATATTAGTTAATATTTAGTTAATAATTATTAATATTCATTAATATTCGTTAAGATGTCTTAACAAAATAGCTTGGCTAAAGTAGGGTCGTAAGGTTAGATTATATGGATAATTTAATTTATGGTGTTGATAACCACGACAACCAGGAATATGACAGACTTCATAACCGTAATATTGGTTATTGTTATTTTTGGCCCACCGGTCAAATAAAACAACGTGACGATTTGGAACTAGAATAATGTCTCCCCGTTTTAACATTTGACGGCTAATTGTAAGACCCCAATACCTAAGATTATTAGGACCTGATCCCCAAGTCCTTGGACCCCCACCAGCCAATTTGCTATCAAGATCCCACATATAACTGATAAAACCGGAGCAATCCGATCGGTAACCTAATGAATTTATCTCGTGGCTGTAAGGCCCGGCTAATTTTTTCCATAACTTAATTTTTTGTTGAAAAATAAGGGCTTTAAGCTTTTCGCGATATTTTTCATATTTTTGTATTTTCAGACAAGAAAATTCCATATTTTCTAGGTTGGAAAATAATTAAGCATTCATTTAAAGTGGTTAAGATAGAAAAATATTAATCTAGTAATATATTAATTTAAGTTTGATTAATGGAAAATGAAAACAAGATTGAAATGGATCAACCCTGTCAATATATTTTTAAGATAGTCATGGTCGGTAATTCTGGAGTGGGTAAAACTAGTCTACTTTATCAATTTGTCCATCAACGAAGCCTTAAAGAAAATATTCCTACTATCGGAATTGATTATGGAACCAAAAATCTAAATTTGTCCGGAAATCCTATTAAGCTCCAGATTTGGGATACTGCAGGGCAAGAAAAATATCGTAGTTTTATTAGTAGTTATTATCGTAACGCAACCCTTGCGGTAATGGTTTATGATATCACCGATTTAGATAGTTTTCAAGAACTTGAAAATTGGATTTTGGAGATTAGAGAAAGTTTAGCGGTTCCTCTCATGATAATAGGTAATAAAAATGATTTACCTAGTAAGAGACAGGTCTCAGAAAAGGAGGGTGAGTTACTAGCCAAGAGGTTTAATGGATTTTTCTATGAGACCTCCGCTTATTGTCAAAGGTCTTGTCTTCACGCCTTAAATCTGTTAGCAGAAAAGCTAATACAATACAGTCAAGAAGGTATTCTAGTTAATGACTATTCACGGAAAATATTTAATGATTCGTTATATTTACGTCCCACCCCCAAAAAGAAGTTTTGTTGTCGGTAAGAGAGAGGGTGAGAGAGACTTTAAGTCCTAAATAAATTTGATCGGGACTATTAGGTCATAAAATTAATATATCTAATCATTTCTAAAAAACAGATCTCTATTTGTGAGAGTGAAAGAGAGAGAGTGATGACTTTGCTATTAGGAAATCTTGTTACCCCACTAAGAGTTAAAGCTACTTTACTGAGTTATCTTAATTGGGAAAGTATCCTTGTCCTAATCTTAACCCAAAAAACACTATACCAAAACATTCCACATCCTTTTATTAGACAGGCTAAGCGATATTATAAACATAAAGATGGTTTGGCCTTAACGGACCAGGAAGCCCAGGCTATTCTAGAAAAAACTAGACACCAATTAGGGTCTGAATTAGTAGAGACCGTTATTTTAGAAAATCTTGAAAAATTAGAAACATTTACCCCAATTCGTTACGAAATGATTAACACAATCATAAATAATGGGTATTCTGACGCAACGTACCAAAAGGTAAATCAAGAAATTAAAAGGGCTATTGTCTTATCTAGATGTCATCTCTATCTAGCTGAAAGTAGACAAAAGGAGATTGTTAATTTTAAAACCTTAAGTTTCACGAATATTACGCCTTCTAGTGAATTAGATTATAACTTAAGATTCCAAACTGGTAAAATTATTGACGAAGATAGTCAGGTTGCTCTACTAGTCTATAAAACCAATATGCCAAATAATTACAGTTACATCTTTTTACGTCATTTTATTAGGCAACGAAGAAGACGATTTTACGAGGTAATTTCTTTCTAGCTAATGCCATATTATTATCTGTTATAAGGTTATAATGGACAATGGGTCCATATATCTGAAATATCTGGAAAATAATGGGAATAGTGTGAATAGTGTGAATAGTGTGAATAGTGTGAATAGTGAGACTAGTGAGAATAATTTGGCTCCGGTATTGACTTTGGAGTTACCCTTGAATTGGCAAGATAAAATCAACTATTATAATAAACTAAATGTGACCAACTATAGTTTTAGACTAATTGGAAATCGTGGAAGGGGTAATTGTTTTTTTATTGCTCTAGAACAGGCCCTACTTAGGTGTAAGACATTTACCCCCACTACTAGAAAGGAAATCCGAAAAGCAGCCGTGGATTACCTAATAAATGACGAACAATTAGTTTATAAGCTACTCCAACAAAATAGCCTTGACTACCATCATGACCTTAGAGAGCAGACTACTTTATTAAATGGGGCAGATTGGCCGAAGGGGGGGCCTGCGACCCTTATGGAAAATTTAGCCACTGATAATCCAATACTACACCTTAAATCTCTCCAACAACTTAAAAAAATATTAAATAGGGCAACTTATTATGCGGATAATGAAATTATTGAAGCGACCGAGCTAAGCCAACAGCTTAATATTATTATTTTATCCGATACCCTCGGGGAAGTAGTCGGGAAACCCATTTACCATTTAGAAAAACCCTTTGTCATTATTTATAATTACGATGGGACACACTATGAATTAGTAGAAATTCGCGAGTTAGATACCAGACGCTACCTATGTTTTTGGTCTTGTTATGGATCACTCCCAGAAATAATCAGGGACTTTATACCTCATACATTAGTTGAAACCCATTTACCACAGGAGATCACTGTTAAAACTAGTTTTGGTTAAATATAGCTGTTATTTCTTAAAGATAATAAAGATAATATGTGGTATGACATATAGATTATCCTTAAGAGATATATAATGAAATTACCACCTGAAGTGGAGTGTGGTAATATTGAATATAAATTAAAAATAAATCCAGAGCAAGATTACCGTTTAATCCAGTTATCTACTCAATTAAGATGGCGGTGTCGTGAGGGAAATGGCTTAGCGATCTATTTTCTAGGTGTCTCTGATAGTGGTAATATAGTTGGTTTAGCTAATAGTGAATTAGAGAGTAGCCTCCTCAATTTACAAAAAATAGTAGACTTAAATGGCTACCAGATAGTTCAAAAAAATGTTAATCCACTGGTCAGCGGAACCTTTTGGGCTAGTGTTATTATTACTGGACAGGTTAAGGCTATGATTTCTAACTTATTTAATAATTAGAGCCCTAATTAGTATATCGGGTCACTAATTGGTCAGCGGCTTGTCTATTTAAAAAATCCTTAACTTCAGACCATTTATTTGGCTCCGTTTTCTTATAATGTTCAAAAAAGTGTTTAATTTTGTCTAATTGGGTTTTAGGTATATCCTCTAAGTCAGTTAAATCACTAAAGCTAGAATCGACGGCATCCACTGGGACAGCTAGGATTTTTTCGTCGAGACCCTTTTCATCACTCATAACTAAAGCCCCAAGAACACGACACCGGACTACGCTACCAGGATGTAAAGCATAGGAAGTAATTACCAAAGCATCTAAAGGATCGCCATCTTCCGCCAGGGTATTGGGAATAAAACCATAATTACCAGGATAGTTCATCGCACAAGATAAGACACGGTCAAGACGAATGGTTCCATCATTATCAATTTCGTATTTTAAATTACTACCATTGGGTATTTCTATAATAACATCTATTTCTGGACTACTCATTTAATATAGTAATATAGCAATATTATATTTTAAATAATAAAGGTTAAATATCTATTTAAAATATCTTAGTAATAGAAAACTAGTATGGAAAATAAGCAGACCACATTACAGGATGAAATTAGAAAAATCCAAAGGGATACCACTATCGCTGCCAGTGAAAAACCCAAACTTATTTCAGAATTAATGAAAAATTTTAATAAACGTCATCTAACTGGTGACGGGTCGGGGACCGAAAATAAACAGCAAACTCAACCAGTAATTCAATGTAGCCATTACCAGAGGGGATGTGATATGAAATGTCCAACTTGTCAGAAATTTTACCCGTGTCGTCTCTGCCATGATGAACATGAAGACCATAAACTAGATAGATTTAAGGTTGAGACAGTTAAATGTCGGAAATGTGGAAGGGAGGGCATGCCGTCTCAGAATTGCCTGGCCTGTGGTCATCTTTTTGGAAAGTACTATTGTGCTACCTGTCATTTATGGGATAGTTCCGGGAAAGATATCTTTCATTGTGACAAATGTGGGATTTGCCGGGTAGGGAAAAGGGAGGATTGGGTCCACTGTGACAAGTGTAACCACTGCTACAATCCTAATTTTCAACATAAATGTATTGAAAATAGCACCAAAACTAACTGTCCTATTTGTGGTGACTATATTTTTGATAGTCACGATAAAGTATCTATCTTAAAATGTGGGCATGCCATCCATGAAAAATGTCTGAAAAATATGTTAAAACACGATTACCGGTGTCCGTTTTGTAAAAAGACGGTGGTGGATGGAATTCAGGAGCAATGGAGGGTTTATGATATGCTAGCCGAATTTGAACCTATTCCAGAAGAGTTTAAAAACAAAAGACTGGTCATTCTCTGTAATGATTGTGAAACCAAAAGTGATATTAAATTTTCCTTTGAATTCTTGAAATGTGCTCACTGTGGGGGTTATAATACCAGTGAAGTAGATATGTATGATTCGGTAAATAGTAGTCAAAATCCGGCGGTTACTGATATTAATATTGGTAATTAGCGTCTATTAGGGAGATGAAGTAGGAGATGTTCTAGAAGAATGGGGTTTTTAGAGGCTAGGGAATTTAGATTAGGTGGTTTTGGAGGTATAAGATAAGGCTTAACTGTCGCCGTAACACATTCTAATGTTTGATCGCTTGGTGGGGGGTCGGATTGGGATGACTGTGGAATCTCATCTAGTTTTTCTGATATTAGGGGTTGGTTTGGGTTTTGAACTTTGGTTCGGTCTTGGACTTGGTCTTGGTCTGGATTGATTAAAAGAGAAGACTGGAGTTCGTCTGATATTTCTCCACTATTTTCAGAGATAGTTTCTAGGACCTGTTTAGTAGTTGGTGTTGGGATCTGTTTTTCTCTATATTGTTGCCTTTGTTGTTCGGTAAACGTTTTGAGATTTTGACTAGTTAAGGCTTGTCCAATGAAATCATCGGTTTTGAAATGAAGTCGTTGGAGTAGAGGTGCTTGGAGTTGTTGTTTCAGAAACTTAATTTCCTGATTAGTCAGGTTTTGATAGCGGTTTTCCGGATGATAATAATCCTCGGCACTAAAGCGCTCCCGACAAGTTTTGGAATGGGGTTGGGATTTAAGATAACAAGGCGGTAAATAGCCTTTGGGGGCGTCAGGTGCTAGGAGTATTTCATCTAATCGTTCTTGGATATCTCTAAATTGATAGAGAAATTCACTAGTAGTAATGACCATGGTATTGGTTGGGGGAAATTTAGTTGGATTTAAGTAATTAGCGAGGCTTTGGTTCCAAAGATCCGCAATATTTTGGTAGGATCGTCCATTAAAATTAAGGTCCTGGAGAAAATCTATAGTGGTTTTATTTTCCCCTGTACTAAGCTTTTGATTTCTAAGATACCCTGGATTTCTTTTAAGGGATTGGACCCAAAAAAAAGGATCCTTAATCAAAACAATAACTAGCACTCTAGAATCCATTTGAAATGGAGAAACCTGGTTAGAAAATTTCCAGGCTCCATTGGGATGAAAACACTTTCCAGGTTTGGGATAAATTGGAATTTGGTATTTTCTTGAGAGTTCTCTGGCTAAAGCCGTGAGACCTGTATGCGGCATTCCCATGACAAATACTTCTTGAAAGGTTAGGGGTTTTTGGGTATGTCTAGTTTGGGGCATCTAAAATGATATATAGATATAATTAACGGTTAAAATAATTTATTAGTCTAGACAAATGGATGAGTGTCAAATCTGTTTTGGGGAAGGCTGGGTTGTATAGACGCCTTGTCGCCATCTATTATGCCTTAATTGTTTAGTAAAATTACGAAAAGATGAGTGTCCTACTTGCCGACGACCACTCCTTAATAGTCTACCGGTTGAAATCCAAGGTATTTTAACGATGAACCCCAAACCGGCACAGGGTTTAAATGTGAATAGCCACGAGGACTTTCCCGCTTTATGCTAAATCAGGTTTTAGACTTTTGACTGCTTTTAGGTAGTAACCGGGTTTCTCACGAAAATAATTGGGATCTTGGAGACAATTTGACAAATTAAATTTACCAGTAATGTTTTGGTTAAATCTCCAATATTTCCAAATATCTTGGAGATTACTAGTTTGATAATGTTTTTCGTTAAGTGTAGTGGCCTTCTGAATTAAGTCATCCATTTCCCGCCGGGTCCCAACAAAGATGGGAGGGAGAGTTTTATAGATGTAGTGATGATAGGGACAAGTTTCATCACTAAGTCTAGGATCTGAGAAAAATTGTTTGTAGGTCGGATCTACCATAAGTTCCATTTCTGGTAGCCAAATGAAACAGTGATCGGTGTAATAATCACCATAGCCTTGATGATTTTTCCAAACTTCACTGGTAAACCCCTCTATATCTAAGAGAAATCTGGTTAAGAAACAGGCTTCTCCACATAATAGTCCTACTTGGTAGGCGTCCGTCTTTTGATAATTAGGGGATTTACTAAGACGGACGTGATAAAGATAGGGGTGTTGGGGTTCCATCCGACGTATGGTCCGAATACGATCGGGAAACTTACTAGTTAAGAAGTTGGTAAGTCTATGTGCCATTTTAATTATAGGTTCAGGTTGGTATCAGATACGTTTAAATTTTTTAGTAATACATTTCTCCTTTTTTAGTTCCAAGTGACCACACGGTGGGGGCGGGGGCGGGGGCCTTGATCTGCCCCCCAACAACCACTAACCTCCCACAAAGGACACCACTAGTCGCTAAAGCATGAGGAATTAACATATCCGCAATAGGCTGCCACTGGTTAGTCCTT
>WLWE01002878.1_pt1 | contig 10513 bp, 14 predicted proteins | sample 6718301 | NCBI WGS metagenome assembly WLWE01 (sample SAMN12718691, study PRJNA515312) | sponge metagenome | isolation source: marine sponge | host: Mycale hentscheli | place: New Zealand: South Island, Marlborough, Capsize Point | collected 2003-05-01 | reverse complement strand
GCAACATCGTTTTTAAAACTAAATGTATCTAACTCTTTAGATGCTAGTAGTAAACTAACACCGCCACCAGGAACTATTCCTCCCTCTAATGAAGACTGTGCAGCACCTAGAGCATCATCAAACCTATCTATACGTTCTTGAGTATCAGAACCAACAACACCACCTACGTATATTGTGCCAATACCGCCAGTTATTGACGCAATCCTACCTTTCAATAACTCCTTCTTGTATGCGTTATCTTCTGACTCTATCTGCTGCTCAAGATCGTTTACTCTATCTTTTACTTTCTCTTCGTCTGAGTTACCCTCCTCAAATACTGTATGCTCTTGAGATATAACAACTCTAGCACATGTTCCGCAGTCATCTATTGTAATGTCCTCTAGTTTATCTCCGTAATCTGGAGATAAAACCTTGCATCCTAGGGTTATCGCTAAATCTTCTAATCTCAACTTGGCATCATCTCTGTTAAACCCAAATGCATTTATAGCTGCAACCTTAAGTATTCCTTGAGCTTTATTTACTGCCAAAGAACTTAGGGTTTCACCGTCCATACTGTCAGATACAATCACTATCCCTCTCCCTGTTTCTTGTGCCTGAGAAAGAAATGGTGCTATTGGATTTAAAGACTCAATCTTACCCTCATAGATTAATACTAATGGGTTCTCATACTCAGCAACACCCTTACCTGTGTTTGTCATAAATAAGTGTGATAGCCACCCAGAACCAACCTTCATGCCTTTTGTTAGCTCAATGTAGGTGTCAACACTTGGAGACTCCTTAACACTAACTATAGAGTTGGATGTTGTCTTTCCAATAATCTCAGCTATCAAGTTAGCTACGTCATCATCTCCATGAGCTGAAACCTTAGCTATCTGAAACACCTCCTTACTATCTCTATCTATCCTCTTTGCAGAGTTCTCTAAGTATGTTACAACCTTCTCTGAAGCCATAGCTATACCTTCCCTGACCTTAAGGGGGTCAGCCCCAGCGGCTATGTTCTTAAGTCCTGAGTTAATTATGGCTTGTAGTAGCACAGACACAGATGTTGTACCATCACCGCAATTCTTAACCTGATTTTCAGCAACCTCTAGCACAACCTTAACACCCATATCCTCTGTTTTATCCTTCATGGCTGTGTTCCTCAATACAGTAACACCATCCATTGTCCAGTTGTACTTACCTGGAGTATCAATCATAACAAGCTTTCCTTTTCCACCTAATGTAGATTTTGCTAGGTTTACAGCGGTGTCTATACCTTTCTTCAAGGAGTTAATCATATCATCTCCTGTTTTAATTTCTTTCATGATTTAATTTAATTTTAAGTTATACTTCTTTTCTAATAATTTTATTAACCTAACGTACTTAGTAGTTCTAGTCTTAAGTCTACCGCTAATTACGTTGCTTATGTACACGTTGTTGTACTCCTTGTGTTTCAAGGAAAATTCAGACGCACTCTTAAAGTTAGTTACAATACAGATCCTAATGGACTCTCTGTCTTCAGGTGGTATTCTTCCAAAAACTGCCATTCCAGGCTTAGAGTTAGAGTAGTAGTTTGACTTAACCTTTTCGTAGAAGTCTTTTTTGAACTCTAGCTTATTAAACATGGTTAAGGCTCTCCTGTATGATACTCTAGTGTCCATACAGTAAGCTTTAATACTTCCAAAGTGAGACTTTATTTGTTCACCAAGAAACACAACGTCATCAACGTCTATTCCATTTACTTTCATTTAGTTTGATTTTAGGTAAAGGTAATAAAAAAAACAATTATACGTAAATAAAATTTAATTTAATTTGCGTATAATTCATCATAGAGAGGTATGAAGTCTGAGGTGTAATCTGAGTCTATACCTTCAGCTTCTAAAAGTTTTGGTAGTGATCTATAGAACACTATCTCTCCACCACCGAACTCAACTAGAACCTCATACTCCTCCCTGGACATTGGGGTCCATAGTTCAAATGTTATCATTGGTATATCTAAATCTTCGTTTTCCACTTACCTTATTTTCTTTTACGAGTTTATTAAGTATACTTAAAGTTACACTTTTTTCCTGCTTAACCAAAGAACTAATGTAATCAATATCTAAATTTTCTCCTGTGGAAATTAATATTCCTAATATTTTTTTTTCTAACATACTGATATATGGCTTATTATTATTTTTAATATTTTTTCTGAATCAAAATTTGGATTAGTAACTTTTAAGTCGTACTCATTGAAATCCATAAAGTCTATTGCGTCAGACATTAACCTTCTCTCTGTTCTGTCCGCATCACTTCTCTCGTTCATCCTATCTATCCTTATGTCAGGATCAATATCAAAGAAAACTATCAAGGAGTTCTTAAGCTCTTGCCTTGGTAGGGACTCCACTCCAGAGGGGGTGAATATAAAAACGTCAGCTGTGTTAAACATCTCTATCGATGTCCCGTAGTGCCAACCATTAAAGAATTTGTTTTCGTAAAACATATTAGACTTAACCATATCTAAGAACTTAGTCTTACTAATAAAAAAATAATCCTCACCATCAATCTCGCCAACCCTTTTAGGTCTAGTTGTATGACTAATAGAGGGTATATATCCCTTTTGTATTAAAAACTTCTTAAAATAATCCTTACCACTAGCTGCCTTTCCTACTAGTATTATTCTTTTTTCTAGCCTCATTCTATATAAATTTTGTGTTAATACTTATGTTTATTCCTTTGCAGTTCTCCACAGAAAAACCTCTCCTACCCTTCTTGAAGTTGTTCTGAACCCACTGACTACTAGGGCTTAGTGCTGGGTAGTTGAAGTAGAAGAAGTCATCACTGGTACACATATCAAAGAGACACTGATGGCTATCACCCTTCTTAAACACAATCAACTCAGCGTCTCTGTATATCTTATTCTGCTTACAGTACTGATCAATCTTCTCCAAACCCTTACTGTCTAGCTGAGGTTTAAATCCAAACTTAAGTGTGCTATCATCCTTTCCATGAGTTATTAGATAACAAACACTTCCAACGAAGTAGTGACTTATAAACTGCCTATGGTTGATAACATTAACTGTGTTGTACTTAAGCTCTACAATCTTCTTAAAAGCCTCGTTAACAAAGTAACCAAAAGAACCAGCATGATTGTCGTTACATATGTTGTTGCAAACTATCTTGTCGTAACATGGAACCAAAGAATCAACCAACATCATCTTAAACTCTAAGGCACAGTCAAATGCTTCCTCGTTTGTCATGTTCTGAGGGAGTTCGTGACCGCCTCTTGTGGTCTTAGCGTTAAACCCATCTAACAAATCTCCAAGTTCATCAATGTATAACACTGAGCTTCGTTTGTTTTTAACGGTGTAGTTTATCATACTCCTTGCACTATCCATTATGGAATCCTTATTCCACTCAGTTGAGTACATACTGTTACCTGTCTTGTTGGTGTCCATCCCAACATGAACGTCTGTGTAGGTGAGCGTGTCAAAGTCACACAACCTATCTCCACCTATAACTCCCCATTTAACATCAACTGGTTTTATATGTTTACTTATTATTCCATCTAGGTCGAAGTCAGAGGTATGCTCCTCAATGTTTTCTTTAAACACTATGTTGTAATAAGGTGTGCCTGTGTGACTTACTAGTTTGTATGATGTTATATCTCTCCTAGGTAGGTTGTAGTGTTCGCAGTAGTCATCTATATTCATCATTGACCCTGTGTCTTTATTCCACGCAGACAATACAAACTTCTTCTCATACCCCTGCGTTGTGGTTTTTGATGAAACGCTGTTATCAATAATTGATGGTTGGTCGGACTCAAGAAAATCCTTTATATAATAACCAAGAGATCTAAAACTAATTTCATCGTCCTGAAACATATTCTGAATTTCTCTAGCTATCTGTCTTGACCCAGCCATTCCGTTAGACTCCTTACTTATATTTATTATCTCCCTATCATACTTAGAGTACTTCCCTTTTCCTGGTGTAAAACTTGTTTTTGACATATCTTATTTTTTATTATTTTCTTTTTCTAAATTAAGTAAAAATTTTCTACAAAGAACAACTCTTTTCTTCATATCCTTAATAACCTCCTCATCTCTATAGATAACCTTCTCTATTATCCTCTCCTCCAGACTCATAGGAACAAAGCTATTTACAATATCAACACACTTCATGTTGTCCTCGCTCTCATCTTCAGGGTCAGGTATACAGTCGAAAACCATCATGTAGTTAGCAAAAGATTCATCCGAGTATACGTTGTTGTTTATTATGTTGAGTTTTGCTGACTTTGGAGCGTCTTCACTATCCCACCTAAAGTCCTCTCTATAAAGCATATCCTTAACCATCTTTATAGGGGTGTCTGTTAGGCAGTACACAGTGGTCCACTTCTTAGCTCCAGACAACCACATGTAGCTCATGTTCTGGTAGTAGTAGTTCAAGTCAAGAGGCTCATCCTTAAATGGGAATGTGCTTAGATCAAAGCTACATTTAGTATCATAACCCTCAGTAATGTTATTAATGTCCTTACCTGAGTACATGTCATACTCTCCAGTTATCCATTTATTGTTAACCCTGTCCTTGTTGTTGAAGAAGAACTCTCCAGTATATAGGCTGTACATTGTGATGGCTTCATCCTCTTGAATGTTTCCCTTTAGTATGTACTTACTCTCCAGTCTCTTTCTTCTGTTATACTTAACCTCCCTGTATAGCTTCTTAAGGTAGTTCTGGACTCCTACTGGAAGAGACACATCCTTCTCCAAAGCCAACAGATCATCCATCTTTTCTTGTTGTCTATGTGTCAGACCCTTAATCTCTGTAAGCTTATCCTTAAGACCAGCCATTGTTGACTCTTGATTTGGGGTTAATACTTCTTTTTCTTCTAAGTCGTTAAGAAGCTTTTGTTGCTTATCTGTTAATCCAGTGACCGCTATTTTTTTCTTTCTTAACTCATCAAGGTCAATCTTTTGAGCCTTTGTTAGTCCGACTGTTCCAGACATAATATTTGACATTCCAGATGATCTGAATAAGTGTTTATTCCAATTAATTTTCTTTTTCATATTTTAAATGTTAATGATTAATCCAAGCCAAAATAAAGCACCAACTATGTTGCCTACAATTATTACGGTTATTATGGATGTTATAAATATTATTTTTTCTAATCTTTCTTGATTCATAATTTATTTTTTTACTTCAAGTAGCATATCTTGAAGTTCTTTATACTCATTATAATTTATTTGTTTTTTTTCCACCAAGTCTGAGATGGTGTCTACAAGTTTTTTTTTCTGAGCTAAAGTTTTTGAAGCTTTGATCATTCTCTTAATTCTATCTACCTCAACATCGTTGGAACTAGCACCTATTTTTTTCTTCTCAAAGTATGGTTTCATAACATCGGCATAATCTCCTCTTTCGGCATTGAATATATTGCCAATCTTCTTAGCTGCGTTCATTATAGCAAAGCTCTCACCTGCTGGAATGTTTCTGTGGTTGTACTTTGAATTTTCATGTTCTGGAGATATAATAGGAACACAAGACTGTCCAGAGTATGTAAGCTTCATCTCACTAACTGGATGTATAACAATTAGATTTACAACAAACAATATCTGCCCCTCTATGTATACTGGAGGGAATGGTATTATAACTTCGTGATGTATGTATAAGGCGTTAAGCATAAACTCAACAGCTTCTAATGGTACATACTTGTTTCCGTACTGCTTGTTAGTCTTTAACAATTTTTTTGGAGGGTCCTGACTAAGAACTCTCTTATGTTCCAATAAATCCCACTCATCTGGATCTATCGTTGACTCTTTATTCTGTCTTTTTCTTTCTAATAGTTTTTCTAAATCTTTCATTCTTTTATAAATTTTCGTAGGTAATCAATAGGGTTCTCACATAGTACCATTTGTTGTAGGTGGTATTGCCAAGCAACCAATCCTAAATGTTTTGGGCTACCTGCTGCCTCATGTAATTCTTTGAGTGGGTCATCATCTGTTCCAAGATAAGACAAATCAGCACCAAACTGATTAACAGGTTTATCTCCCCAAAATGCTTTAGCAAAGTCGTGAGAGAAGCAAACATTCTGAGCCTGTCGCTCTAATGGATTTTCATTATACTGATACAGTAAGTCGGTTTTAAAGTTAGAACCCTGCCTCCATCCATTCTCTATAGCTACCTCAATAGCTTTCTGTAGTACTTCTTTATCTTTCATCTTTATTTAGTTTTTTAATTAATAGAAAAAGGGGTGAGGTAATCTTCACACATCCCCACCCCTTTGACCTGGCTATAAAACTTTTGTTTGTTTTCGATTAAACATGATGCTTTGACACATCATTTGATCTTCTAAAATGGCAAATCATCTTCTTCACCACCAACAGAAACTTCCTCTGTTACTTTTGTCTCATTAACCACCACAGTTGGAGCTGGAGGATTTCCTTTAATCTTGCCTTGAAACTCCTTAGACTCAATCTCCTTAACTAAGAAGTCTACGAGGTCAGACTTGTCGTAACCTGTAATCTTACCCTTCTTATTCTTAACTTCCTCAACAAGAGGTTTTAAATCCTCAGAGTAGTTAAATTTCCATTTGTTTTCTTTCCAATCTTTACCGTCAATCTCTATACCCATAGAGGCGTAACCCTTCTTTGATATATACACATTAAGGCTTAACTTATCTATATCTCCCTCGTTTCCTGCTATAGTGTTTATTAAGTTTACCATAACATTTGAGAACCCACCCTCAAGTATAACTCTATCTTTATCAGAATCTAAAACAACTCTAGCAACCTTGTGAGTCTCACCTTCCCACTCAAAATCTTTAACACTAAACTCCGTAAGGTGTCCATAAATTCTGTTTGGTTTGTCACTGATCTCAACGTACTCATTTCCTTCCTTCGTTTTACCTTTGAAGTAGATGTTTGTTGAACCCTGTTTAAGACCTTCTATCTTAAAGAATGTTGTTGGTAATTTGCTTTCACTTGAATTTCCGTATCCCATGTTTTTAATTTTTAATGGTTAATAATTACAAATATAGTTAAATTTATTTTAATACTAGTGTTTTTTTTGTTGTTTTTTTACTTAACCTCAATTAATTTATCATCGTAAAGCTTATGCATATTCTTTTTTGATATTTTAATTATTGTTGAGGATGTATCATATATTCCTATAATTTCCCAATATTCAGGTCTTGGTTTGTCATCTACTATTTTCCCATACCCAAACCCTATTATTTGATACTCTTCATTAGCCTTTATAATTCCCTGACCTTTCATGTTAATATTCTTAATAAATACAAATCTATTACCCATTACAGGGTACAGAGGCATATCTCTTTTTGGTGCGTTTTCATGAAACATAATGTGTGTGTTTTTATTATAAGGGGGGGGGTTGAAATATGTAATTAACTAACAAGATCAGGTCCCCACCTGTTTTTTAGATTTATAATTAATTAATAATTGTGTACCCCCCTTATTTTGTTAATAATCTTGATCGTCAAACTCCAAGTCAAAGTCAATGTTTGGTTGGTTTACAGCACTAACCTCCGCTTTCTCAGATGGATCTGGACGGTTGTTTTGTTTTGTAAGCCAGTTAGTATAGTCAAGCCTCTTAGCTTTAACCTCATGGTCAAGCTCTGTCGGTTGGTACTCTAACTCTTCGTAACGACCATTCTTTGTGTTGTAGGACAAGTAGCAGTCGTGCTGATTAACGCCTAAGTGCTTAAACTTTACCTTTAGAGTTTTCACATGCACCAACTTAAACTCGTATATTCTATTTACAGCTATCATGTTGTAGGTCATGTCAAAAAACTCTCCCCCACCCTTAACATTGTATGCGGATGGCATCTTATAACTCTTGTTACTACCTTCCTTGAGTTGCAACTTTACAGGGTGTGCTACTAAAAATAAATGCACGTTGTACTTCTTAACAAACTCATCAATTAATAGGTTGTATTCTTCGGTATACTTAGTTGTTTCAGACGAACCACCCTTTAACTTAACCTTGTTGAATGGGTCTATTACAAATATCCTAACCCCATGCCTCTTAACTAACTCTGCAAACTTTCCTAGAACATCTTGGAGCCAGTACCTCTTGTTAAACTTTATGTGAAAAAAGTTTTCTGATATATAATTCTTAACATCCTTTACCGACTTCTCTCCTATCTCAAGCCTACCCTCTGGTCTTCTTCCATATATTTTTTGAAACAACTTGTCGTAATGAAAAACAAACGGCTCATTTTCTATGGAGCAGTAACCAATTTTACAGTTGTATTTTAGGTTGTATTTTATAACCATGTGATCCAAGAACTCACTCTTACCCGATTGAGGCGGTCCTGTTACTAGTGTGTACTGAGAAAAGTCTATAGAAAAACCCTCGTCCCAATCATCAATATCAACGGTCATTCCGTTATCCAGACCATGCTCCCAAAAGTTATCCAACTCGTCAGGGGTGTCATTCAGAACTACCACATCTTCAATCGGAGGTAATTTAGCGTCATCTAAGACACTTTTTAATTTTTCTTTACCATAGACACATAAAAACTCATTAGCGTCCTTAGAATCGTTTAAATCCACTAAATAACACTTATCTGAACCTAGTCTTCTAATGAACTCTTCCTTGCCCTTCTCTCCAGCAGGATCATTATCCAAGCATAAAAATATCTTATCCTTGTTGTCAAAATAACCCATGTAGTCATCCAAGTAGTCAAGGTTCACGTTGCCTTTCAAGTTAAATCCGTTTGGCACAGAGATGACAGTGAACACCCCTGCCTCAACAAAACTTAGGGCATCTATCTCCCCCTCAACAATAACACACTCCTTTGAGGTTGTTATTGAATCGATATTGTAGAATATCTTCTCAGCACCGCTTACTAGCTTAAAGTTCTTCCGAGCATCACGAAACTTAATGTTCTTTATCTGGTCGTTTAGGAAGTAGTTGAAGTTTATCGTGTTGACCTTCTTCTGGATCTGAGGCATCCATTCACTACCCTGAGTGACCTTTAGCCTGCTAAGTGTCTGAGGAGATATCCCTCTACCCTTAAACCATTCCAAAGCACCATCCGAAAGCTCTGCGTACTTGTACTCAGGGACTGTGTATGACTTATGGCTTGACTTAGCCTCAAAAGTATGAAGCTGACCACTAGCTCCACAGTGATGACACCAGTAAAAACCTTTATCCCAGTCCAACTGACAGCACTTATCGTTCTTCTTTTTTCTTTCAGAAGAACAAACGTGACATGTATCTAACTTAGCCCCATCCTTGTACCCATGCTGATTGTATGTCTTGATTTTAAATCCGTTTATCTCTTTCATAATTTTATTTTTTTACTGAACATCATTAGGGTCGTAAACAAATCTAGGCTTTGTTACTGGAGTTATCTCATCCTGCCACCTCTCATTGTTTAGGTAGGTTGTTGCGTGAGGCTGAAACCTCTTTTCCGATATTGATTTTATAAATGCTGGCAGGGTGGACATTATTTTTGTCTGAACCTCTAAGCTGAGTTTATCAAACTTTGTCTTAGCTTTTGGTTTACTCCCAACTTTATGGTCGTATAAATTCCAAAAATCATCAAAAGAAATTTTCCCATTTTCCCCTCCTTTCTCTTTCTCTTTCTCTTTCTCTTTCTCTTTCTCTTGTAGGCTAGGGGTATTTTTACCCCCTACCGAAGGGGTAGTACACACCCCTACCGAAGGGGGGGTTGAAAGGGGTAGTTTTAACCCTGTTTTATCCTCCCATCCCTTCACCTGACTGTCTATGCTGTTAACTTGACTTATCCACGCAAATTTAACTTGTCCTTTTAAATCGACTGGATTTTCGCCTAAAAATTGTTTGTCGAGTAATGCCTCTAAAAATTTTAGTTTATCTTCTCTTTTTTCTATCATGTTAAACACATCATAATAGCTCCTAAAAAAACTAAAAGATTTTCTTTTTGTCTCTTTCATAATTATTATTTTTTATAATTTCTACAATTTCTTAAGTATTCATTAATTTTACATAGAACTTCTTCTTTTGTGTGTTTACCCTCATCAAATGACACTCTAAATGAGTCCCACCTAGTGTGTACGTTAAGGTTTTTTATTTCGGGAAATTCAAATTTAATAATTTTCTCAAGAATGTCTCTTTTTTTTTCAATCCAATCGTGATCCATATACTTATCTACTTCATACCTCATATCGTTAACCCTTTATATATGTTATCTGCTTCTCGTTCATCAAGTTGCAGGTATCTCATGGTTGTATTTAAGTTAGCATGATTAAGTAGTCTGGACACCAAGAATATAGCTTTATCACTAAAGTCGTTATCCTCTAGTATCTTATAGCTAAACGATTTTCTTAGCATATGAGAGCTTATCTGATCAGCCTCCAACCCATAAGACCTAAAAGCTTTTTTAAGCTCTCTGTTGACGTAAGAAATAGATATAGAGCTGGTCTTGTGTTTGTTTAAGAATATCAACTCCCTCCTATCTCTATTAAATTTTTTATCAAACTCAAGCTGTACGGCATCCCTTAACGACTTATTCACTATCAACTTTCTAATCTTGCCAGTCTTTGACTCTGTAATT
>WLWE01002875.1_pt1 | contig 10519 bp, 5 predicted proteins | sample 6718301 | NCBI WGS metagenome assembly WLWE01 (sample SAMN12718691, study PRJNA515312) | sponge metagenome | isolation source: marine sponge | host: Mycale hentscheli | place: New Zealand: South Island, Marlborough, Capsize Point | collected 2003-05-01 | reverse complement strand
GATAATAAAATAACATGGGTGCTACTTTAGAACTAAAATATTTTAACTCATATTGGTTGAAGAAGATGTCAAACGTTGTAGATGCTAATCCACAACCAACAGCACCTTATGCAACTGTACCTCAAGCTTATGCTAATGACAACACAAATGATTGGTTTATTGAAGAAGCTAGAATAAGAGGGGGTTACAATAATACTATAACTGATTTAGGTGTTAAAGCTCATATAGTTGAAGATAATCCTAACAATCAAAACAGGTTTAACACAATTATATATTCAGGAGTGTTTAACTCTAGAACAGGTATTAACCAAACAAATGAATTTTCAGTAGGTGAAGACATAACTAGAAGTGTAGATCCAGCACACGGCTCTATACAAAAGTTATTTGCAGAAGATACTAACTTAATTATATTTCAAGAAGATAAAGTAAATAGAGCGTTAATAGATAAAGACGCTATATATACAGCTGAAGGCCAAGCTTTAACAGCTTCAGGTAGAATGGTTATAGGACAAATAGTTCCATTTGCTGGTAAGTATGGTATAGCTACAGATCCTTTTAGTTTTGCTGTTTATGGTTATAGAAAATACTTTACAGATAGAAAAAGAGGTTGTGTATTAAGATTAACAACTGGTGGTGAGATTATAGAAATATCAGGTTATGGTATGCATGATTTCTTTAGAGATCAACTAACACAAGATGGTGTAAATAAAATAATGGGAGGTTGGGATAATCATACTAAAAATTATGTATTATCTATACAAACTTCAACAACTAGTTTTGTAGGACAAACAGGAGGTTCTGTAACACCTGTAGGTACTGATGTAACACTAACTTTAAATGCTGCTAATACTGATGTAAAAGCTGGTATGTATATTTATAAATATACATTAAGTGGACAATTAGTAGGTAAAATGCTTGGAAGAGTTAGATCTGTTATTTCCTCAGGTAATCCATCTTCATTTAAATGTGATATTACTAATTTAATATCAGCATCAGAAACAATAGCGTTTCAAGCTAAAAATTATGAAACTTTATCTTTTGATGAAGGAGTACAGGGTTGGACTAGTTTCTTTGATTTTAAACCAAGTTTTATGTTCAGTTTAACGTCAACATTTTTTACAACTAATAGTGGTAAATTATACCAGCACTATGGATCTTCAAATTATTGTGAGTTTTATGATTTAGTAGAAGATTCTGATGTAACTGTTGTTTTAAACTCTTCACCGTCTACTGTTAAAGTTTTTAAAACAATAAATTATGAAGGTGGTACAGACTGGACTGTAGACAGTATAGTTGCTAGTTCAGGTGATATAGCTTTAGCGCCAATATCTAAATATAATTTACCAAGTAACCTAACTGATTTAGAAAGCGAAATGTTTTCTAATAAATTTAAAAGAAAAGAAAATAAATACTTTGCTAATATTATAAATAATTCATCACCAGGAAAAGGAGAGATATTATGGGGAGCAAGTATGACAGGTGTAAAAGGATTTTTTAGCACGTTTAAGTTTAGCTTAGACAATAGTATAAACCAAAAAAGAGAATTGTTTGCAGTATCTTCTGACACTGTTGAATCATCATATTAAAATATTATGGAAGAAGTTTTAAATATATTATACGAATTTTTATTTGTTGGGCCTAATGGCGTAACCATGGGGATAGGACCTTTAGCTGCAGCAGGTATAGTAAAAGGTGTTGGATCATTGGTTGGTGGTCTATTTGGAGCTGGTAGAGCTAGAAGAGCTAGAAGAAGAGCTGCCGCTGAAAAAAGAAGACTAAAAGGTGAACTAAACAGTTTAGAAAAAAGCAGGCAAAAAATAGTAAATCCATACTCAAATACAAAAGATTTAAGTTCGTTAGCTAAAGATCTTAGCGGTAATTTAAGTAATCCATATGGAAATTTAAGCGTTTCTACAGCTGGCGCTGCTATGCAAGTAGAAGAAGCTGATATTGCTTTAGCTAACACATTGGATACATTGAGAGCTACGGGTGCTAGTGCTGGTGGTGCAACTGCTTTAGCACAAGCTGCTTTACAAAGTAAAAAAGGGGTTGCTGCAAGTATAGAACAACAAGAAGCTGCTAATGAAAAACTAAGAGCGCAAGGTGAACAGTATTTACAACAAGCTCAAATACAAGAACAAAGAAGATTACAAAACGTAGATATTCAAGAAGGCAGAAGAACACAACAAGCTGATGCTATGGGTAAAACATTTATGTTTAATGCTCAAGAAAGAAGAGAAGATAGTAAAATTGGATACACAAGACAACAAATAACAGGTGCACAACAAAGAGAAACTGCAGCATATAATCAAGGCACAAGCGCAATGATGGGTGCAATAGGTGGTTTAACACAAATTGGTGCGGTTGGTGCTGCTGGTGGCTTTAGTAAAAACCCTACCGCTGATCAAAAAGAAGCGTTAACAGCCTTAATATAATAAGCTATGGCATTAAAAGAAAAACTAATAGAAAACAAAAAAATCAACGAACAGATTAAGTTCGCTATATCAGAACAACAATCTAGACTTTCTTATGAGCTTGGTTATAGTGATAGTAAAGTTGAGCCTATTGATTATGCATCTTTGTTTGATCCTTTTATAAAACAATATGCAGACATGCAACTAGCGCTTACAAATGGTACTAGTGAAAACCCTGTGTATGATAGAAAGTTTAGCGATTTAATAATGGCTAGCGTTGAAAATATAAAAGTTAGTTTAGAAAATATGCTTGGTAACACTGAGATTTGGAATGAGATGGTACAAAGCGCAGGTTTAATGGGTGGTCTTGATTTAATGGGTACACCTGTAAGTAGATTTTTATCATTAAGTATAATGAACGGAGATCTTGGAGGTAAAGTAGATATAAAAGCAGTTGACGGAGATATAAATAAACTAGCTTGGGAAATATACGAAAAAGATGGTTCGTTTGTTGAAAGAATATATTTAAATAAACTTAATGAGTTATCTGAAACTCAAGACATGTTTGTAAGCATACCTAACACGTTAGATCAAAATGAAGGTTTTAAATTAGCTAGCCCTGAAATATTTGAACAAAAACAAGTTGGTAGCGATCAAGAAAATAAAACATTAACAGGTGGTGTTACTGAAGTTTATAGAAAAAAGAAAGCCGATGGTCAGTTAGATATTAAAACAAAAGATTTAGATGCTAATATGGTTCAAGACTTTTACATTGTAGATAAAGATTTAATAGGTAATAGTTTACAGTTTAATACTGAAATGGATAAAATAACATCTGGTTTACTTGAAGAGTTTCAAAGTTTTGATCAAGTTATAGCTTTTAATAACAATATATTAGCTGAAGTTACAAATAACTATTTACAACCAGCTAAAGCCTTAAAAGATAACCAACAAAAAAGATTTCAAGAAGATTATAAAAAATGGTTTTTAGAAACACAAATAGGAACAGAGTTTCCTTTAGGCGAACCTAGACTTAAAGTAAAAGAAGTAGTAGAAGAAGCAGAACAAGTAGTTTAAATATAATATATGACTTGCGAAGAAAAAAGAATACAAAATAATTGGACTCAAAAACAATTTGAAGAATGTGTTCAAAAAAATTTACCAGACTTGTCTGAGGCAAATGAAAAAGCTAAAGAGTTTAATGAAGGCAAAGAACAAGGTAAGATAGCAGGACTTATAGAAAAAGGTATTGATAAAGTTAAAGAAACTGTAGATACTGTAGAGTTAGGTTTAAATATTTTAAGCGGTGCTTCAGAAAGTTATGCTAAATCTAATAAGTTAAATAATTTAAAAAATATTAAGATTACATCAGAAAGCTATGCCGATGCTGAATCAGATGAGTTTTATAATCCAGAGTTTTTAAAATCTTTAGGACAAAACATGTCTACTAATGATATTAATAATTTAAGAATTGAAGAAAATGCAATTTTTGCTGATTTAGGATTTCAAATAGCTAAAGATAAAAACAAAGATAATCCTGACTATGTTCCAAGTACTATGGATATATGGAATGAATCAAGAAGATTAAAAATATTAGCTGCACAAGATGCCTCTGGCGAAGACGCAACAATGTTAGAAAATTTAGCTGGTAAAAATGCAGCAACAAATTTAATAGGAGATTTGTATCGAGCAACTGAACAAGGTTATGAAATGCCTGCATCTTTAGAAACAAGTTTACAAATATTTGATCAAGGTACTGAATCAGACGGTAAATTATTAGAAAAATTTATTGAAGAACAAAAAGCTTTAACCGAAGCAAACAACTCTTCAGATGAAATGAAAGCTTTTGAAAAATGTTATGCTGATGCTGGAGGAACAACTTTAGCTCTTGTAAAATGTTCTTTTCAAAATCCTTCTGTTTTAACACAGCTAGCAGTTAACTCTGCGGCTTTAAACGCAGGCGCGGTTACACAATCAGCAACGGTAAGAAATAATGCTTTAGCCGCTGGTGCTGTTGGATCTGCTGGTGGACCCGCAGCAGCAATGGCTGGTTTTTTTGGTGTTGCTGGTGGTTTGTTAGAAACTGGTTTAACATTTGGTGAATTACTTATAGAAGCTACAGGTGTAGAAGATATTTCAAAACTAACTGTTGAAGATTTACAAAAAGTATTAAATGATCCAGAAAAATTAAAAGATATACAAACTAAATCTAGAAATAGAGGTATAGTTATAGGTGTAGCAGGTGGTTTATCTTCAGGAGCAGCAGCTAAAGCAACATCTACGTTGGTAAAAGCTGGTAAAAGCGCTAAACTTGCTGGAACTGTTGGAGCTAGTATAGAAATGGTAGGTGAAGGTTTAGGCGAAGCAGGTGGTCAATTAGCTGCTGGTCAATCTTTAGATCAAAAAGAAATATTTTTTGAAATGGTTGCACCACTAGGTAGTAAAGCTCCAATAAGTGTTGGTGGTACTCTGTTAAATTTAAACCAACTAAGTACAAATATAAAAGTCAACAATACTGTTAAAGCTAATGGTTTTGGTAAATTATCTGATGTTTTTAAACCTGGTGTAAAGACAGATAAAACTCAAATAGATATAGCTCAAATACCTAATGCAGAAAAAACTTTAAACCTTAGTTTAGAGCAGCAGATGAATAGCAAAGCTATTACACCTCAACAAGCTCAAGAAATAAAAATTCAATTTAAAGAAACAAAAGCAGTAGTAAATCAAATAAAGCCTTTAGGTTTATCTACAGAAAAACAAAGCTTAGTTGTTAATTTATTAAAAGAAAAGAAAAACCTAGAATCAACTATAAATCAAGTTAACGACGAAAGTTTAACAGGTAAACAATCTGAAAGAGTTAATGAAATTAACGAAGAGTTAAAAAGTGTAGGTGAACAAGAAACACAAAAAAGTGTAACTAAAGAAGCTCAAGGTAAAAAAGGTCAAGAAATAGATAACTTAGCTGGCCAAAAAAATGAAGATGGTAAATATGAGGTAACTAAAGCTGAATGGGACGGTGGTAAAGCTGATGAGGTTATTACCGAGATATATAATAATGACATGTTAACTGGTTTAATAGAAAGTAAAATACCTATAGAAAAACCACCTGGATTTTCAAAACCTGATTTTGTTAGCGGTGTAGTTGCTGAACTAATACCACATATAAGAAATTTTAATCCAGAGGTTAACAACAGTTTAAATGGTTGGATAATGTCTCAAATCAACAACAAGGTTGGTAATGTATTTAAAAAAGGTGAAGCAGGTACTAAACAAGTTTTTGAAACAGATGTTACAGAAGCAAAAGGTGTTACCGATGGAACAGATGTGAATCTACAAATACAAGAAGATTTAGATATAAGTCCTAGAACAGCAGAACAAAAAGCATCAGTAACTAAATTAAGAGATATTGCAGGTATAACAACTGAAGAAGCTCAAGTAGGTGTAACTGAAACGTTAAAAACAAGATTACCCGGTGTTACAGAAAAAAAGTTTAGACAAAAAGTTAATGAAGCTAACAGATTAAAGTTTGGTGAAAAAGTATTAGCTGAAATGGGTGGATTAAAAGATGCTGGTAGATTAGTAACATTTTTAGATACTAATTTTAATGATATAATGGCTGCAATACCCAATAGTGTTAAAAATAAACAATTAGCTTCTTTATTTAAACCTAAACAAGTTGGTAGAGCTAAAACTAAAGTTGGTGAAGGCGTGTTTGAATATACAATGCCTACTAAGCAAGAGTTGATAGATTTTTATACTACAGGTAAAAATACAACTAATAGAGCTAGAGTTAAAACATTAGCTGACGTAATAGCTCAAGAATTAGCTTTAGATGCTACCGCAGAAGTTTTAGCTGATCCTAAAGTACAAAAAGAGTTTATAGAAAGACAAGAACTTCAAGGTAAACAAATACCTAAAGATGCTATACCTAAATTACTAGAAGCTATTGATAGAGAAACTAAAAAGTTTGAAGGTACACTTTTAATGGGTATACCCCCTCAACTTTTAGGAAAGGCTTTAAAAGGTGGTATAAAAGCTTTTCAAAAAGCTATCAACGCTGGTAAAAGTATTATTCAAGCTTTAGCTGAATTTAATAAAAAAATATCTTCATTAATTAAAAACTCTGAACTAGCTAAAATAATAAACAATATTTTTGCTGATAACATAATTAATGACAAAAAACTTTCTGCTGCTGAAATTATAGCTAATGCTCAAACGGCTTTTGCGGTTGTAAATGGAGATGTAAATGCTGTTTTAGCAAAACATGGATTAGGTAAATCTTATAACTTAAAAACAAAATCTGGTATTGAAAATTATATATCAGATTTAAAAGAATTTGTATTTCCTTTTTTCCCTAAAAGTTTCTTTTTTGGAACAGGAAAAGGAAAAGTATTTGGACCAGGTGGTGGAACTATATTGAGAACTAGCAGTAGAATGGCTGGTAAAGATTTAGACGCTTTTTATGTAGAGCAACTTAAAGATGTTAGAGATAATTATGATAACTGGGGTAGTGATTTTACAAGCGTTGATAATTTAATTCAAGTGCCTTATACAACTATACTTAAAGATGTTAAAACTTTAGAATCAAATCTTGGAAAACCTATAAACGATTGGAATACAAAAAACATGGCTATAGGTAAAGAAATGTGGGATAGAATAAACAAAGCTATTAAAAAAGATAAAAAAGCTGCTGTTGCTTTAGCTGGTTATTTAAAGTTGGTTGGTAATGATGTTAATCACCCACATAAAATGATGGCAGAGTTACTAGGCTATTCAAATAAACCTATAGAAGGTTTAAGATATGAGCATGCTATGCCTGCAACTCAAGCTTATATTTACTTATTAGACGCCGCATTAAGTGGTAATAAAGATTTTGCAAAAGAATTTAAAAACGTTACAGATAATTATAAGCTTATAGCTTTAGATGTAAAAGATGATAATAAAATAAATAAAGTAGTTTACAACGGTAAAAAAGCTTATTTAAAAGAACGTATGCCTCCTGGATGGATAGTTGAAACAGGTAAATGGTATGATAGATATTTTAATAATTTAGTTTCAAAAATAAATGGTGGAATTAATCCAGCTTCAATAAAAATGCTGGATGGAACTACTATGGCAGACGTTAATAATTTAACAAACGAAGGTAGACCTGAAGCTTTTATATCTGAAAAAATAGAAAAAGCTTCTGATGTTGTAGAAAAAGGCGAAGAAGCTCTAGCTAAAAACCCTGACTTACAACCAACAACAACAGATCCAGAGGTTTTAGATAAAGATATAAACCAGATGATTGAAGACACAAAAGGTATAAAATCTAAGTATAGGTATTCTGATATTGTTGCTAAAAGAAAAGGTGCTAGTGTAATTAATTTTAAATTAATTCCAGCTAGTGCGCAAGATTTTCAAGGTTTAATGTATGATTTATACAGTAGAGGTAAAAAAGGTGAAAAACAACAAAAATGGGTACAAGATAATTTAGTAAAACCATATCAAAAAGGTATTGCGGATATAGATAATTACAGACAAGCTTTAAAAAATGATTACTCTGCTTTGTTAAAAAAATTTCCAAATGTTAGTAATAAATTAGGTGATATAATTCCAGGAACAGAATTTACTCTTGATCAAGCATTAAGAGTAAATCTATGGACACAAGGTGGTTTTGAAATACCAGGTTTATCTAAACGTGATATTAAAAAACTTAATGATTTTGTAGAAAAAAATCCTGAACTTAAATTATTTAATGAATCAGCTTTAGCTATAACAAAACAGTCTAAATGGGTTGAACCAACACCTCATTGGGATATTGAAAGTTTAATATCTGATTTAAACGGTTTAACGACTAGAGTTGGTAGAAAACAATTTTTAGCTGAATTTATAACAAATGCTGATGTAATATTTTCTAAAGAAAATTTAAATAAAATGGAAGTTGCATTAGGTACTAATTGGAGAGAAGCTATGGAAGACTCGTTATATCGCATGAAAAACGGTACAAACAGACCTTCTGGTACTAACAAATTAACTAATCAGTTTAACAACTGGGTTAATAATTCTGTTGGAGCAATAATGTTTATGAATGTTAAATCTGCTTTATTACAAACTATATCTTCAGTTAACTTTTTAAATTGGTCAGATAATAATCCTTATAAAGCTGCATTAGCTTTAGCTAATTTTCCTCAATATGTAAAAGATTTTAAGTTTTTGTGGAATTCACCTAAACTAGTACAAAGAAGATCAGGTTTAAGAAAAGATATAAATGAAGCTGAACTTGCTAACGCTGCTAAAAATGCTAAAAACAAACCTGCGGCTATGTTAAGTTATTTACTTAAATTAGGTTTTACACCAACACAACTTGCAGATAGTTTTGCTATTGCTTCTGGTGGTGCTACTTTTTATAGAAACAGGTTAAATACTTACAAAAAACAAGGTTTATCAGAACAAGAAGCGTCTGACAAAGCTTTTGCTGATTTTTCAGCGGCATCAGATGTTGCTCAACAGTCGGCTGATCCAATGTTGATTTCACAGCAACAAGCTAGTGTTTTAGGTAGGCTGCTTTTAGCTTTTCAAAACACACCTGCTCAGGTTACTAGAATATTTAACAAAGCGTCTAGAGATTTTATAAATGTTCGTGGTGATCAAAAAACTAATTTATCTAAAATGATTTATTATGGAGCAGTTCAAGGGTTTATATTTGCTGCATTACAAAATGCTGCATTTGCTTTAATACCAGGCTTTGATGATGAAGATGATGAAGAAAAGAAAGGTAAAGAGTTTGATAAAAAAGAAGAAAGAATACTTAATAGTATGGTAGACACTATGCTTAGAGGTTCCGGTGTTTATGGAGCTATTGTATCTACATTGAAAAATACCGCTCTTACATATTATAGAGAGGAAAAGAAAGATGCTTTTGGAAAAGATCATAGAAACACATTATTAGAAATATTAAACCTAAGTCCACCGGTTGGTTCTAAGGTTAGAAAAATAAACAATGCTATAAAAGCTAAAGACTATAACAAAGAGGTAGTAAAAGAACAAGGTTGGGATGTTACATTAAAAGGTAGAGTAAACCTTAGTCCTTCATATCAAGTTATAGCATCTCTTACAGAAGCAATAACTAACCTACCACTTGAAAGAGCTGTAGTAGAAATCGACAGAATTGTTGAAATGTTAGATGCAAGAAACACTACGTTACAAAGAGTAGCTTTAGCTTTAGGTTATAGAACTTGGGACGTTAATACTAAAAATGAAGAAAGAGATCTTGTTAAAATAGAAGCTAAAGAAGCTAAAGAAAAAGCTAGAAAGCAAAAGGTTATAGATGACAGAGCTGAAAGAAAAAGATTAAAAGAACTTGAAAAGTATAAAGGTAAAACTAAAGAAGAGATAAAACAAATAAAACGTAGAGACTCTATAGTTGATACTAATAAATCTGATCAAGTAAAATCTTTAATAAATCTAGGTTTAACAAAAAAAGAAATAAAAGAGCTTAAATACGAAGACGATAGAGTTAATAAAATAATCGAACTAACAAATAAATAATATGAAACTATGGAAAATTGTCCTTTTTGTTCTAGCTGCTATTGTAAGTAGTTGCGGAACACACACTAAAAAACCTAAAATACAGATAACCCACGTGTTAGCTGTAACAGAGCAAGGTGACACCTTGAGATTACCTATAAACATGATTAAACCAAATGTTTATTATAATATTGTATCGTATCCCAGTTATCCTAGATATTATAGCAACTGGTACAATGAAGGCTATTACAGACATAGGAGTGAACCTATTTATGTACCTAGCAATAACAGTTCTAATAATAATAACAATAACAGTAGCAGCAAAGGTTCAGTTGAATCTAAAGATATATCAAGACTAGATGTTAATGCTACTAAAGTAAAAATGAAAAATTAAATGGCTCAAAAAATTTCAGAGAACACAGAGATACAGTTAGATCTTAAAACTATCGGAATGCTAGTTGCGGGTGCCGTTAGTTTAGCTGCTATGTATTTTACTTTGCAAAAAGATATTGATCTTGCAAAAGAATTGCCTAAACCAGAGGTAAGTAGAACAGAGTATGATCTTAAAGACGAGCTGGTTAGATCTACTATTATGG
>WLWE01002874.1_pt1 | contig 10526 bp, 9 predicted proteins | sample 6718301 | NCBI WGS metagenome assembly WLWE01 (sample SAMN12718691, study PRJNA515312) | sponge metagenome | isolation source: marine sponge | host: Mycale hentscheli | place: New Zealand: South Island, Marlborough, Capsize Point | collected 2003-05-01 | reverse complement strand
TTTAAATCAACTAATTTCATGTTGGAGTATACTAAATTATTTATTGTTTTGTGGCAAGAATTGAGTACCTACATGACCTCTAAATGAGTAATTACCCATGTGTGTCATACCACTAGCAATATCAGCATATATTTTACCACCTATTTTTTGCCATAAACGACAAAAAGCATAATCTTCAGACAAATATCTTTTAGTGTCTGGCTCTATCATTGTATCAAAAAAAGCATAATTCCAATCGGAGTTGTCGTGATATCCAAATGTTTTGTCATGAGGATCTCCTAAATGTTGATCAGATTTAAATCTAAGATGAGGATACGCCAACGCCATTTTTTTAAAAACGTTTCTTTTTATTAACATAAAACCTGTTGCGCCATCCAATACTTCAATAAAACCTTTATTTACAATTACTTTTTTTGAATTTTTAATATTTAAATTATATTGCAAGGAAGCTGCATGTAATTCATCTTCTTTAATATTTGGATTATCCTTTACTTTTTTAATAGCCCTTGTCCAATCAATAACTTTTCTTGGATAAACACCTGTTACCACGTCCTCGTCTAAATCTAACATACGAAAAACTGATTGAGGATCAAAAGCTAAATCAGCATCAATAAATAAAAGATGAGTATATTTTTCTTCATCCATAAATAATTGCACTAATGTGTTACGAGCCCTTGTTACCAAAGACTCATTACCTATAGTTCCAAATTGTAGTTCTACTTTTTTTTGTGCGGCTAAAGCTGTAAGTTGTAAACAACTTTTAAAGTAATCGGCTGTAAGCATATTACCATAACAAGGTGTACCAATAAAAATTTTATTCATTTTCTTTATAAAAAATATTAAGCGTAAACCTATTAGAGCTGTCGCCAAAAGATTGTAAATCAGAGTGCGATATTTTTGCACCATTAAAAAACAACGCTCTGTTTTCTACAAAACCAATATGCGAAGATAACTGATTATTGTGCATAAATCCTGTTCCGTTATTTAAAAGCGGTTCGCCTTTTACAAACAAAAGAAAGTTAGCTACACTTCCTTTATCGTCATCTACATGAAACAAAGGTTCTTTTTTATTTTGTCTAGAATGTGCACTAACTGATATAGGCTCAAGATTTCTATGTGGAAAAAAATATTGTTTTATAAGTTTTAATAATGGATCACCATGAAAGCTTTTAGGAAAGGTGTGCCTAAACCCATATACTTGTCCTTGTGGATTATCAACTTGAATGTAGTTTAAATTTGTTAGTGTGTCTTGAAGTGACTTTAAAGTTTCTTTACCTAAAAAATCATCAACGTACATGACAAATTTTGTTTGTTTATTGTGTTGCATAATTATTTATAGTTTTTCTTTTTCCAAATTTTATTTTTATAAGCTTGGAATGACGATGTTATAGTTTTAAAATTAAAAAGTTGTAACTTTTCTATTAAACTATCATCTTTAACAACATTCATTTTCCAATTATCTCTTTTAAAAGGAAACACTAAACAAATAGGATCGCCTTTTTTTAATATTTTTTTTTGACCTTTACTTGAATCCCAATCCGTTAAAAAGAAAGGAAAGTTTACATAATATTCGTATATATCAGTATCTACAATACCAGTAACCAGCCTAAAATCTCTTTTTTCTGTGTTAAAAGGAGAGGTAAATAAACAACTATAACCTGGAGGAGTCTTTATATACCAAGGATTTAAAAATTTAAGAGCCGTAGGTATTTCATTAGGATAAACCATAGACTTATTTATTTGTTCATTTGTATGACTATTAATACCCATATTCATTTTAAGCATCTGTTCCGTAACTTCCACCGTTCTTGATGGTATTACATCTAATTTAAAAGTTTTTTCTTTTGGATCTTCGGTCTTTATAAACATAAAATCTATAGGAGATAAAATAGCATACCCCATTGTAACACTATCTAGAACAGGCTGACATTGTTTTACTGTCATATGTAACGTATCTGATGAATAAATATAACTTGTTAGTTCTTTATACCAATTAGGCACAACTTTTTTTATAGGAACAGGATGTTCAATTAAATCAGCATATTGACTTATAAATTTTATTTCATTGTTTAGCATAATCCACCTTTAAATATTCTATTTTTTTTAACCAATCTTTTGGTATTGCTATTGCACCGCCCCCTGTGATGTCTTCTTTATCTTTACTGTAAGATCTCATAATAATTATTTTTTCTTTACCATTATGAATCATCCACCCTACTTCTTGGCACACGGCTAATGGGGCACTTATAACTTCTTTTATATCAAGCCAACCTGTTTCTGTATCACGGGCATCTAACCATGTCACACGAACCATCGGCACTTTGTTAATGTCAATCATTAATAGGGTCTTTTTTCTTTAAATGTAAATTAAAAGAAACAGATCTTCTTTCCTCGTTCGGTGTTCTAAATGGATAGACACCATGAGATAACCAAGAAGGAAACAAATATATTGCACCTACTTCAGGAGTTGCTTGATGTTTATGACCACTAAAAGTTGCGGCTTGACCACAATGCCAAATTATATCTCCCACACAAGGATAATGATCTTCTTTTGCATACTCATCTGGTAAGCTTGGTGGCACTCGTAAATAAATCACACCAGATAATTCACCTTGGTGAATATGAAAAGGATTAAAGTCTCCCGACCATTGGCTCACGACCCACATAGATTCAATAACCATCTTGCCAACATATTCAGGTGATATAGTATCACTAGCAGGTGGTATAGAAATATACTGTTTAACTATTTGACCTAATGCACCTATTAAAGGTGCAAAAGTTTTACTTCCTAAATCTTCTTGAGGATAACGAACTTCTTTTTGAACATTACCGGCTAAGTTCATTGAATGATCATATTTTTTAGATAGTTTTTTATCATCTAATAACTCTGTAGCTCTATCATCTAAAACTTTAATTAAGGTATCAGGTAATTTTCCTTGTAATATTGTTGGACCGAATGGTCTAATAGCATGAAATTCTACTTCAGTTGACATGATATCCCTTTCATTCTTTTTAAATATCTATTGTCATATAGCAAATATTTGCCTATAAATATAGGATTAAATACTTTGGCTTAATTACAAGGGCAGCCTCCTTGCATTATATAACAATCATGATTTGCAAAAGGAGAACATGCTAAAGAAGATTTTTAAAGCTGCCAAAAAAGCAGCTCCCATTATAGGCGCAGGACTAGGCTTTTTATATGGTGGACCTATGTTGGGTTCAGCTTTAGGTGGTGGTCTTGGTAGTCTAATTGCAGGCAAGAGTCCAAAAGAGGCTCTTAAATTTGCGGCATTATCTGGACTAGCAGGTGGAGCTCTTGGTAAATTTGGTGGTCTTCAAGGCGGTCAAGGATTAGGTGGATTGTTTGGTAGAACGGCTGCTACAGGAACAGCAGTGCCATCAAGCGTTCTTAATGCAGCTTCGGGTAGTAATCCAGTTGCTAATAAACTTTTGCTTAAAGATGCAATAATGAAAGGCGCAGTGCAAAAACCAGGTGGTGGAAGCGTTCTTGGATCAGTAATGAATTTTGCAAAATCTAACCCTTTAACAACAGCAGGAACTATTGCAGGATTAACAGGGCTTCTTGCTTCTAAGGAAGAAGAAGAAAAGAAATCAACTTTTGAAGACATATATGGTAAGGTACCGGGATTTGCTAACATAGGTGATGCACCTGTAGGTGGCGTCAATGTAGTTCCTTTCTCTCAGTATGGACCCAGCTTAATGGGTAAAGCAATGGGTGGACAAATAAATGGTTTAAAAACTTTAGGTTTAAGACAAGGTGGTTTTCCTCGTAAGAATGGTAAGATCGCAGGACCGGGAACCGAGACTAGTGATGATATACCAGCAATGTTAAGTGATGGTGAGTTTGTTATTAATTCAAGAACTGTAAGAGGACTTGGTCAAGCAATGGGTGGCAAAGGTAAACAAGATACTAGAGACAGAGGGTCAAAATTCCTTTATAGTTTACAGAATAAATATGGAGGCAAAAGATAATGGCAGATGAAATAATACAAAGGCAGCAACAAGCTCCTTATATTGAAAAAAGATCTGAGCAATTACTTGCATCCGTATTTGGTGATCCAAACGCTGTTAGAAGAAAAGACGCAGATGGTAAATTTACAGAAACAGAAGAAGAATTTAACTTACGTAAACTAGGTAGAGCAGGTGTTGCTCAACAAATACCAGGATATGAGTTTGCAGGTTTTACTCCAGAACAACAACAAGCTTTTGGTTTAGCAAGTCAAAATGTAGGAGGTTATGCTCCAGCATTGCAAGCAGGTTTAGCACAAACAGGACTAGGAGCTACAACGCAAGCTATTGGTGCAGGAACCATGGCCCAAGCTTCACCTTTATTTCAAGGTGCAACACAAGCATACGATCCAAGTTCAGCGAAAGCGTTCATGGACCCATACCAACAACAAGTTACAAATCAAGCATTAGCTGAATACGATAAGCAAGCACAGATTGCTCAACAAGGTTTAGCTTCTCAAGCACAAAAGGTAGGTGCTTTTGGAGGCTCACGTATGGGTGTTCAAGAAGCAGAGCTTGGTAAAAATTTAGCCGACATTAAATCAAGACGTGTTTTTGAAGACTTATCACGTAACTATCAACAAGCACAAGGTGCTGCGATGGGTGCACAAGAAGCACAACAAAGAAGACAATTACAAGCAGGTCAAGGCTTAGGTCAACTAGGTCAAGGCTTTGGACAATTAGGATTAAGTCAAGCAAATATAGGTAAAAATTTAGCTGGTCTTGGTGCACTTGGTCAACAATTAGGTCAAGCAGATATTCAATCACTACTAGGTGTAGGTGGTATGCAACAACAATTAGGTCAAGCACAAATGGAAGCTGCTAGACAACAACAAATTCAAGCACAGCAAGAACCATTTAGAAGACTTGGTTTTGCTAGTGATATATTACGAGGTGTTCCAAGTAGCAGTATTCAATATACTCAACAGCCACCTGTCAATCCATATGCGCAAGCACTTGGTCTTGGTATTGCAGGCTTAGGGGCTCTTGGTCAATTCGGTCAAGGCTTTGGTGGTTTATCAGAGGGCTTTGGTAATTTGTTTGGAGGTAATTAATGGTTTTACCAATCGCTTATGGTTTAGGTGCGCTAGCTTTAAGAGGTGCTACAATGGCAGCTCCTTATGCTGTTAGAGGTGCTATGGCTCTCGGAAGAGGTGCAAAAGGTATTGTTAAACCAAATAATATAAAAAGTTATTTTTTAGGCACTGGAGCTAGAACACCTACTTCAGGCATTGGTCCAGTTCTTCCAAAATCAAGACCGGGAATATTTAAACCATCTTTTAAAAATATAGCAGGGCAAAGTGCCGCTGGATATGGAGGTATGCTAGCTTATGACGCTTTAACAGATAGTGCTAAACAAAGTGTTGAAGATCAAAAAAAAGAAACACAAAAAAATAAACCACCATCTGATAGACAGCCAGGATTATTTGAAAGCGAAAGCGATAATAAAATTAAAAAAGAAAAAAAGAATGACGCCACTGACTTGGATAATAAAATTAAAAAGGGTGATCTGGACGATTTCATTAAAGAGAGAATGGATTTATTTGATAAATATTTAAGTAATAATAATGAACAAGTAAAAAGTGGTGGATTCGCAGCATTAACAGAATTTGGTTTAAATTTAGCTAGTGCTAGAGGTGGTAATCTCATGGATAAAATTGCTCGTTCCGCAAAAGATCCGCTAAAAACTTTTACCGCAATAGGTATGGCAGCTAAAGATAGAGCAGATAAAATTAAAATGGCCGCTATTGAATCTGGTATTGAAGCACAAGAAGCTGCGTTAGACAGAGCGGGTGACACAGATGGTACAACTTTTCAAAAGAATTTAGCTACATTAAAAACTATGTTTACAGATCAAGAGGGGGAACTAACAATACCTCAAGAGGATTTAATTAATATGGCGAAAGCAGGAGGAACAACAAGTAAAAAAGAATTTTTTGCTAGTATTATTCCTCAGTTAATGCAAACACAAGATCCTTTAACCATGCAAGTTTATGATGAAAACCAAGCTCTGAGTATGGCTGAAAGAATGTGGTCTGCTATTTCAGGACAAACATCATCATCTTCTTCCAAAGAAAGTAAATCAAATACAAATACAACAAGTGATCCGCTTGGTATTATGTAATGAATATAGATGAAATTAGAAAAAAATATCCTCAATATAGTGATATATCAAATAGTGAATTAGCGGATAAACTACACAGTAAATTTTACTCTAATGTAGATAAAAGTGATTTTTATAAAAAAATAGGATTAGAAAAAACAGGTCTTATAAAATCTGCGGGAGCAGGTGTTATTTCAGGATTAGGTAAAGCCACAGAAGGTATTACAACTCTTGGTACTACATTAGTTGACTTAGGTTTAAATACACAATTAACAGAAAAAGTTGAAAAAGCTTTTGATGATAATGATTTTTTAAGTGGCATGGAAGATTTAGCTGATGATAGATGGACAGGGTCAGTAACAGAAATTTTAACACAACTTGGTGTGCCGGGTGGTATTGCTTTAAAAGGAGCTAATGCGTTAGTAAAAGCTAAAAATTTAGGAACCTTGGGTAGAACTGCTAAAATGCTACCTACAACAACTAGAATGGCGGCAGTTGGTGGAGCAGAACTAGCGGCAGCAACTGAAGATTTAGGAACAGTTGGAGATGCAATGGGGTTTGGAATAACTCAAACAAGAGAAAATCAAGGAGAGTCTGGCCGAAGGGATGCAATAAGAAAACTAGAAAATAGATTTAAGTTTGGTTTAGAAGGAGCTCTTGGTTTTGGCTTGTTTGAAAAAGCTTTAATGCCTGCAATAAAATTTAGTTTTTCAAAAGCAGTTCCTGCGTTGAAAGGTGTGTTAACCAGATCAACTGGATCAGCCGATGAAGTTGTAAGAATGGTTGATGAAATAGATCCAGTGACTAAACTTCCAACAGGTAGAAAAGTTGCAGAAACTTTAAAGTTAGAACAAGGTTTTCAATTTAACAAAAATAATATTCTTCGTGCATTTGATAAACATGTATTAGCTAGACTTCGTTCAAGAGGAGATGACACAGCAATGGGCTTTAACGCAAAAAGAAAAATGATTGGTGAGCAAAGAGCTTCCTTATCAGAAGCTAGTTATATTGTAAGATCTTTAGAACAATCTGTTCAAAAATTAGTTCGACCACTTGGAGGAAAGTTAGATGATGTAGAGATAAAACAAAGAGAAGAGATAATGGAAAATATATATGATTATCTAACCGCTCCTAAAAATGCAAAAGATGCAACAAAAGTTCCTAAAGAATTACTTGAACAAGTTAATGAAGTAAGGTCATATGTAGATAATTTAAGTGGTAAATTAAAAAAAAATCCTTTGGCTATAGCTGCATCGGATTCTTTTGTAAGAACAGTGGCTGCAAACGTAGGAGAATATTTAACGAGAAGTTATAGAACATTTGGTTCGGAAACAAAAAAAGATTGGTTTGATAAACTATATAATACTGACAAAGGAAGAGAGATAATTGAAAGAACAAAAATATTTTTAGCTGAAAAAGATCCTTCGGCCTATGGAGGAACTGTAATTGGAACAGGAAATAATAGAAGATTTGTTCCTGGTAGTTCGGCTCAAGGAAAAGCTATGGATGCAGAAATTAAAGCTATTGTGGAAGCTGGTGAAATGAGTGATTTAGGAACTGAGCTTGTAAGATTAAAAGCTGTTGACGCTGAAGTGTTTAAAGCAAGACAACAAATTCCAAAAGAAATACGAGAATTACTAGGAGAAATAAAAGATCCTAGTGTGCAATTATTAGAAACATCAACAAAGATAAACAACTTTTTATCTTCATCTAAGTACTATCAAAAATTAGCAGATGATGGTTTAGATAAATATTTTTTTAATAAATCAACCGTAAGTCAAGGAGGACAAAAATTTACCACACAAATAAAAACTGATCTATGGAATCCTTTAAATGGTAAATACACTACACCTGAAATAGCAACAAATATAGAACGATTATCTAGTATAAGTCAAAAACCTGGTATGCTTTCTAATTTTTACAATGGATTTTTGCTAGCACCGAAAGCTGTAATACAAGAATCAAAAACAACTTTATCTCCTATCACACACTTTAGAAACGTGACTAGTGCTTTATTTTTCTCAGGTATAAATGGTAATTTATTTAGTCCATCAAGGTTTATAAGTGAGGCAAAACAGTCTTATAAAATAACTAAGTCTATTGTTAAAGGTGAGTTAGAAACACAAGCAGGAAGAAAATTATTTAAGACAGACTCTGAATATAAACAAGCTTTAAAAGATTATATGGAAATGCAACGTCTTGGTATTGTCAACACCAGTGCAAGATTAGGTGATTTAAAAAATTTAATAGATGATATGACAACTGGCATAGAGAATATTAGTTCAGAGGGAACAATGTTTAATGTACTGAAAAGATTCAATGAAAAAACAGGATTAAAAAGATTAAGAGAAGGTGCAAGAACATTATATTCTGCTGAAGATGATTTTTATAAAATACAGAATTTTTTTGCAGAACAATCTAAATATAGAACAGCTTTTAATAAAGCGTATAAAACAAGCCCTATTAATTTTGCTCGTCAATATGGCGATGAAGCTAAAGACAAATACGGACTTACAGATTTAACTGATGAGGCTCAATATAATCAGTTTATAAAAGAAGAAGCTGCTGACATAGTAAGAAACAATATACCCAATTACGATTACGTTAGTCCTTTTATAAAAGAACTTCGTAAGGCTCCTCTTGGAAACTTCATATCTTTTCCTGCAGAAATTTTAAGAACAGGAATAAATACAATAACAAGGGGTGCAAAAGAAATGGGAGATAAAAATTTAAGAAGTATAGGAAGACAAAGACTTCTTGGTGTAGGATTGTTTGGTATTGGTTCAGGTAAAATAGTAGAAGAAACAGCTCAATTTATGACAGGAGTTAGTAATGAAACATTAAATTCGCTGCGAGAATATTTACCAGAGTGGTCAAAAAACTCCACACTAATACCAATTAAACAAGGTGATCAAATTTATTACATAGATTACTCTCATAGTAATGCATATGATTATTTAACAAGACCACTCCGTGCAGCAATGAATGGATTTAATGATGGATTTGCTAACGAACAAGGAGCATTACAAGCAATTGAAAGTGCAGCGTTTGAAGCAAGTAAAGAACTTCTTCAGCCATTTCTTGCAGAAAGTATTATAACTCAATTTTATGGAGATGTTTTGGTAAGAGGAGGACAAACAAGAGATGGGGTAAGATTATGGAATCCAACAGACTCAACAGGCGATAAAGTTTTTAAAACTATGGCTGAACTTGTTAAGAGAGCATCGCCTGGATCAATGAATCAATTGTATAGAACTTATTTATCAGGAGTAGGGTCTGTTCAAAAATACAACAGAGGTTATAAACCTATTAATGAAGCACTAGGTATACTTGGTTTTAGAATACAAGATCCATTTATTGAACAAGGTATACAATTTAAAATGTCAGACAATAAAAAAAATTCTGAAAATTCAGTAGCTTACTTTAATAAAATTGCAAGAGATGGAAGTTCTACTCCTCAAGAAATAGCAAAAGCTTATCAAGAAGCAAATGAAAGAAAGAAAAAAGGTGATCAGAAATTATTTAAACAATTAAAAGCTGCAGAAAACTTAGGTTTAAGTAAGCCTTTCATTATTAAAAAGTTGGGAGAAAGATTTTCAAAAACAGAAACAACTAGAATTATAAACAATAAAGCTGTTCCTTTTAGAATATCAGACTTTATTAAAAGACAAATAATGAACAATGCTTCTATAAGAAATCAGCCAAACCCTTTACCTTTAGTAAATGGATTAACATCTGGAATATTTGTTAATTTTGCGACACAAGATTTATTCGAAAACCCAGATAGTTTATTTGACAGACCGCTAGAAATAGACTTGAGGGAGGAAGATAGAACACCTAATGTAGTTACTCCTTCATTTGGTGGTGCTTATGGAGCAGGAGATCTTGCTATACCAGAGGTTCCTTTATCAATGACAGTTCCTTCTACAGGAACAATTTCACAAACAGACAGATCTCAACTTGCCAAAAGCGGAGATATTGATATAACTGAAGCATTAGTAAACAGAGGATAATATATGCCTAGAGGACGAGCACCAAGAAAAGTAAATCAATCTAAGAGAAGAAGAAGTGCGGCTTCCGCTAGAAGAAGACGTGAAGAGAGTGCTGGTATTGATAGAAGAGGTTCTTACTTAGCTAGTAGAAATAGACCTGACATACGAACAGGAAGTAATAATAGATTTGTAGCACCAAAACCAGACGCATTCTCAGGTAGAGAACAGGGCATTGCTGCCGCTAATACAGGAAGTAAAGAAGATAAACTACAACAAAGTGTAGGTAGTCTTGATAGACGAATTGCTACAGCATTAGAAAAAAAAGATACGGATTTAGCAAAGGATCTTCGTTCACGACAAAATAAATTTGTAAAAGAATTAGCTCTTGAAAGAGTTAG
>WLWE01002872.1_pt1 | contig 10531 bp, 10 predicted proteins | sample 6718301 | NCBI WGS metagenome assembly WLWE01 (sample SAMN12718691, study PRJNA515312) | sponge metagenome | isolation source: marine sponge | host: Mycale hentscheli | place: New Zealand: South Island, Marlborough, Capsize Point | collected 2003-05-01 | reverse complement strand
CCTTCTCATGGTTTGAGAAAAACCGCCGGTTGTGGAAAAACTGTGAGCGGCTAATCGAAAGCTCGTTGGGCATGATGCTACTTGCAAATATTGCGCTGTTGCTTCGGAGATCTTGAACAGGCTCTAACGTAGATTGATGATCACGCTTGCAAGACACATAAGGACCGCAAGGCACATGAAAACCATACGATTGACCGCCGCGCAAGCCCTGGTGCGGTTCCTCGCCGCGCCAACAACGCCCACGGGTGGCAGGACGGCTTCACCGCCGCTGTCTGGGCCATCTGCGATCACGGCAATGGCGCCGCGCTGGGCGCAGCGCCATACGCCGCGCGCGCCTGCCAACCTATAGGGGCCACAGCCTGTATCAAAAAAGCGCCTGGCCCTGGCCGCCAGCTTGGCACTGGCCGCTAGCGCAAAGAGTCGTTACCCGCTCAAGGGGACCTCTAAAAACCGTAGCGAGCGGCCTTAGGGCAAGGCGCACGGCGCGCAGGAACCGCGGTGTATGGGTAATACCTGAGGATTGCGAGCACCGCGCAACACAGCCATAGCCTCGCGCAGTAGGTTTTTAGAGATCCTCTCAAGACACCCTACCGGAAAGGTATAACCCCTGTAATGTTCGAGCGTAATGGTCGAGCCTTTCGGATGTCATCGCCAGGCTGGCCGCCCTGCTACCCAACCCCCGCGTTAACCTGACACGCTTTCATGGGGTGTTCGCGCCCAACGCTCAAGCACCGGGCGTCAGTGACACCGGCCAAGCCGGGCACGGGTAAGATAAGCCAGGGTATCCGTTGAACCGCAAACCCTTATCAGATGCGGCGTGATGCCATGACCTGGGCGCAACGCCTGCAACGGGTATTCCCTGCAACGGGTATTGAATATATCGATATTGAAACCGGTGAGCGCTGCGGTGCAAAGGTCGAGATGATGGCCAGTATCGAAGACCGGGCGGTGAACAATAAATCCTTGACCTCTTCAAGGCCTCGACCCCTTCAAGGACAAAGCCACAACCAACGAACCCAGGGCGTTGAGGCTGTAGAAAAACCCAAAACCATCATTTTATTATCATCATAAGTAATTGATTTTATTAGATCAGAAATTTGAAAATGAGCTTTTTCTACAGCCTCTTTATGCCCCGATACAAATCATCAACATAGTCAATGAAATACGTAGATTAAAATTACCAAGCTGCTTTCCGATTATTTGTCGGACGATGAATACAGAATGTTGCAATAGCACCTACAGGAAAAACCTGAGTCTGGTGATATTGTTCGTGGTAGCGGCGGTGTCCGAAAAGTACGTTGGGCTCCTGAAGGGCGCCTGCTAAAAATAGTCATTGTTTCGTGAGTGCAAGGAAGCACCGCGCGCACAACCGCAGTGTCTAGGTGATACCTGAGGATTGGAGCACGGAGTTGACGCCGCAATCGCGGAAAAAGCGCATTTTTAGAGGTGCCCTAGTGGAGCCGTTTGGTCGATACCGGGTTCGGGTTTTTCGATCAGCTAGGGATTCTTGGTCTTGTCGTCGTTTCGCATCTGATTTTATTGCTCGATTTCCGTGAGGGAGCTTTTACGGAATTCCCGGATTTTTTCATTCCCTTCGACCTGCCGGCGCAGATATCCACTGTCATGGGGGTAGGATTCATCGCTGTACACGGTATCGGTCTTTATCACTTTTCACGTCGGGAGGCCGAAAGAGACATTCGATCTCTGTGCTGTTTGGCTTTGATCTTGCCATCTCTGTTTCTCGTCGCTCATATGCGCTACCTTTTGCCGCTCATGCCCCTGCTGATATTCGGCTTTGCGTTGTTCGCGGACCGGTTTCCTTTTTTCCACGCGAGCAATTCGCAAAAATCGGGCTCTAAATCATCATGATCATCATCCCTGCGTATCAGCCGGGCATTTATTTAAAGCGCCTCGTTGATGGGATTCTTAGCCTCGAAAAGATTCCCATTTTAATCGTCGATGACGGCTCGACCTTACAAGAGAGTCTGGATGTTTTAGCAGCTCTTGACGGATTGAATCAGATCATGGTGATCAGCCATGCAACTAACCAAGGTAAGGGCGCGGCACTGAAAACAGGCCTCGCATTTGCCCGCAAAAGACAAGCCCCTTTCGTCGTTACCGCCGATGCCGACGGACAGCATTTGCCGACAGATATCGTAAAAATCTACCACCGATGCGCCCTAAATCCCCGATTTATAATTGGGGTCCGTCAATTTTCGGGAGCGGTGCCGCTGCGCAGCCGGATCGGCAATCGGCTTACCAGTCTTGTCTTCTGGGCGGCGACGCAGGTCCGTTTATCGGATACGCAAAGCGGATTACGCGCCATTCCGGCGGAATTGTTCGATTTATTTCTCGGGCTTCTGCCCACAAGATACGATTTCGAGCTTTCCTGTCTTCTTCATGCGACTCGTCTCGGTGGAATAGAAACGATCGGCATCAAAACCGTTTACGAACCTGGGAATCCGACATCGCATTTCCGGCTTCTCGGCGATTCGATGCAGATCTATGCTGTGTTTTTTCGATACTCTTCGGTTGCTGCATCGATCGCGGCGTTGGATTTTTTATGCTACATGATTTTGGCGGCGCTGATCTCACCGGCCAATGCTTTTCTTATCGTCCGGTCGATAACAATCCCCGTCTATTTTTGGGCCATGCGCAAGATGGTTTTCAAGGCCCGCGACCGGATTGTCAGCCAAGCTCTTGGATATGGAATCCTTGCGGCCGCTAATCTGGCCGTTGCCGTATTCGTTCTGGATCGACTTGCTCTTGAAGGTCATGCTATTCACGCCGCCGTTTATCTTATCATCAACATCGGTCTTGCGCTGATCAATTTCTCCATTATGAGATTCGTGATCTTTGTGCGGGCGGCCTCCGGCGATGGTGTTTTTCGCTAAAGGGCACCTCTAATCAATGCACTTTTCCGCGATTGCGGCGTCAGCTCCGTGCTCCAATCCTCAGGTATGACCTATACACTGCGGCTGCGCGCGCGGCGCTTCCTTGCACTCACGAAAAAATGACTATTGGGCATCTCTAAAAATTACGATTTTGACATTTTACCAGAGCGTAACTTACTGATTTTATTGATCATCATATTTCAGAATGTGAATTATTAGAGGTGCCCTATTTTTAGCGGCGCCCTTAACTGTTGATTGGATGCAATAGGGCGTTTAGTCTTCCTATACTCTACTCAAACGTAGCGCGCTGGAAGCCATATCGAGGGGATTCGAACCCCTGTTACCGCCGTGAAAGTGCCGGCGAAAACCAATAAAAATTTATCATCATCCGGTTACATAACATAAGCTCCGGACTGCTTGCACGCGTATGCGGTACCCCTTTGATCCCCGGCAGCGACAGCGTGTCGCAGGCGGGTCACATCGCGTCATAGTCAGCCGTGTCCGGAGGACAGCGCACACACCACCGGGCTGATACTGGTTCCAATTGGGAGAAAACGCTCCTATTATCTTCGCACCCCATACTGACAGTCTAGTGAGGAGGAGACAGTCGTGAACAAACTGCTGATCAATATTCGCTACTTTATTGCCCCACTGCTCATTGTGGCGTCCATGGTCGGGGTCCTGATAGGAGGTTTCTGGTCGTGGCTGGGCGTGATACTGCTCGGTGTAGGCATCCTGCAAGACACCACCATGCGCGTCCAGTCACGCGGCGCCGGTTTTGACGAGAACGGCGAGACCAACGGTCTCCCGGCTCTGCAAAACGGTGTCATGTACGCCATGCTGGGCGTGTTCGTATTGCTGCAGATCGCCCTGGCGTGGCGCATTTTCCAGTATATGAACGGGGTGCCGCTCAGCGAAGGCTACAGCCACACCATGTTCGGCTTCCTGCCATACCAGAATGGTATCAGCGGGCTGGATCTGATCGGCGCGACGATCTCGACCGGTATCTTTGCGGGCATCGGCATCATCTATGGCCACGAACTGAGCCACACCAAGGGTTTCAGCTTCGTGATCTCGCGCCTGATGATGGGACTCAGCGGTTCGGCGCACTTTTGTTACGCACACGTTTACAACCATCACCTGGAACTCGCGCACGAAGACGATCCGGCCACGGCGCCACGCGGGCGCGACATATACAGCCACCTGCTGTTGTCCTACCTGGGCCAGTCGAAGTTTCTGTTCAATATGGAGAAGCAGCGGCTCGCACGTCGGAACAAACCGTTCCTGACGTGGGAGAATCGGTGGATTCGCGGCTACGCCATGAGCATCCCGACCCTGATGCTGTTCTGGTGGGCGGGTGCCTGGGTGGGTATTGGCTGCCTGGCAATCGTATGGCTCATCTCGAACTTCGAACTCGAAGCGCTGAACTACATGGAGCACTACGGACTGATTCGCGAGAAAAGCCAGCCGATCGACTACCGGCATTCCTGGGACAACGCGACCGTGTTCACGAGCTGGTTCTTCATCGAGATCGGCCGCCAGGCGGACCACCATGACCGTGGCGAAACCCATTTCTGGGAGCTCGACGAGGTCGGTGCACCAAACACCGGCTGGGGATACTTCACGCTGTTCGCCGTCGCGCTGATCCCGCCGCTGTGGCATGAGTATATGAAAGGCCAGCTCGCGTCATGGGACGAGCAATATGCGTCCGATGGTGAGCGCGAAATCGCCCGGCGTTTGAACCAGCAAGCAGGCTACGCATAGGCCCGACTATAATAAGTGCCGCCGGCACGGAGCCGGCGGCAACGGGTAGCAAAGAAGTGAGGCGCCCGGCGACAGGGGCGCCTTGTCAATCGTCTGGCGCAGCCGTCGCGCGAGCCGGCTTCTGATTCCCGGACATCTTTTTCATCCCACCAGTCAAAATAGAACAAAGGGGACAAGTTATGCTCGGAGATCGTTTACGAAACAAGATGAAGTTGTACGGCCACCCGGCTTGCATCAATACGGCCAAAGTCCTGTTTACAGCGGCAGAGAAAGGGGTGGATATGGAAACGCATCCGGTAGATCCGGCAGCGCTGCCGCAGGAAGTCGCCGCTATATCTCCCTTCGGTTCGGTGCCCGTGTTGCAGGATGTGGATCTTGTCGTGTACGGCACTCCTGCCATCATGTCCTACCTGGACGACAAGGGGTTCGGCCCTTCATTGCTGCCGCGCAACGGTGTAGTGCGAGCCGTCAACTACCAGTGGTCGCATATCGCGACCGATCATGTGCAGCCGCAAGTGATGGCGCTGATGAGCGGCGACGGGGACCGCGAGGTAATCGCCAAAGGCTTCGCGGCGTTGAGTGAACAATTGCAGTCTTCCAATCCGAATGTGCGTGGCGATTTCATCTGTGGCAATTTCTGTCTGGCGGATATTCACTGGGCCGCGGTCGCGCACGGTTGCCAACTCGCGGGCGCCGATGATCTGGCCGGTGATCTGGTAGAAGCGAACAGCGCCGTCAAGACCTGGTGGGGGCATATCCAGTCTCATCCGAGCACCAGCAAGGAGAAGATCGTCGCCTATGACGTGCTGCCCACCGCCAGCGACATACAGAGCAATACGCTCAAAGGGGTGCAGATCAACGCCTGACGCGTTGAAGCAACAATGTGGATGTTCGGCTTTCTAAAAAGCAAGAAGCAAGACTGGTCGGCAAGGATCCTCCCGGCAGGCAAGCGGGTTGAGGTAAAAGCGGGGGACAATTTGCTGAAGGCCGCGCTGGCAGCCGGGCTGGCGTGGCCGCACGAGTGCAGGGTCGGCAGTTGCGGCACCTGCCGGTGCACGTTGAAAGAAGGCAAGATAAAGCCGTTGTCGGACTTCTCTTATGTCCTGGACGGCGACGAGTTGAATGCGGGCATGATCCTGGCGTGTCAGACCTCGCCACGCAGCGATCTGGTCGTAGAAGTAGAGTTGGAGTCCGACGCCGCCGTGAGCGTCGCGCCGTACCCCGGCGTGATAAAAAAAATAATCAGGCTGACACACGACATCGTGGAACTATCGATCGACATAGACGCAGCATCGCCACCGGACTACACGGCCGGTCAGTATGCCGAGTTGATGGTGAGCGACATCGAAAAACCGCGTTCGTATTCCTTTGCTACCGCGCCCGGCAACCACGGCGCCGGCGACCTGATGTTCTTCATCCGCCTGGTGCCCGGCGGCGAGTTCACTGAATGGTTGTTTGCCGGCGACCGCAGCGGCACGCCGCTCACCGTCAGCGCCCCCTACGGATCGTTCTGGCTGCGACCGGGAGACGCGCCTATCCTGTGTGTAGCCGGCGGCAGCGGGCTGGCGCCGATCAAGGCTTTGCTCGAAGCCGCGCAAAGCGCGGCCGTGCAACGGGATGTTACTTTCCTGTTCGGCGCCCGGACCCAACAGGATTTGTACTGCCTCGACGTCATGGAAGCGCTTGCGAACAGTTGGAGCGGCAAGCACTTCGAGTTCGTGCCGGTATTGTCGGAAGAGCCGCCCGACAGCGACTGGCAAGGCGCGCGCGGGATGGTGACGGACCATCTGCAGAAACAATATGTAGAGACCGGCGCTATTGATATGCAGGCTTGTGAGGGTTATTTGTGTGGCCCGCCGCCGATGATCGACGCCGCTATTGTCGTTATGAATGCGGCGGGTTTATCGAATGAGCGTATTTGCTTCGACAAGTTTCTGGATGCCAGCACCATGCCTGCCGGGCGTTGACGTATTCCGCCAGATAAACACAAAATCCGATTCGAAGGAGGAAAAATGGCATCAATCAAAGCACTGGCCATAATGGTGGCCTGGTCCGCAATTGCAGCCTGGGCAATGAGCGCGATCGGCTTTGCCGACAACTACCGGGAAATCATCTGGGCGATCGGTGGCGCTATCGCTTTGCTGGTCATCCTGATGGTCAATGTATGGATTTATTTTGTGGTGGCGAAAGATGAGCCCTGGAAGTGGTTCAAGAACTGAGCCGGGGCCAGGCACGACCCGTAACTGAACAAAGCGAACTGTCGGCATTGTTCGACGCAACCCTATTCGACATACCGGAATAACGGAGGACAAGAAAATGCCCAAAGACTGGAGACTGGAAGGAACGTACTTTGAAGGATGCAACTGCGACACACCGTGCCCGTGCATCTTTCTGCAACCGCCTTCACAGGGATTTTGCGAGGCCTTCGTGGGCTGGCATATCGCCCGCGGCCACGCCGACGGTGTGAGCCTCGATGATCTCAACGTGTCCGCCTGGTTGCACGCGCCCGGTTCGCTGACGGACGGCGGCTGGAAACTGGCTTTGTACGTGGACGAACGCGCCGACGACAAACAACAGGCAGCCATCGAGAAGATCTGGAGCGGCGAAGGCGGTGGCCACCTCGCCATCATTGCCTCGCTGGTCGGCGAAGTCAAAGGCGTCAAGAAGGTCCCGATCGAATACAGGGAGTATGGCAAAGCGCGACAACTCAGGGTCGAAGGCGTCGGCGAGTTGAACATGGATGAGCTCGGCGGCGAGGGCGGGCGTCCCGTGCTCATCACCAACCACCCGCTGGCTGTGGCGCCAGGCAATGCCACCACCATCAACGTGGTGAGCAGCGCGAAGTACAGCGACTACGACGTGAAAAGCTGGGGCGCAACCGCGACCACCGGTTTGTCCGCGCCGTTCGTGTACGGTCCGTACGAGGCGGGTATGCTGGAACTACCGGCAGCCTAGAAACGGGTGGCTCGCGGGAGCACCAGCGCGGCGGTGAGCGACGGCGTGGCAAACGACTTCGCTCCGTTCATCGGCGCAACGCTGGCGAATCTCGCAACGGGCACGCTGGCGCGCGGACACACCAGCAGCCACGCGCAGTTGTTCGTTGGCGGCGCCGTGCTGTACCTTGCGGACTATGACGGAATCGACAAGACCAGCGCGGACGCCCTGATAGCGGCGAAGCTGAAAGAGCATTTCGGCCTGGATCCGGCCGGCGCCGATACGGTAATTACCATGCTCGATGAGCCGTCACCACAGGCCATATCTTTCTGGCCGAAGACGCCAGCGCAGTGCGGCGCTGGATCGCACACGATGACAAAGACGCATCGCTCGAACCAGTATCGCTCAAACTGAAAGAGTTCGTAAAACTGACACGAAGAGGTGATCGACATGCCTGAACAAGACGACGATATGGTCAGGAAAATTTCGATGATCGTCGGCGCAGTGATCATTGGCATCGCTATCGTACTGGGCCTCATCTAGCCGGTCACCGCGATGCGACTAGACGACACAGCACCAGGTTTCCCGGACGCCGGCCAGTCTGGCTGGAAGGCGCTGTCGCGGCCGGACAAATGGTTTGTGCTGATCAGCTTGCTGGCGGTCAGCGGCATTGCGTGGTTGTACCTGCTGATGATGTTCTGGCATATGCAGACTATGCCAATGGCGCAGATGTGGATGCCGCCTACCGGGCTCGACGCACGGCCGTGGGCACCGCTCGACTTCTGGCTGACGTTTCTCATGTGGGCCGTCATGATGATGGCAATGATGGTGCCGTCGGCGTTCCCGATGGTGATGATGTTCACTGCCATCAACCGCAGGAAGCGCGCGGCCAGCCAGCCCTATGTGTCCACGTGGGTGTTTATCGCCGGCTACGTGATCGCCTGGGCGGGCTTCAGCGCGCTCGCGGCGCTGGCGCAGTGGCCTATGCACCGTTACGCGCTGCTGACACCGATGATGGACAATAGCAGCCATGTACTGGCCGGCATTGCGCTGGTTGTCGCCGGCCTGTACCAGTTCACACCCTGGAAAGACGTCTGCCTCAACAAGTGCCGCACCCCGCTGGGGTTTGTGATGACGCAGTGGCGCGACGGAACCGGCGGTGCGCTGGCCATGGGGCTCAGACACGGCCTCTATTGTGTCGGCTGCTGCTGGGCGCTGATGCTGGTGCTGTTTGCAGTCGGCGTCATGAACATGCTGTGGGTCGTCATCATCACAGCGTTCGTCATCTTTGAAAAAGTCATGCCTGGCGGGCCCAAAGCAGTTCGTTTCGTCAGCGGCTCACTGCTGCTCGCCTGGGGTATGTGGCTTTTGGTCGGCGCGACCACCTAACAGCCTGTTGAAAAACAAACCAAAAGAGTATCCATAAGCGAAAATCGAAACCGAGGCGGTCCATTCGGGTTATCGACCGGATCCGACCACCAACAGTGAGCACCGGGCGTGAGTGACACCGGCCAAGCCGGGCACGGGTAACAAAGCCAGACGTATCCGTTGAACCGCAAACCCTTATCAGATGCGGCGTGATGCCATGATCTGGGCGCAACGCCTGCAACGGGTATTGAATATCGATAGTGAAACCGGTGAGCGCCGCGGTGCAAAGGCTGAGGTGATGGCCAGTATCGAAGACCGGGCGGTGAACAACAAATCCTTGACCCCTTCAAGGACAAAACCACAAGCAAGGACAAAGCCACAAGCAACGAACCCGGAGCCAACCAACCCAGGGCGTTACCCTAGAGCCGGGCGCCAGCGCCAGTGGCGCTGTTCACGTCCTTGTTCCGATGCGTTGTCAAGCAGCGGCGCGAGCACGCGCATGGCCAGTGACAACTACTGGAAATGGCCAGCCCATTTCTGACCGAAATAGGCGGGTCCCCAAAATAGGCGGGTCCTATGCAACAATCCTGACCGCACACCACCTGAATCACTCAAGACTAGCCTGTACCCCGTTCCACCCGTTCCACTTAACTGTTTGATTGGATGCAATAGGGCGTTCACTTTTCCTACTACCCCAGGCTCCTACATCCTCTCGAATTTCCGTTGGGCGGCCCTATTCGCCACTGCTTGGCTATTCCCGTTTTCGCGCTGAGCGCCTAGTATCACGCCCACTCAATCCAAGCCTTGATTGATAGGTAGAGCCGCATCAGCGGCCATTCAATGACCACTCAAAGCAAGAGAAATGCCGATGAATATCACGCGCAAAGCGCTGGCGGGACTGATCGCCGGTGCACTGTTCCTGGGAACTGCCAACGCCGGGGAGTTGGTGATCGCCACCGATACCTCTGATCCCGCTCCCAAGAAGGCCTTCCAGTACCTGGTGGATCGGTTCCGGAAAGAGAACCCTGATGTCACCATCAAATGGAACCTGTTCGACCACGAGGGTTACAAGCAGTCCATCCGTAACTTCCTCAACACCAACCCACCGGACGTGGCGAACTGGTATGCCGGCAACCGCATGCTGCCCTTCGTGAAAGCCGGTCTGTTCGAGGATGTGTCCGATCTGTGGGCTGATGAATCTCAGCCCGGTGGTTCCATGAACGAGAACATGGGCCACGCCAAGAAATCCATGACCATTGATGGCAAGCAGTGGGGCGTGCCCTATACCTACTATCAGTGGGGCGTGTACTACCGCAAAGACCTGTTCGAGAAGCATGGCATCGCCGTGCCTGCAAACTTTGATGAGTTCGTGGCCGCCTGCGCCAAGCTCAAAGCCGCCGGCATCACGCCCATCACCATCGGCTCCAAATACCTGTGGACCACCGCTGGGGTGTTCGATTACCTGAACCTGCGTGTCAACGGCTACGAGTTCCACATGGATCTCGCCCTGGGCAAGGTGCCTTACACCGACCAGCGGGTGCAGGCGACCTTTGATGCCTGGGACAAGCTGG
>WLWE01002868.1_pt1 | contig 10544 bp, 15 predicted proteins | sample 6718301 | NCBI WGS metagenome assembly WLWE01 (sample SAMN12718691, study PRJNA515312) | sponge metagenome | isolation source: marine sponge | host: Mycale hentscheli | place: New Zealand: South Island, Marlborough, Capsize Point | collected 2003-05-01 | reverse complement strand
CATATGTATATATCCGCCTCCTACTGATACTCTTGATATATATTTAGAGGAATGTGCTGATGTATCATCATCAACATCAGCATAAAAGAAAAAATTATCATCATCTACTTTTGTAATACTATATGAACTATTAGCTGGTAAAGTAGTATGACCAGATTCGACAACAATAATTTCATCTCCTGTTAGTAATCCATGAGATGTTTCTGATACTGATACTTTTCCATCTTCTACAGTAGTATTATTAATTGAACTTAATAACTTAGGTTGTGTAAATAAACCTGATTCAACTTTTTCAAATGTTGGTGTAGATGCTAGATTTCCGTCAAACTCTAATGCGGTTAATCCATCTCTAAATATAAATACTCTATCAAATGCTTGTATTAAATCTACACCAGATGATATTTGTACTCCTGATGGATATGTTATTTCCGTAGATGATTGATCCGATATCTTAATAGCAAATGCTTTAGTATTTCCTGCTAGTATGATATATTCTTCTCCATTATTATATGGATCTGAGAAATTGCATGATCCATGCACTTGAGTAATAAATGCATCCTGTAAAAATGGAGCACCTATTGTAGCAGGTCCTGTAGCAGTTCCTCCTAGCCCAGATAGCCCTGTGACAACAAAATCTAATTCATCTACGCTTAGAGTTCCCTTGTAATTACCCTCTACAAACCCAGTAATTCCAGCAGGGACAGTAATTCCAACTAACTCATCGCTGTCTATCTGCCATCCGCTACTTCTGGTAAATGTTAATTGAGTTGTTCCAGTTCTTGTAACAGATGTGCTATCTAGGTTTCCATAAATATAGAAATCTAATGTAAGTGCATTATCATCATCTAAAACCAATGGAGCTTTAGTTAAGGTTATGCCTTTTCTAACTTGTGCAATTCCCTCTAGGTCAAATCTAAAATTAGATGAATTAACAAGTATTCCTGAATTTAAGGAATCAGCCTTTAGCCTATTATTGAATCCCATAAAGGATGTATCATATACATCCAATAATTTATCATCAAACTCTCCATATGCATCATACCTAGACATCTAACAGTTCCATGCCTTTCTAGACCAATAATTAGCAGATAGTTTACCATCTCCTCCCTTTATTCCACCACTTCTAGCACAATAACTTTTTTTAGCCTTAGGATTAGATTTCTTGATGCTCATATTAGAGTCACCAAATCTAACTATCTTTTCTTTTCCCCCTGAGCAAGCTTTTACAACAGACTTTTTTCCACCCTGTACATCCCTTCTGGGTACATTGCATTTCATCTGGTCCTTCTTTATGCTCATTACTTTTTCTTTTTCTTTTTAAAAATTTGATCGTAGTTTTCTCCATACAATTTATTATTGTATCCTTTCTTAGGTTGCATTCCTTTCCCCATTATTTTTTCTTCTTTTTAGGAAATCCAGCCTTCATGTTTGCATAGGCTTTAGGAGAAATCGTAGATTTCTTTTTTGATCTAGATTTACCAGCACTTCTTCTTTTGTTTATATTTTCATATAGGCTCATAATTAAACTTTCTTTCTTTTAGTATTAATAACATTGGTTCTTTGCTTAGAACCCATACATTTAGGACAACAATTATTGCTATGCATTACATCATTCCTCTACGCATATTAGATCTTCGTTTAGCCTGTCTTTCAATATTAGATACAGGCATTCTTCCTCTAGGGATTACCCTAGGTCTTGGTCGCATTCCAGACATATTGTTAGTCTTCATGTTTTTCATTTTTTACCTTTCTTCATCATAGATCTACCCTTAGCTTTTGATGCTTTAGATGGGCGACCAACTTTACTTCCATATGTTCCTTTTCCGTATGGCATAATATTTTCCTCCTTATTTTAATTGTGATGAGCCAAAGTAGAAACCTACAATGGCAGAAACTGTAACTCTTACTTCACTTAGTATAACATACCCATCAAGTGTTTTATATGATGTTAAGTCAAATAATCCGAATAAAAATGTATTAGATGTACCTATAGTAACACCCTTTGAGCTATATGCCAAAAGGAAGGGTGCTACAACAACTGCAAATAGTATTACGCATACAATTAGTCGTCTTACCCACTCTCCTCCTCTGCTAGAGGCTCTATCATGACTAGCATCTGCTATCTCTTGCCTTTGAAGCATTGACTGTATATTAGCCTGCTGGGCTTGAACTAGAGTACCAATAAGCTTAAATATGAAGCCAGAGAATCCTCCTCCTAATAGTGCTAACAATTCAGGTGTCATTTCTTTAATAGGTTAATTACTGATAAAGTAGCATGGATGATTGTAGCTAGTGATGCTATAGATGCTAGAATTAAGCTAATATCCATAAGCCCCCATGATGCTATAACACCAAAAAATGATACTGTTAGTTTATTTATTAAATCTTCCATCATGAATATGTTACAAAAGGGTTATAAAAAAGTCCTGCACCACTTGGTGTAGGTGAAGATACTGGTGTTAAGTAATCTTGGTTTTCTCCAAAGAATATTTCAAATGTTAGTCTTCTATTTGCCCCTGCTTGAAGAGTAACTGTTTTTTCTATCTTCTTAAATTGTGCAAACTCTGACTGAAAATAAGGTGTTATGCTTTGAATTGTAGAAACATTATTGTCTCTTATACTATATTCAGTATTACCATTTGAATCTAAGCTGTCACTTAATCCAGACCAATGAAATTTATTCATACCACTACCTGTTTTAAAACTAAACATCTGACCATCTTCTTTAATATACATAGCATTTACATAATTGTTACTACCTGTAAATTGATTGATATAGCAACCTACTACATTTAAATCTCTAAGTTGGTCATCACTAGGTATCCTAACATATGCCCCAAATGTAACTGTAGTAGCACTATCTGGTACTGCTACACCCTGTGACCATCCTTGTCTTGTCCAAGTACCACCATCTGGATAAGTTTGTGGAAGAGTAGTAAAGGACATACCACTTAATGGAAAAGCTCTACCATTATTATTATTTGTATTAGTAGTATTATCAGGGAAGTTTGTTCCTGCACCAAATAATTTTAATACCTTTTTTTGGTCACCTAATTCGCCACCACCTAAATCTTTAAATGCAGGAAAGTTTGCAAGAAATGAATTACCAACAAATGTTTTAAAATCAAAGTCAGATGTAAATAACTGACCATAGTGAGCCCACTTGCCAAAATATGTTACACCATTGTAAGCATTACCAAATGGTGGAGATGTCACTACATCAAATGTAGGATTTTCTAAAGCATTACCTACAATAGATGGTACTAACTCATTATTACCATTAGGTTTGCCATTGCTCCAAGCTGAAGCAAGACCACCATTAAGTAGATTAATATTAGCCTGTGATGCTATAGACATTAGTCGGTAAACTGTGTAGCCCCAATTACTGCATCTCCACCTACTCGAATGAACTTAGCATTCTTAGCTGTCTGTACACTCCAAGTATATGAGTTTCCTGCATATAATATATGACCTAAGTCATTAGCAGGTGTCTCTCCTGTATATGTTACATATACATCATTGTCTTGTACATCGAGAGATACATATTTAGTATTTTTACTAAATGTATATCCACCATCGGTGAGTTGTACTACAGAAGAAGATACATCAAGCATCTTCATATTGACTGTAGAAGATGTTTCACCTTGGTCAATAGCAGGGTTAGTGGGTTTTGGGTATAGATTTACAATTTTTGTATTCATAATTATCTTGATTGTCTATTTACATATGTTGAAAATTTTCTAGTAGCATTATTGCTATTGCTTATTATATCATTCCTTTCAAGCTGTAGATCTAATGATCCTTTTCCTATCTCTTCCTCGAAGGTAGCTTTTTGATGCTGACCATCCATTCTTAAGAAATCTGCATATGAGTTATGAGCAATAAATGCAAAAAACTCTTCTGGAACAGCCTCTGGGGATAATTCAAAATTAGATGTTGTGGTAAATGGCTCAAATTTTCTTTTATAGGTTACAAATGCCGAATTGTCCGCAGTATTACCAATATTTAAAATATGAGCTCCTTGTACATCAACATAAAAGTCATATTCTAGAGATGAGTCATTAACTAATGCCTGCTTCCTATGTATTCTTAAAAACTCTCCAATGACAATAGTCTGTTGGAATGTATTATACATATGCTCATCAAATGGTATGAAATTATCAAATGTTTTAAATACTAAATTTCCTTCTACAGGAGTGACTAGATTATTATCTTGCCATGTTCCTAAATGAGCATATGGAACTTCTTTTGTAACATCAAATATACCATCGTCATCTCCTACATCAATAGTCTGATATAGAGTTCCACCTCTTCTTACGATATTAGTAAATACATTATCTTGTGGATTATGTAATGAGTATCTACTATTTCCTGCACTACCTTGAGTATATGCTTTGCCTAAAGCCCAATCGCTAAAAAATAAATCTACACTTTTATATAGAGTATATGTTCCAGATTCACCAGCTTCTAAATCATCTACTGTTGAATATACAGGAGTATCGTTATACATCCCTACCCAATAAAATTTCCTAGTAATACTCTGTGAAGCAGGTGCACTAGCATCTCCATTTGGATTAAATGTAATTTCATAATACTTAGGTTGAAAATATCTCTTCTCTGATGGGACTAAATAACGAACCCAATTTTGAGATTCATTATATGCTTGAAGATATCTTCGATTTATAAATCGTGATATATCAGATTGTTCATCAGATGTAAATTGATTAACCCCAGCTAAGGACTTAATTAAATTAAATAAATCTCCATATGTCCTATTTTGCATTATATTTTATTCGGAGATAATTCAGAGAAATTTCTCTGATAATATTGTAAAAATTCTTTAGAATGAACAGTATCATGTCCATACTTATTTGTAAGTCGGAAGAACTCTCTAGCTGGCATTGTAGCTACGCATTTCCCCAAGACTGGGTGAGTTTTACCTTTTTGCTCATGTGCTTCCTTCTTAGCGATTCCGACTCGTTCTTCTTCGGTACGCTTTTCAATCTCAAAACCATTTAAGATTTCTTTCATAAATGCCTCTTCAACATCTCCATCTGTAATGTTTCGAGGTATATCTGTAATAATATCAACCATAATTTTTAAGTTAAAAGGGAGGGGGCTTTCGCCCCCTACCAAATTTAATTAACTAGCCTGACGACCTGCGACAGAATCGATGTCAATGATGTTGAAAAAGATTTCAATATCACCAGCAGTCAATGCATTAACATTAACATCTGAAGTGAATAAGAAATCGATAGTATCATCAACTGCATATACTTTGCCTAAGATTCCTGCTTCTGCATCAACTGCATCAGGACCATAAGCATTTCCACCTGTGAAGATGTCTTCTGCATCAATGTATCCATCAGCATCTACTCCATCTCCTACATCAATAGTAACAGAGGAAGCAGAACCACCAGAGAAGGCAGTATGCAACTTATAGGCTACTGAACGAACTTGTTGCCCAGCTTTAACATCTAGGCTAAGAGTTTGTGTAGTACCTGCTGTTGTTAAATCAGAGGTAGTGAAACGAATTGAATCGGTATATGTAGCAATCTCTTGGATTGATTTACTGTTTTTAAGTGCTTGTGTACTCATAATATTATAAACCTCCTAATTACTGTGTGATTTTACCATGTGCTTGTGGGTGATATACTCCTAATGTTAGAGAGCAATCAACATATCCACGCTCACCACCACCTAAGTTAGGTAGACGAGTTGAGCCCATAGGGATTAGTTCATGAACACCATAGTATTCAGGATTAACGATATAACCATCATTGAAGTCAGAACCACCAGCAAGAGTTGCAGGAGCAGTATCTGGATTCATGTTGACGATTGATACACGACCAAAGTCAGACTCGTAAATCTCAACGCTTAACTTAATAGTTGTTGAATCACCATTGTAATTTACATTACGAAGTGATGCATTAGCATTACCATCGAAGCTAGTACCTGTTCCAACGAAACGAGCAAAGTTAGAGATTGTCTTACGAAGACCTGTATCTGCAACTAATGTTAGGTTTTGTGTAGAACCAGTATGACGATAGATTGTTGAAATGATATTATTCAAATCAGACTCTTGGAATGCAGATGCGTCAGAACCACTAATGTCAAAAACTTGACCAGCATCTGGGCGATAGCTTTCAGGAGTTGCAGGAGCACTATCTGTTTGTGCACCAGTTTGAATCCATTTGCCTAAGCCACGCATTTTGTAAGGAGTGCTTGATCCATTCTCGATGGATGCATCACCATTTCCAATAAGAGTAGCTTCAACATCTCTTTTAAGTTCACGAATTGCTTTTGCTTCAGCTTGGGCAATCTTCGCAGGACCAACAGAGTCAACAGCATCCTGTAAATCGGATACCATATAATCTCTACGGAACTTTTGAACATAGTTACCAAGACGAGCACGACCACTAAATTTGTCTGTAAAGGCAGTAACATCTGCACCTTCCGAGATACCTGAGGTAACTGGGGATGCTAATTCATCGACTGTCCATTCAGCAAATGTAGCTGAGGCTTTCTGCTTTGAAGCAGATGAAAGGACTGGCGTTTCTTCAGGAGCGAGAATTGTTAAGACATCCGTCAAATCCTCACGGTTAGAAACAGCAGAACCTGTATTAGTTGTATCGAATGTATTTGAAAACGACATAATTTTACTTTCTATTTATTTATTTTTTAACTGTTGTGTTCTGAGAGTAATAAAATCACTTATAGTGCCATTTGATTTATATTGTTGACTAAGATTATTCATTTTCTTAGCTGATACTGTTTCAGTTTTTTCAGATCGAGATGCAGTTGGACCACCTTTAGGGGGTGTTAGTGTTGGAGATTTTCCACCATCTGATATAGGTTTACGACCATACATAGATTGTGTAGCATGAGCTAGTATATATGGCATTTGTGCACCCAATTCAGGATTTCTCATTAATGGTTTTAATCTTTCATCACTTAGCATAGCGATATACTTTTTATGCATTTCGCTATCCTCTTTTCCAACCCAAGGAAGGTCTTTTCGAGCCTGTTCGATAAGTTGTTTTTTAACAACTCCAGCCTCATGTACCTTCTTGAGCTTATGCATTTGTGCAGGAATATACTTTTTTAAAATATTTTGAGAATGTTTAAGACTTTTTCTAACATCCGCTTTAGTTAAGTCTTTACCTTTTACTGTAGCTACTGTTTCGTCTATTCCATAATCTCCCTTTTCAAAAAGTATATCTTCAGCCCATTCTACTACTTCTCTAGCTGTTTTAGCTTGAGCTTGTAATTTCTTGGGATCAGTTATTTTAGCTAGTGGATTATTTCTTACAACTGGAACTTCCTCCTTTTGGCTTTGCATTTCCTGCATCTTAGCTTCCATAGCTTTGACACGCTCTTCTGCTTCTTTCCTTCTTGCTGTAAGTGCTCCAAATCTAGCAACTGCACGACTTCCGAGTTTCTCAGAGATTTCTTTGAGATCCTCTTCAGACATTTCGTCTAAATTAAACTGTGAAAGAGCTTCTTCAGAAACTTGTTCTTCGGTTAATTCTTCTGTATTACTCTTTTCTACAGTTTCATTAACTTCATTACTAGCTTCTTCAACAACTGGGGACTCTTCTTTAGGTGCTTCTGCCTGTTCAGCATTTTCAACTACTTCCGAATTACCCAAGCGTCTGTTGACAAAATCAGACGCTGACATATTTGACTGTTCCGTAGGGATTGTTTCTACTCCACCCTCGATAGGAGTTGTGATTTCTTCTGACATAATTTTAACGCTATTAACGCCCAGCGATGGCGATGTTTTTATTTTAACATACTATGCAAGCCCTAATCTATAAACTGACTATGTCTCTTTTTGAGTTCGTCATATTTACACATAACTAGGATTTGATCATATGTTAAAATTTTGCCTGAAATCTGTTGTATATCATCCGTAGAGGCTTGATGTAACTCAGCAATGCACTCTTCCCTTAATGAAGTTATTAAACTTAAGAACTGTGCGAACTGATGGTGATTACCTAAATCTTTGAGTATTTTTTCTATATTCATTATTGATTCATATTTTGTGTATTCATTTGCCCCATAGCAGAAGGATCAGTTCCTATTCTGCCTATCTGTGCATTCTGTGCTTGAGTTTGCATAAACTGATATTGTTGTACATACTTCTGGAATCTAGCTTGGAAAGCCTGATCTCCCTGTAGTCTTTGTGCAACATCAGGTTGTTGTGCATAGTTTCCTATAATCTCCATTGCCATTTGTGCACCATTAGGTCTAGCAGGAACTTCAATACCAGCAAATATCTTAGCTAGGTCATCAGTAACATTCTTAACCATCTCTTGTTGTGCAACCTCAGCAGGTTGTAGGATACTATCAGCTAGTACAGGATCGATAGCATTAGCCATAGATTCTAGTAAGAGATCAATATTAATTCGATTTGATCTATCTAGAGATGTTAGGTTTACTATTGATTGTAGCTTTTTCTCTTGCGACTCTGGGTCATTGTTTAATACATCATATGTAATAATAACATCAAAATCCTCATTTGCATCTCCCTTAGAGAAATTAACAGCATCTGGAGCACCAGTAACTTTAAAGAATACATTATCTGGTCCAAATCTCTGAAAACACTTAAAACACATTTTTAGTACATTAGCACTATGCTCTAAATATTTATCTACTAAGAATTGTCTTCTAACCTTAGATAATGGATTTTCCACATCTAGTCCTACTAATGCATTCGCCTGAGTTTCTAATGTTTGTTCTATTTCTATAGAACCATTAGGGGCTGGCGGTGTAGGACCAAACTCTAAGTCTCCTTTTCTTCTATATGGTATCATCCTAGCTGGACCATAGTCCGTAGGTGCTTGACCAATAGGATGCATAATCGGAGGTAAGGTAGCTAAACTATTCCTGTCTACTCTTGAGTCTCTTTCTACTTTTACTTGATTTTGTATACCCCTAAGTAGATCAGGAACAGTTGTAGTATCATAAAGTCTTTTACTATCTTCTGATAGCTTAGTAACAACAACAGGGAAGTCCTCATAGCCATTCATTAACTCAAACTTAGCATATCCTTTGACATTATCATTGCCAGAGAACTCCTTATGAAAAATTGTTTCATATATGCCTTCTGCACCATCCTCTTTATCAACTAACCTTTGGTAGCAATGTACAACCTCGATTAGTTCATTAGCCTCATATGCATTATCAGTTAATGATATAGATCTACGACCTTCTTGCTCTCTTTCAATACTGTCGATATTAACACCACGATATTTAGATATCATAAGCTCAACAAATCCTGCATCCCATCCGTCTGTAATAACTTTATTTTCTAGCTCTTGGGCTGTATAATAAGTTCTCCAGAAACAATATGGTGCTCTTTGAGGATCTGTTACATATGGAGGAAAAAAGAAGTCACCATCTGGGGCTAATGTCTTAACCTCTGGTGCATCTATTTGTCTTCGGACTACTGGTAAATCCGCAACTCCATCTTTTCTTAATTGCTTTAAAGCCTTAATAGCTCTCTTTTCATTAATATTAGGAAAGTATTGTTTAAATCCTTCTATGATGATATCATCTGAACCTTCATCCATAAGTAAGTCGCCCATCTCTGGAGACATCTCATATATTTGATTCATATCTAATTTCTGTACAAATGTACGATCTTCTCGTAACCATCCTACATATGTTATCAATATCCCTCTTTCTAAGAGATAGTTAGCTCCTAGCTCCATCTCCTTATTGAATCTAGGAATATATCCTGATGATGTCATCCATTTTAAAAACGATGATACAAGTTTAGCTCTAGCTAGATCACCTACATTAACAGGAAATGCCTTAACATTAGATCTCTGTAATGAGGTAACAAACATAGATACCAGCTTAGTAATCCTTTCATCAATAGTATGAGCCTCCATATCGGATGCTCCTTCCCATGGGAATGCATCCGCTCCGTGCTTCCTATGGTCACGAGACTTTCCTGCCCACCAATTTCGTCTATCATCATAAGATGTTCGACATAAATCAAAGTAAGCTTCTAGTTCCGTAACTGTTTGATCATATGAATATCGCAAAGTGTTGACATCTGGCTCATCACTTAGGTATGTTAAAGAGTTGGAAATATTATCGTTGTCCATTAGCGTTTAATTATATCATACATATCAAATTTATTTTTGACTTTCATATATTGATGGTGGTTGAGCATAGTTATATGTAGTTATACCCCTGTCTTCAATCGCATCTAAGTAAATAAATTTACCTACTAACTTACCTCTAAGCAGGTATGGAACTCTAACTGGTACTTTCATGGGAATCTCCCTGATATATACCATAACGAATTTATTATTAGGGGCTTCTGATAATACTTTACCCCTATATCTTATAGGCATAGGACTACAAGAATCTAGGATTTCTTGTCCTGCATTTGATATCCAAGTATTCTTACCCTTGCCAGTAATCATCTCTTCGGTTAATTTATGTGTAACTATTTCTTGGGCTTCCTCAAAGGGAATGCCAAGCTCTTCTGCTATTTCTTTTAATCTTTTCTTTGGTCATCTCTA
>WLWE01002867.1_pt1 | contig 10550 bp, 17 predicted proteins | sample 6718301 | NCBI WGS metagenome assembly WLWE01 (sample SAMN12718691, study PRJNA515312) | sponge metagenome | isolation source: marine sponge | host: Mycale hentscheli | place: New Zealand: South Island, Marlborough, Capsize Point | collected 2003-05-01 | reverse complement strand
TTATGTTGTGTGGCATTGATCTAGTTGATTTTAAACTGGAGTTTGGACATGATGCTCATGGTGATCTTTTCTTAGCTGATGAACTCTCACCAGACAATATGAGGTTATGGAGTAAAGACAAAACAGAACGGTTCGATAAGGACTTGTTTCGTAAGGGAGAAGGTGATATAGTAGAAGCCTACAAGATTATTTTGACAAAACTGAGGCAGTTTGTATGAGTCGTAATGAGTTTGTCTGGGTGGAGAAGTATCGCCCCCAGACTATTGATGATTGTATTCTTCCTGATAATATCAAGAAGACCTTTATTGATTTCCTAGATAAAGGTGAGGTTCCAAATCTTCTGTTGTCGGGACCACCTGGATGTGGTAAAACCACTGTAGCTAAAGCACTTTGTAACCAATTAGGAGTAGATGTTTATGTCATCAACGGATCCGATGAGGGACGTTTTCTCGATACGGTCAGAAACAATGCGAAGAATTTCGCTTCGACCGTATCGCTTTCGTCAGATGCAAAACACAAAGTTATCATCATTGACGAAGCTGACAACACAACCCCCGATGTACAACTCGCCTTACGGGCGTTTACTGAGGAGTTTATTGGTAACTGTCGATTCATCTTCACCTGTAACTACAAAAATAAGATCGTTGCTCCCCTCCATTCCCGATGTGCAGTCATCGACTTCGCCATTAAGGGAAAAGAAAGACAGGAACTTGCAGGTAAGTTCTTCAAAAGACTCCAACAAATCTTGGATCAAGAATCTGTTGGATATGACGCAAAAGTCCTTGCAGAACTTATCAACAAACACTTTCCAGATTGGAGAAGAGTACTCAACGAAGTTCAAAGGTATTCGGTCGGGGGTAAAATCGACTCAGGAATCCTCGCAAGTTTTTCGGATGTAAAAACTAATGATCTCTTTAAAAGACTTAAGTCCAAAGACTTCCCGGCAGTTAGGAAGTGGGTTGTTGATAATCTTGATAACGATCCCACTGTATTGCTACGTTCTATTTACGATGCAATCTACGCCCATCTTGATGGTCCTGGTATCGCTGCCGCTGTACTTATTATTGCGAAGTATCAGTACCAAAGTGGTTTCGTTGCTGACCAAGAAATAAATATGTTGGCTTGTCTAACTGAAATTATGGTGGAGTGTGAATTCAAATGAGTAAACCTAGACAAAAGAAGTCCAGAACTTATTATTACTTCTGGGGTTTGGCAACAATTGCAGTTGTGATCGGACAAATATATATCGGTAGTGGATATCACTCCATGGCCAATCAAGTTCGTGATTTAGTTGAGGTTGCTAAATGAAGAAACTATTGATAGCTTTAGGTGGAGTTCTCTTACTCTCCTCACCTGTGATGGCTCACAGTAAGGGGTATCGTTATCATAGTCGTGGTAGTCATAGTCACTGCCATAATCACTACAAACGTGGATATAGTCATTGTCACTGGCATTCCCATAGACCCGGAAGTGGTCACCATGGAAGACAATATATGCATGGTAGGAAATATCATGATTATCATGGACATCATGGTCACCGCGAACACTATCATGATGGTGTTGATTTTCAAATTATTATTCGTTGATTTATGGAACTTAAAGATTGGTTGAATTCTCTTAACTTTACTAAAGAGAATCTTATTAGTGATGAACCCCATCTTGCGAAAGAGTATCCACCCTACATTATCAATCGTTGTATGTCTGGACATATGGATTCAGTCATGTATGCCCAAGAGATGAATAAGTATCACTTCCTTGATAAAGATTTGCAATATAATTTTTATCTAAATACTCTGAGAAAGAGGAAGAGATTCTCTCCTTGGATTCGGAAGGATAAAGTATCAGATCTTGATTATGTAAAACGTTACTATGGTTATAGTAATGAGAAAGCATCTCAGGTTATGAAGATTTTGACTCCTGAACAAATTACATACATTAAACAACGACTTGAAACTGGTGGGAGTAAAAAATGAGTCAAACTACTGAACCTCAGGTTCAATGGTCTCAAGATAAAATGATTGAGGTCAGATTGAATGAACCTGATGATTTCCTGAAAGTCCGTGAAACCCTGACTAGAATTGGTGTTGCTTCTCGTAAAGAGAAGAAACTATATCAGTCTTGTCATATCCTTCATAAGCAAGGTAAGTATTATATCGTTCACTTCAAAGAACTATTTGCTCTTGATGGTAAGTACGCAAACCTTACTATCAATGATGTACAACGTAGAAACCGTATCACCAAACTCCTCTCTGATTGGGGATTGATTGATGTATGTACAGAGGATGAGATCATTGACATCGCACCACTGAACCAGATTAAGGTTCTTCCATACAAGGAAAAGAGTGAGTGGGTATTGGAACAGAAGTACAATATCGGATCGAAAAAGAACCAGGGTAGTGAAACCCCACAATAGATCCAGAGACCCTTGACAAGGGTCTTTTTTTGTGTTATAATTTTTGAGTAACCTCCCACAACCTCCTATTGGTTAGTGGTTTTCGTATTTACACCGAGGTAATTTTATGACTGTTAAACGAAATGATGGCACTATTGTGCCTGAACTGCCTATCAAAGAAAGTGGAAGTATAAATTCGTATTGGATGCCCTATGATGAATTTGCTGAACTTCAAGAAGTATTTTGTCAACGCAATACAGAAGGTCGTTTGAGTAAGGCACAGAAACACCTTTCTACTCTTATCCCAGAACACTGTGTTGTTTTTGTTGCTAAACTAACTGAGCCAGGTGAAGTTTATGGTAAGAAGTATCCCAGAGGTCATCGTTGGAGAATTGATTCCAACACCCGTGCATTGAATTGGGCTCGAGCTGGGTCTGATGCTATTCCAAAAGATGTCTTTGTGATTGAATATTCTTTTGAAGATCCTGATCGAATTCGTAAATCGTATAATACTTTTGACTCTCCTGATAGTGTAGAAAGAAACCAAGAAAAATTATATGGTATCATTTCTGGGATGTACTGTTATACTCCACAGTCCTCAAAACTAATTAAGGGACAAATTATCTCTGGTCTCAATAAAGCATGTAATTTTTATTACCCAGAAACTTGGAATCAGAATAATGTACCAGCAGCAGAACTTCCTGGACAGGTTGGTGCTTTCCTTGAAGAGCTTAAGACGTTGGATAGTCTAATGAAAGATGCTTCTTCTTGGGATCAAGCACTTGTTTGTGTTGGACTTATGTCACTCAAAAAATATGGATGTGATAATGATAAACTTATGGAAGCTTTGCGAGATATCAATGACAAGGCAGCAAATACCAAAGGCAAAGACTGGGATGGTGTTTCTCACATTGTAGATGAATGGAAGACTGATAAAATTTTCCCAACAAAACTTACCAGATGTGACATTCTTAATCGTACAGTTTCTTATTGTTGTTACTGGATTGATAAGTATATGAAAGATGAAACTGGTAGTAAAGTTGGTAAGGGTTGGGATAGAGTGGCATTACAATATAAAGATCAACAAGTATCCTCTCTAAATCGTTTGTTGGCAATTTCGTAAAACCGAATAAAAATATACGGGGTTCAACACCCCGTTTTTTATTACATCTGTTATAATTAGTATGTGGTCGTCGAAAGAGGCCACACATTTCAAACTCGCTTACTTAAGGAGTAACACATGACTACACTAGCACGCTACAACTCTGCAAACATCAACCAATTGATGGAACGTTTGCAACGAAACACGATCGGTATGGATGATTATTTTGATCGTGTATTCAGCTACGAAGCACAAAGCTATCCCCCATATAACCTCGTTCAAGTTTCTGAGGATGAGTCTCGTTTAGAACTGGCTCTGGCAGGTTTCAGTCAGGATGAGGTAAAGGTCTACACTGAGAAGGGTAACCTGGTTGTAGAGGGACACAAGGAGAGTGCAGACGGCCGGGAGTATGTTCACCGTGGTCTGGCAACTCGTTCCTTCACTCGTTCCTGGTCTATCTCAGAAGACACTGAAGTCTCTGATGTGACCTTTGAGAATGGTCTTCTGGTGGTAACACTGGCACGAGTGGTTCCTGAGAACCGCCGCCGTCGTTATCTTATGGGAGGTGGCGACACTAAATAATCTATATCGTCGCCGCGGGAGACACCTGGTCAGTAATCAGGTTGCTCTCCCCCTTTTTTTGCACTATAATAATAGGAGATACTGTCTGAATATGGCAACTCGTACATACAAGAAAATCGATAGTAAAGGTCGTGAAGAAACTTGGGAGTGGGAAGAAACTCCTGAAGTTGTGGCAGCAGTCAAACAACTTCATGCCACTATCGCACAAAACAAACTAAGACTGGAAGAAATGAAATGACAGTAAAACTTTTAATCCTTAAGTCTGGTGAGGATATTATTGCTGACATCCAAGAGATGGTTGCACAAGAAAAGGTAATAGGTTATTATCTCGACTGCCCCCACAGAGCTAAACTTATAACGGAAAAACCAAAAGGAGGAAATACGAAATACAGAAGTCGTATTCAACTTCTTCCTTGGATTCCTTTGAGTAAAGATAGAACTATTCCTGTGGTTGCTGACTGGGTTGTTAGTATTATGGAACCCATAGATACTTTGAAAGAAATGTTTGAAACACAATTGGAGAAAATTAATGAATCCGAAAGTCCTAGTAATGATGAACAACCTAGTTCTGTTGACTCAGATTGAAGAGGTTGGTGGTGATATCGGTGAACCTGATTGTAAGTTGACAGAACCATTTGTAGTGAGTAAAGAGGGAACTCTCTCCCCATGGCTAGTGGATATTACAAACCAAAACAATATGGTGATTCACTCGGATAAAATCTTGACTATTCTAGAACCGACTGGTACACTGGTTGATAAGTATACTGACCTGGTGAAGGAGTAACTCTTGAAATTCTATACGAACGTTCAAATGGTCAGGAATGAAATCCTGGTTCGTGGTTATGAAGATGGACGTAGAGTTCAATTTAAGGAAGAGTTCTTCCCAACTCTATATGTAAAATCTAAAAAAGAATCTGAGTGGAAGACACTCAGTGGTGAGAACGTTGAACCTATTCGTCCTGGGACGATTAGAGATTGTCGTGACTTCTATAAGAAGTATGATGGTGTTGATGGGTTTGAAATCTTTGGAAATGATAAGTATCTCTATCAGTACATTTCTGAGAAGTATTCTGAGAGTGAGATTAAGTGGGATATATCTAAAATCAAACTAGTTACTATTGATATTGAGGTGAAGTCTGAGGATGGATTCCCATCACCAGACTCTTGTTCTGAAGAGATGCTGACCATCTCTATTCAGGATTACAATACAAAGAATATCATTACCTGGGGTAGGAAACCATATACTCCTACTCAAAAGAATGTGACATATTATCATCATGAAGATGAGATTGATATGTTGAATGCATTCATTACCTGGTGGTCTAACGATCCACCGGAAGTTATTACTGGATGGAACTGTAGGTTCTATGATATTCCATATCTCTGTGGACGTATTGATAGAATCATGGGTAACAAGAAGATGAGACAATTATCTCCATGGGGATTGGTATCTCATGAAGAGATTGTTGTTCATGGTCGTCCCAACAATGTGTTTACTATTGCAGGTGTGACTACACTTGACTTTATGGAACTCTATAAAAAGTTCACCTATGTGAACCGAGAGAGTTATCGATTAGACTTTATTGCAGAAACAGAACTCGGACAGAAGAAGTTGGACCACTCGGAGTTCAATACCTTCAAAGACTTTTATAATGGTGACTGGAAGAAGTTTGTAGACTATAACATTGTTGACGTGGAACTAGTTGATAGGATGGAGGACAAACTTCGTCTCATTGAACTGGTGATTACGATGGCATTTGATGCTAAAGTAAACTTTGTTGACCCTATGGGTCAAGTGAAACTCTGGGATACAATCATCTATAACTATCTCAAGAAGAAAAACATTGTGATTCCTCAGAAAGAGACTTCTGATAAGGATGAAAAGTTTGCTGGAGCATATGTTAAACAACCTGTTCCAGGTTCTTATGATTGGGTTGTGTCATTTGACCTCAACTCTCTGTATCCTCACTTGATTATGCAATATAACATCTCTCCTGAAACTCTTCAGGAAGAAAGACACCCATCTGCTACTGTTGACAGAATTCTCAATGAAGAGATAAATTTTGAACTTTACAAAGACTATGCTATTTGTTCTAATGGAGCAATGTATAGTAAGAAGAAGGAAGGATTTCTCCCAGAACTGATGAATAAGATGTATCTTGAACGTAAAGCATTCAAGGGTGAGATGTTGAAGAGTAAACAGAAGTTAGTTGATATTGAAAGTGAGATGAAGAAGAGAGGTTTGTGATGGAATTACCAGAGATCATCAGAAAGAACTCATTTGCTTGTTTTGGTAGTTTGAATGATTCTGAGAGAGCAGTTATCTTAATGGGTGATGATGAGTATCGTAAATCACTAGACCTTGATAATGATGATGCTCCCTGTTGGAAACTTCCAAGTAAGGAATCATCAACATTTGTTGGATGGAATCCCCAATGTATTCCAACAATTGATTACATAGTATGGAAACTAGAACGCCTTGAAAAAATTACTACAGGAGAAATTCACTGATGGACTATAAAACTTCCGGTGTTGATATTGAAAAGGGTAAAGCATTTGTAGAACATCTCAAAATAATGGCACCTAAAATTGGTGGGTTTAATGGAATGTATCCCCTTCCAAAAGGATATGAAAGACCTGTTTTGGTATCTGGTGCTGATGGTGTCGGAACTAAGATGAATATCTGTAGAATTGCCTTTGACTACACTACTATTGGAATTGATTTAGTTGCAATGTGTGTCAATGATGTAATCTGTAGTGGAGCTAAACCATTATATTTCTTGGATTATATTTCTACTAAAAATATAGACTCTAATGTCAATGAAATTGTATCTGGAATTGTTAAAGGATGTGAGATTTCTGGAATGGACCTTCTGGGTGGAGAGACTGCCGAACATTTTAGAGCAACTGACTATGACCTTGCTGGTTTCTGTACTGGTATTGTAGAGAAATATGAGATTGTTAATGGTAGTAGTATCCGATCTGGTGATGTAATCATTGGCATTGAGAGTAGTGGTCTTCATAGTAATGGATATACTCTTATCAATGATATGTTGAGTAAACATAAGATCTTCTACAAAGATATGCCAGAGTTGTTGACACCAACTACAATCTATTCTCCTTTGATTCAATATCTTTCAGATCAAGTTCCTATTCTAGGTATGGCACACATCACAGGTGGTGGTATTCCAGAGAACCTTCCTAGGTGTCTCCCCGAAGGATTGAGTGCAAATGTTGATTACAATTCTTGGGAAAGACCAGAACTCTTTGATACTATCCAGAAAGCAGGTGATATCACTGAGGAGGAGATGAGGAACGTATTCAATCTTGGTATCGGATTCTGTTTGGTTGTCCCACCGGATGTGGTAGAATACACTCAGAAACTCATCAGTAAACAGTATATGAAGTCCTGGGTCATCGGAGAAGTTAAATGAAATTTAAAGCATTAGTATTTGTCCGTTTAAGATCACAGGTTGATGACTCTCCTGGTAATGCTGTGAGAGACGCCTGTAAACGATTGTCTGAGTTGAATATCAAGAAACTTAGATTGGGTAAGGTGGTTGATGTTTGGTTGGAAGCAGAGACTAGAGAGTATGCTGAGAAAGAATTAGAAATGCTCTCTGATAGATTTCTTGCTAATAAAGTTATGGAAGATTGGGACTATGAGTTGACTGAGATTGAAACGTTTCCACAGGGTATTGAGGAATAATTTCAACAACCGACCTTCATTCAATAAGAAAAATGTGGTATAATCTATACAGAGTTTGCTTTGCGTAGGAGGGTATTATTGGCTATCTAATCGGTGGTGCTGGAGAAGGACCAGAACAGGAGATCGTACAGTCAGATAAAGACTATTCTAATCTCACAGACAAACAACTTCTAAGTCTCAGAGATCAGACAGTCAAGGACATTTCTAAGTTCAATAACTTTCAGATGGTAAGAAAGATTTGTTTGAACTCAGCTTATGGTGCTATCGGTAACCAGTGGTTTAGGTACTACAAGTTGGTGAATGCAGAAGCTATCACTCTTTCTGGTCAGACATCTATTCGTTGGATTGAAAATAAACTGAATAAGTATCTGAATGAACTTCTTAAAACTGAGAATGACTATGTTATTGCGGTTGATACTGATTCTGTATACCTCAACCTAGGACCTCTTGTTGATAAGTTTTTATCAAAGCAGAAGGATAACAAGGAAAAGGTTGTAAATCTACTCAATAAGGTGTGTGAAGAACAACTAGAGCCATACATTGATAAGTGTTATGTAGAACTAGCTGACTATGTGAATGCATACGATCAGAAGATGCAGATGAAACGGGAGAATATTGCTGACCGCGGTATCTGGACTGCTAAGAAAAGATATATTCTCAATGTCTGGGATAGTGAGGGCGTTCGTTATGAAGAACCTAAACTAAAGATTATGGGTATCGAAGCTGTCAAGTCATCTACACCTGCTCCCTGTAGAACCATGATTAAAGAAGCACTACAATTGATGATGAGTGGTACTGAAGATGAGATGATTAAGTTCATTGACCAATCTAGAGTTAAGTTTAATAATTTACCAGTAGAACAGTTGGCATTTCCTCGTTCTATTTCTGATGTAAATAAACATAAGAGTCACTCAACCATTTATGGAAAAGGTTGTCCTATTCACGTAAGAGGTTCATTGCTTCACAACCATTATGTGAAGGAGAGGGGTTTAGATAATAAGTATTCCATTATTAATAATGGTGATAAGATAAAATTTGTTTATCTAAAGAAAGCTAATCCTATTCGTGAGAATGTGATTTCATTCTTGAATGATTTCCCCTATGAACTCGGACTTGATAGATATATTGATTATGAGTTACAATTTAACAAAGCCTTCCTTGAACCAGTAAAGGGTATCCTTGATTCTATTGGATGGAATGTTGAAAAAGTTGCAAACCTAGAGTTATTTTTTAGTTAATGGATTTCCTTAAAGAGATTGTAAAAGAGATTGGAGATGAGTACACCCAACTGGCAGCCGACATCGACGAAACCGAAACTTACGTGGACACGGGTTCGTACATCTTTAACGGACTTTGTTCAGGTAGTATATTTGGTGGCGTATCTGGGAATAAGATTACTGCCATTGCTGGGGAGTCTTCTACTGGAAAAACTTTCTTTAGCCTGGCAGTCGTCAAGAATTTTCTTAATTCTAACCCTGGTGGTTATTGTCTATATTTTGACACTGAAGCCGCTGTTAACAAGTCTCTTCTCACAAGTAGGGGGATTGACTTAGATCGTTTTGTTGTAGTGAATGTAGTCACTGTAGAACAGTTCAGACAGAAGGCACTACAGGCTGTTGATATCTACCTCAAAACACCAGAGGAAGATAGGAAACCCTGTATGTTTGTGTTAGACTCTCTGGGTATGTTGTCTACAGAGAAAGAGATTCGTGATGCTCTTGATGATAAACAGGTTCGGGACATGACCAAATCACAGTTGGTCAAAGGAGCCTTTAGAATGTTAACCCTGAAGTTGGGACAGGCTAAAATCCCAATGATTGTTACTAACCACACCTACGATGTTATCGGATCTTATGTCCCGACTAAAGAAATGGGAGGAGGCAGTGGCCTCAAGTATGCCGCGTCTACGATCATTTATCTCAGCAAGAAAAAAGAAAAGGATGGAACGGCTGTTGTCGGAAACCTTATCAAAGCTAAAACAGCAAAGTCAAGACTTAGTAAAGAAAATAAAGACGTAACAATTCGTCTTTATTATGATGAGAGAGGTTTGGACAAATACTACGGTCTCCTTGAGTTAGGAGAAGTTGGTGGTATGTGGAAAAACGTAGCAGGTAGATATGAAATGAACGGTAAGAAAGTATACGCAAAAGAGATTCTTAAGAATCCAGACAAATACTTTACACAGGAAGTTTTAGAAAAGTTAGATGAAATCGCGAAAGAACAATTCTCCTATGGTTCAAGTATTTGACCATGTTCTCCCTGAGGACTTGTGTCATAATCTCATAGATCTATTTGAAGACTCTGAGAAGAACCACGAATACTTTAATGAAGATTACAAACCTTGTTTCACACAACTGAACCTAAACCAACACAACCCAGAACTAGTAAAGGTTCTGGTTGGTTTTGTTCAGAAAGCATATGGGATGTACTCGGTTGAGGTTAGAAGAAAATATTTACCAAGATTGAAATCTCTTGAAGAGTTTAGACTCAAGAGATACCTTCCTGGTGGTGAACAAAGATTTGACGAACATGTGGATGTTGGCAATCATGAATCTGCAAGGAGATGTCTTGCCTTTCTGTTCTATCTAAACGATAGTGATGGAGAAACATATTTTCCTGAACATGACGTGACAATTCATCCAAAGTGTGGTAAAGTATTAGTGTTCCCTCCAACATGGGAATACCCACACGCTGGGTTGCCACCAACAAATACAAAGTATATTTTGAGTACATACATTCATTATGAATAAGGTTGAGTTTCTAAT
>WLWE01002863.1_pt1 | contig 10572 bp, 23 predicted proteins | sample 6718301 | NCBI WGS metagenome assembly WLWE01 (sample SAMN12718691, study PRJNA515312) | sponge metagenome | isolation source: marine sponge | host: Mycale hentscheli | place: New Zealand: South Island, Marlborough, Capsize Point | collected 2003-05-01 | reverse complement strand
AATATGTTTTTGAAAAGTAATCGCCGCCGATATGGACACGCAACGTCCCGCCACGACGTAGGCCCGAGGATTTGATACTTCTGATAATTAAAGCCGCCATTTCCTTTGTTGTCTTGGCTGCTTTTAACAAGTCAAAGTTTTCCCAACGTGTCTTGCGTACGTTGGGCCGTCTTGCCTCATCCATTGCAGCATAACAACGGAAGATAACACCGTCAACGGCTTTCTGTGCGTCCATGATCTTGCCCGTGATCTTGTCGGCAAAAGTCTTGCAACTTTCCGCACCGGGGCAGGTGTGGCCGCTTGGTAGAGAAAAATGCCAAATGCCTTTTAGCTTGGCGTTTTCAAATGTGAATTTAAGTAGTCCCATAACTGAAAAAAGATAGTACCCTATCAACTGCTTTAAGTCAATTCATAAAAATAATTTTTATGAGAAAAGTTTGTCCCATCCTTTCGGACTGGTTCCAGAAATCAAAAACTCCCTGTCGCCGCTATCTAATGACTTTAAAGCCATCATACTATCAGTTTTCCGCATCTGAAAAAGTTCCGACCCTTGAACTGTGACGCTGTACTCTTCCCCTGTCACTATACATGGACCGGTGAATTTGTAATAATGTTTCATCCCTAACTTGTCAGACTTTACATAGAACTCCTCGTAAGTGCAACCAATATCAATATACCTTTTCATAACACCGCTAATCTTACCATGCTAAAAAACCATTGTCAAATCCATAAACCATAAAGTTATGATTTTTAAACTTGACACCTAAGTCGTTGACTATCAATGACTTACGCCTGCGGCGCCCACCCTTCGCGGCCCTAAGTCCTTGACTATCAGTGACTTACGACTTCAGCTTAAAAATTTTATTCTTCTGAGATTTTAGTATCATTGTATACCCCCTTTATTTGTTATTTATTTATTTCGCATTCATTTATTTATAATTGACTTATTTGTATTTGGTTATTTAGCAATCACTTATTTGTAATTTATTTATTTGTAATTCATTATTTCGCTTTTATTTATTTACTATTTATTATTTCGCAATTAACGATTCACCGACAAAAAAAACCCCCCGCTTTCGCGGGGGGTTTGTAGTGTTATGAGGACTACTGTTTAGGGGGGGATTCTCCAAAATTATTCGCTCGTCATTTATATACTATTAGCTTGACTTGCGTTTTTCTAATAATTCTGGATTTTTCTCAAACATTTCTTTCGCCCTATGAGATAATGCCCTACCATGAGTCGATACATCAATAAAGTTTAGCTTTTGGAGATAGACTTCCGCATCAGATTGTATTGCTGAACGAGTCATTTGAAGTTTAGCGGCGAGGTTGTATAGTCTCACGGTTCCCTCCCTATGTAGAGTACGCAAGTAACGTAGCTCGGTCTTGTTTATGCCATGCGGCAAAATATCTAATATGCGACAAAGCTCCTTCCAATCGGATAATTTAAAAGTTTTAGTATCATTCGCCGCTACATAAGCCTTTATATTGGTTGCCATTTTTTGTGCTGAACGACCATTACCCCGTAATGCTGGTGCGATATGTTTTGATACGATATCACCAGAGAACTTAATCTTATCAGTATTAAGTAAGAGTATCTGACCTAACTCATCATAAGAATAATCATCTAAGTCGATACGTTCCATGCGGTCAATCAAAGCATGAAATACGTCTTGCGGCTCAGTAGTAGCAAACAAAAACGTCAGTCTTTTAAAGTCAATGTCGATATCTGCACCCTCATAACTAAAAGTATTAAAGTTATGTTTATTGGGGTTAGTGATGGTAAGTAATGCCATCGTTACATCTTTGGGTAACATATGACACTCATCAAACAAGACAGTAGCATACTCATTCTGCATATGAGGTATCATAAACATCTCCACAAATTGTCTGAGATTTTTAATCGTAGCACAATTTAACTCGATGAATTTTTTAGGTTGCATCGTGTTTGGCATGATAAGATTACGCCCAAATGCCCTTGCCAGCATAGTCTTACCAGCACCTTTTGGTGCTGTAAGCATGATATTAGGGACAATTCCTGTCCTTTCAAACGCTTTGATATAAAACTCAAACTTACGTTTGGCAGGATGCTGTCCGATAACTTGAGGAAACAATGTAGTAGTAGTAGTAGTATTCATAACTGGGGTAGATATTAAATGATTGGGGGTTGGAAGTCAACCCCAAAAATCATATTTTTTTAAATTACCAATCTCCATCGCTGATGTTTATATCCAACGGGGGAGCCATTTCTTGTTCTTCTGGAGTTGGCATTGGAAGAAATTTACGCTCTTTCTTCTTTTCTTCTCCTTCCTTCTCAGTATTATCGGTCACTTTAAGACTGATAGGCTTGATGTCCTCTTCTATACCTGCTGCCATCATATAGGCTTTAAGTGCTTTCTTTGATACGGGAATAACAGCATCCTCTTTATAGATTCTATTGAGTTCTTTAAGAGTCACTCCAATGTGTGTGGTACTTCCTATAGTTTTCATAACCGGCCTTTATTCTAAAACATATCGTTTTTGAGGTCAAGTCAAAAAAGGCTAAAAAAATCAAAAATCAAAAAAAAATTTTTTATGAGGCCCAAAAGTCTCATTATTTAGCATTTGTGAAAAATATGAGATTTTAATAATATGAGATTTTAATAAACGAAAAACTTAAAAATTATGGGGCTGCATATTTGACATTTTATCATTCACAATTAGACTTTGGTATTTACGAAAATATCATTCACAATTGGGCATATTTGCAGAAATCCGATTCGTAATTGATAAATTTATGAATTATCCGCCGCTGGTTTTAATTATATTTGATTTGAACTGGTTTGGTACTGAACTTAAACTGGTTTTAGTTTGGTTTGTATTGTATTGGATGTATATTGTATGAAGTAATAAGCCAAAAGGAATATCACTTAATATAGTTCTTTATTATTATTTTTATAAATATAAAAAGAACAGACCCTTTTTATCCCGTTTCATCCCTATTACTCCCACCAACTTTTACCCTTTTCTTCTAATGTTTCTAGGTATTCTTCGTCTTGATCTATCCACTTGTTACGGTTAATCGTTTGAACCCCACTAATGTATCCTAATACTATTGCTATTCCTAATGCTATTATAACTTCCAATGCTTTATCCTCATATACTTTACTGTTTTATCACACAAACTAACCTCTTTGTATGGTTACAAAGAGAAAAAAGCCACTTTCCCTCGGAAATACGAAGAAAAGTGGTGATTTAATTAGGTTTTACCTAAATTTGCTTAACCCTGAGTGGTCACGTTGGGATCACCAACTACTTGTGGCCCTTCTTGCCCCTCTGATTGCTGTCCTTGCTGTCCAAATGTCTGAGATAGGACTTGGATAGTGCCAGTAGCATCTGCGAGCTTCTTGGATGTCTTAACGATCTCATCCACGATATTCGTGTGATCGCCAATACCGACTGAACGATTAAATAGCATTTCTAAAACTGCTAATGATTCTTCCCTCTCGGCTGACAATCGAGCCAAGGTTGCGTTAAATAGCGGCGGCAGTTGTTGATTTTGCCCCGCTCCATCTGATGTATTGGTTTCTTCTGCCATACTGTTATTATATTAATTCAAAGTTTTTAAGATTTCTAAAAAATTTTATGTGATTAATCTTATCTTCACTTCCCCGTCTTCTTCACCCTTCTCGGTTATACGTCCAGTTAAGGATTCGTAAACGCGAGTAAGCATCTTCTCGTCAGCGGTTTTCAGAGTTTCAATAATCTCTGCTCGCATCTTCTCAACTTTCATCTTCTTCGTTATTCTCGGCATATCTAATTACTTCTTTTGCTAATTGAGTACATTGTCTCTCATGTTTTTCGTCTACTAATATCCGTTTCCAATCTGGTAGCTCGGAATATAGCTTCTCATATACCGCTTTATAGCGGCGAGGTAGGTCATTCTTGGCCTTTTTCATAAACGAAAGGAGGTTGTTCTCCCTCTACCTCATTGTCAACTAAAACTACGTTTGGCTCGGCTACATTACTGTATATCCACTTCTTTCGTTCTTTATACTCCATCTTGTCAAAGAAAGAATTAACGATTTCTGAAATTTGAGTATCATCCAGTAAGAAATCTACTTCGATTTCCCTCTGTTCCATTATTAAATAACCTACTGCTTTTCTAATTTTCACTTTTATGTTGAGCTTTGACTATTCTATATGTATGGAATTCTTTGTACTTATCTACATATTGTTGGGCATCATCTATATCCACAAACTGTGCATCGGGTTCAGTACCATGTATGTCAATAACGTAGTACAACTCCATAGGAGGACGAGGCACTAAAATGGTGCAACCGCATAAAAATAAAAAATATAAAGCTGCGAAAGTGTTTTTTATCATGCCATATGCCTCCAAATTGCCCAAATTCCTGTTACTACCACCATTAAATATATTACTAATCCAATAATGAAATTCCAATTTAACCTGACATTAATCATTTTATCTTCCAAAGCTCGATTAAAAATGGTTTCTGCCATGTCATCATCGCATCCTAATTGTTTCTTTATCTTATCTTTAATGTCTTTTTTATTCATTAGGGTCTTCTGATGTAGCCCAATTACCAGTGCCAGAAATCTGCACGGCAGTAGCTTTTATGCGTTTCTTTTCCTTAAAAAACCCTTCAGTACCTAAATAATTAATAGCAGTATCCATCCTGTTATCAATATTATCACGGTTTTTAAAGACAAACTGGACTTCGTAGTGCTTTTTCATCTCAAAAATAGAGATTTTTAAGTCACATACTTCGATTCCTTCGTACTTTTTAGGCTTGTTTGGTTTCATTATCTGAAATTACTTGGTCTAAAGTCGCTTTGAGCCGCAAAAGCTCGCCTTTAAAATAATCTCTGGTATATCCATCATTGTAAGGACTAAGGTAATTAATCCTACAATAGTCAATATACTGCTCAATATCTGTTTTACTCTCCATATAAAATATCTCCAATGTGGTTCAATGCAAAGGCTACTTCATCGGGAGTCAAACCGTGAGGCATCTGTCCAGTAAAGCTGTAAATAGGCTTGGGATGACGTATCATAGAATGGTCGCAATAAACCTTTAGTGATTGGTTAATGTGAGTCCATGATTGACTACCCCACTTTCGAGTTGTGCTTCCCCCATAAAAGTAAACAGTAAATGTTTTCCCCTTCATACTGTTTATCCTTACCGAAATAGACTCAGCGGGGAATTCGCTAGTCGAACACTTCCCAAAAATTTTATTTTTATCAATTCTTGGATTACTTTTTACCAACCCATTAGCTTCCCAATGGATTTTCGGGGCAATTTCCCTAAATAAGTGAAAGTCCCGCCGCTCTTTTGTTATTCTTTTATCTGTTATAGTATTCATTTGTCCATCTTACGAAATAGTATCCTGCGATTAATGCGATTGTGAGAGGTATCAATACCATGATGGTCTAGGTCTTTTAGTCCAATCCGCAAACGCTTTATCATGCTTATAGTAAAATCTGTATTGGTCGATTGATGAAAGATCATCGAATCCTTTTATCTTACGGCAATTCATATCCTCTGATATTGCAACTGCGAAATCTGTAATTTCTCCATTAGGTGCGATTGAATCCTTTATATTCTCATAACACCATGCAATAAAATTTAACGAAAAGTGCCTTGCTCTGTCAGGCCAACGATATCTACGTTCATTACCCATCTCTAAAGCATGAGAACATAACCACTCCATGTTATCAGTAGTTTCGTATGTCCAAAGCGTACAAGGATGTTTCGGATAACCATGAATCCTTGGATCTCCTTTTTGACTGCGAGGAACATCATCTTGAGCCAATCGTTCAAGTGAGAAACCGTTTGCCAGCATTTGTGCTGATTCAACAATCATTTTGTTGATATGCTTATCACAAAGATTTCGAGCCGCGATTATAGGATTTGAGTCAGTAGCAAATATATTCATAACGTCAAGTAGTCTAACCTACATCGGGAGCAATATCAACCCCGCCGTTTTTTAAAGACTCTGCTTTAATATGATCTAATGATTCTAATACATTAGTTCTTCCCCATCTGGTAGTAATTACCGATAGATTCCTCGCTCCTCTTTCAATTGAGACTACTGTATCTAAATTGAACAGTATGTCTTCCCTTGTGTCAGCGTCAGTTAGTGTTATTAAATGTGCCATTTTTTATAAAATGATGTACTCTTACAGAATTTGATTTTTCAGTCCTAGTGCGAAGTACATAAAATCCGTCTTTCCTTAATTGATTTATGTATGCTCTTGTTATCGCGGTTATTCGCTTCTTTGATATATCGTTGTAAATTAGACATTCCCTCGCTACTGCTTTTTGGATTTCTCCCATTGATACTCTTTTTGATCCGCTCATCTATAAACTCATCAATTAATTGGTTAATTAGCAGATTTCTCATAATGTGGATAAAATTTTAAATTTAACATAGTAGCTGGAGCAGTAAAACCCTTTGTAACAGGGTCTTTTTGATCTTCTAACCAACCATCTGCTTCAAAAGAAAGTGAATTCGCTTCAATTACGAGAGAGTAAATATTAAGTATCACAATTTTGCCGTTTGATAATTTTAAAGTATGATTATCTTTATCTCTAAAATGTATATTCACGTTCTTGTATGTCCTCTTCTGTTTTAAAACAAAAGAATCTACTGAGACTGACTGTACTTTTAGATTACCGTTCATGGTTTTTTTACCATTAGTTTTGGTTTGCCGTCATCGCTTGCATCGTCAGAAACAATATACTTCCATCGCTCATTCTGGTGGGGATGACTTAATGGATGATAAATTGTTGTCACTCCATTAGTATCGGAGAACGATATGGTTTTATATACTACTTCCTTGGTGCTTTTACAACCTGACAGTAACAACAAAGCCGCGAGTATTGAGACTAAAAAGCCAAATGTTAATTTAGTAACTATCATCAAGAGCGGTTCCTATCATCTCTCATTTTAGAGTCACGAATCTTTTCTAGGATAGTTGGTATTGGTTCTGCTACTGCCATTGAGCAACCTTTCATTAATACTTCAGTATATGTCTCTGGATATCCCGCTAAGTCTTTTTCGGTATTGCCGCCAATGTCAGTATAATCGACATCGCGAAAACCGTTAATCCTGTTTACGTTCAAGGCTACCTGACCTTGAAATCCGTTTTTGTTTGGTAGTGATGTTAATGTAATATACATAATTAAATCTCCATGTGCTTGCGAGTATTCGCAGTAGCTTTATCTCTCTGGTTTAAAATCTGAAAACCAATCTTAACTAATCTCCTGCGACTCATGCAAGTTTTTCCAGCCGCTATCGTATTAACAAATGTGTCTATAATTACTGCCAATTCTTTTACTCTTGGGCAATCATCTTCATGTAACTCATTCAAGCGATTGGTTCCCTTACCGTAAAAATTTTTCTTGGCATAATACTTGTGGCTTATCTCGTTAGAAGAACTTCTTTTCCCCTCATCCATAACTCTAGTAAGCTTGGAAACATAATTTATTTTTTTATGATTTTTACTCATAGTTTTTATCATCTTATATCATTAAAATTTGCAACAACTTCTCCCTGTTCTTCGGTTATCCAATTTGGATTGTACTTCTCTTGCAAACGAACCCATGCTTTTGTATATAGCTTTTGGTATTTACTTCTCTCATATTTATCCCAAAACTCTTTGTTATACTGCTCTCTATCATCTTTAACAGGAGGAAACTTTGGATGGACTATATGCTGCGAGCGACTGGGAGAACATCTAATACATTTGTCACGAAAGAAGAAACGACTTTTCCCTTCACCTTTTAGTTCCTTCATTTCAATGCCTAATTGGATTGTGGAATCCCATTTGCCTTGTATTGGTTTTTTACAAGCGTAACAGTTATCTTTTTTCATTTCTACTCCTATTGGGAAACACATTTACTTTACCTTGTGTTAACATGATTACTTTTAAGTTTCTTACCAGTCAAATGATACCCTTTACAGTGCTTACAGAGATAAATGCGTAACTCTTTGTTTTGTTTTTCTTTAAAATTCCTAACTACTTTCCCTGCCTCTATAAATGTTTTATATCTTCTTTTTCGCAGACAATCATTTTTAAGTTTCTGACGTTCATGGGTAGATTTTGCTTGGAAAAATAACTCTAACCTTTTTCCCATTACTATACTTGTGAGGTTATAACCGTTTGCTGTCATGCTTCTAACACCTTGCTCCAATAACGTGAGTTTTTACGATTCTGATTCTTGTCCCAGTATAAGCATCGTGCCATGTACGGTGCTACTCCTCGTAGCTCACTACGTTCAAGCCAATCAGCTTCAATATCATTGTAAAGTTTTGAGTGTTTAGATTGGTTCAGTCCGTAAACTTGAAACAAGTGAGTATCCATGCAGACTACTTGAGCTTCAAGCGGGAATAACATTTCTATCGCGAATGAAGTCTTTGCTTTACCCAACCCAAGAATCTTCTTGGCCAACCTATCACGCCACTCAGCCCATCCTTCATTAGAATTGCGAGCGAGGTAATCACTAGGATCGTCCCAAAAAGTATCATTAAACTTACCGATATAATTAGTTCGATTATTCTGCATACCAACCCTAGTTGCCTCGATCCTTTTGAATAAATCGTCCGAATTGTAGTTCCAGAGTTCAAGTTGCTCTCCTTTTTCGAGTGTCCAGTTTGTAAATTGTTTGATTGCATTATATCCCTTACAGTTGTTCTTCCATGAAGTATGCACCGACATGAAAGCGAACAAGTATCTTCTGAAAGCCGCATTACTTGATTGAGGCTTCAATTCGCCCCAGTAATCGTTGTAGGAGTCTATATCCTTATCCTTGATTGAATCAAAGAATCTCTCAACTTTTGTAGTAGTAATCATAAAAATATTTTTTTTAAATTGTTGTTAGTGTTTTTTATCAATAGAGACGCTGCCAGAGACTTACAATAAGGACTAATGACGAAAACCTTAAATGCTCTAACAGAATCACGTTATGACTACTACATCATTTTTCAGCGGATAGACTATCCACTAAATCTTTCTTTGCCGCCTCATACCCTTTAGCATAGGCATCGTTAGCGATTGACGCTTCATATCCATCGGTATATTCATCATCATCATAATCACCGTAATCGTCGCACATTGGTTCCTCTAATTTCTTCTCAAAATGAGAAACTACCTTGTACTTCGCGGTACGAAGTTTTTGCTGGTCGCAATCCAATGGGACGCTAACAACATCGCGAGGGTCGATCTCAACAACCATCAAATGACCTCCGTTACCATACTGCTTGGCATAATCCAAAGAGCCAGCATGGAAACCATAAGAACAACCAACATTCGCATCATCGCAAACATTGTTACGAATCATTGAGTGTTCATCACCGACTTGGTTACGGAATTTGCCGCTATGCCAATCAGTATAATCCTCTCTGACACCTTTATAGGCGAGAAAATTACCTTCGGGAGTCAACGGCATTGCCTTGTGTTCAAGGAATGCGTACAACTCATTAACTGCTCGGCGTGATGGATTCTCCATCAACTTATCCAAAAACCTCACCAGAGGTTTGTACGGTAATCCCTGACGCATGAAGTCGAGAACACGACCAACAACATGATTGTGAATCACTTCCCCGTTGTATCGAACTTCTCCATCAGAGACAGAGATGTTTCCATCTGCGAATTTTTCGACTGCCTTTGGAACGTCGAACAAGTCAGGCAATTCATCAAATCTATCTTCTGCAAGAAGTTTGGTTGCCTCGTTGAATGATGGATTTGAACTTTCCATCGTGAGTGCTTTTCCATCTACGACGATGGTTAGCGAGTTATCTGTAAGTATGTAGGGTAACATAAGCGTGAATTAGGTTAATTGTTTTGTGTTTGATTGTCAAGAATCTTTTCTACTTTATCTTTGGCGTTTATTATCTTTTTTTTAGCGTTGTATGTCGCTTCGACAAGCATGACATATTGTGCCGCCGCCTCCGCTGATTCTTTCTGCCCTCGCCAGTTGTAATGTGAATCATCCATTAAAGTAATCATTGGATACCTTTCCTGACATTGTTTATTCATGTCATTTAAATCGTACTCAGGCCAATCGTAGTCATCACCCCAGCAATAATTAAGTATGCCTCTCATATCTGGTTTGCGAGGTTTGCCTCCGTCATCAACATGGCTATTCCTGAGATAATCATTATAATTACTTTTACCCAGTACCTTGAATGTATCGCGGAGTTTAGTTAATTCGCTATTATTCTCTTGGTTCATATCAACGTAACGAGTGATGTAATCCTTCGCTAATGAATCTGGTAGACTGTTTAGAAAATCATCATTTCTTTCATTCATCTCCAAAAGTGCTTCGCAAAATCCATCATGCCGATTGGTTACTCCTCGGTGCTGCTCTGCACAAATTTTATGAAATAAATCTTTGACATGACCTTCTTCACCTAAGAAATTCTGGAATTCTTCAACTGCCCAATCTTCAAAGTAATTCCAATTATCTGCTTTGACTGCCTCCAAGTTTTTATCGGTAGGTTTCAAGGCATATATCGTAGGAACATCTACGCCACAATCTCTCATGTGCTTAACTTTATCAATTA
>WLWE01002859.1_pt1 | contig 10586 bp, 7 predicted proteins | sample 6718301 | NCBI WGS metagenome assembly WLWE01 (sample SAMN12718691, study PRJNA515312) | sponge metagenome | isolation source: marine sponge | host: Mycale hentscheli | place: New Zealand: South Island, Marlborough, Capsize Point | collected 2003-05-01 | reverse complement strand
GAACAGTAGAAGTTTCTTTAGCAAAATCCGGTGTTGGTATAGATAGTGGTTCTGGAGCAAGAGGTACAGAAGCTAATAACTTAGAAAAAGAAATGCAAAATAAAATTACAAGATATAATGCAGATGTTAGTATGGCTAATAAAATGGAAGAAGCAAGATTTTCAAGAATACAAGGAGAAATGGCAAGACAACAAGCACGATTAGCAAATATATCTACTGTTGCTAAAGCTGGAACTAGTTTATTAGCTACAAGTAATTTTGGACAAAAATCTATTTTTGGTAATTCAACACCTTATGAAACTAGCACTACTATTGGTGCTGATGGAAGATTAAGAGGTGGAGTATAATGCCTAAAATACCTACATTCACATCTCAAGCAAGACCTACAGCACAAGTTGGAAGTGTTAAATCTAATTTACAAATTCCTTTATCACAAACTGTTGCCGGTGCTTTATCTCCTGTAACAGATTTTGTTGTAAAGAAAGCTGTACAAGCAAACGATACACAGAACAGAACTGAAGCACTTACATTAGAAAATGATTTTATTAGAGATATGCAAACAGTTAATGAAACCATTGCTAACGATAATGTATTAGGAGTAAACAAAGAAGCTGCTAATGCTTATTACAAAGAACAATCTAATGCTTTAATTAACAAATATAAAAGTCAAGCAACTAATAATGCTAGTCAAACTTTATTTCAGAACAATGCTTTAACAGAAGTACAAAAAGGAATATTTAGAGTTGAAAAACAAATAGATAAAAATGTTTTTACACAATTAAACAATCAAGTAGATCAAAAAGAAAATCATTTATTATCTCAAGCTATATTAGGAGACAACAATGAATTTGATTATGGTGTATTACAAACTGATTTAACAAAATTATATACAGATGCTTTTACTGGTAAAATACCAGCTCCAGAATTAAATAAAATTATTAATAATATTCCATCTCTTGTACAAGGATTTCAAGCTAATAAAGATATAGGTGATAATCCTAGACTTGCGTATTTAGAATTAAATAAAGGTACAAATAGTGAACTTTATCCAGATTTAAATTTAGAACAAAGACAAAAATTAATTCAACAAGCAGATAGAATATTAACAGATCAATTAAGAACACAATGGAAAAATGTTTTAGCTGGTTCAGCGGTTGGTAAAAAAGTTGAATTTGATATGGAACTTGCAAAAAAAGTTTTACCACAAATAGAAGTGAATCAAATGTTACAAGGTCAAGAAATTATAACAACGACAGCAGATAATAAAAAAATAATATTTACATCTAATAATAAAGATATTTCAACATTAGTAGAACAATATTCTGAACAAGCTGTATTACAAGCAGGTGAAGCTAAAGGACAAATTATTGCACAAGAATATCAGAAGGCAGCTGAAACTAGAGTTAAAGCTATTGAAGATGATTCTGCTTCTTATGTTTATTCTCATTATCCAGAACTTGTTGAGTTAAACGAAGAGTTTACAAATGAAACAGATGATGAATTAAGAACGCAGTTAAAAAGACAAATTACAACTAAGATGCTTGAAATACAAACTGAGCTAGGTGTGCCAACAACTCAACAAAGAGTAATGACAAAAACAGAAGCAGAAAACTTTGTAGCCAATTATCAGAAAACTGCTCAAGGTAATGCTACACAATCTCAAATCTTATTACAAAGTATTACAACTAATTTTGGAGACAATGATTCTAAAGCTCTTCAAGAATTACAAGCAGCTGGATTACCTATTACTGCTAGTTTAGCTATGACAGTTTTTACTCCGTTAGAAGCACAAAAAGCATTTGGCATTGATAGTATAGAAGAACAAAAAATTTTAAAAGATTGGGGTTCAAGTAACGAAATGACCCTTAAAGATGTAACAAATGCTATTGCTGCTAACTCTGATTTTCAAGAATTAGAAACAATCATTCGTAGAAACAATAACATTGAAAGTAGTGTAGCTGCTAAACAAGTAGAAGAAATAAAAAATGTTTTAGCTTACTATGCTATTAATGAAAGATTTACTAATGTTAAATTTAATAATGAAAGTGCTATAGAATCAGCTGTAAACGCATTTACTTCTAAATTCGAAATAGAAGAAACATATTTTATTCCAAGAAATTATGATGGCAAACCCCTAACATCTTATGGTACAACAGTAAATTCAGTAAGAGATAAAGCAGATTTAATTCAACAAGAATATATAGAAGAGTTTGGTGCAGTAGCATACAAAAGCACCGATCCTTTTAATCAAGGTATTACTGAAGAAGAAATGTCTGAAAAACATAAAAGAATGATGAGAACAAGCGGTGAGTGGAGAAACACAGCTGATGGTAATGGTTTAGTTTTTGGTATTGTTTTAGACGGAGATCAATTTGCTCCTATATTAAATAGCAACAATCAACAATTACAATTTAATTTTAACGATGGTAGTTACAATTTACCGGGAACAGATATTGTAATGGATATAAATAAATTAAGAGTAAAAGAAGTTCCATCTGAAGCAGAAATTGCAGCAATTAAAGGTTATGGTGGATTTACTGTTGATGAAAAAGAATTAGCTATGAGCTTTGCTAATAAAAAAACAACTTTAAAAAATGAAGAAATTGTTAATACTTGGGGAACAACTTATCAAACAACTAACGATCCTAAAAAAAATGCAAGAGCTTTAAAAGCTATTAGCGATACATATAATATTCCTACTGAAGCACAAAATTCTATTCAATCAATAGTACCAATATTTGTAGGAGATAAAGATTTTACTGCACAAGAATTAACAGAACTAGCTAATGCTATTGGACAAATAGAATCTGGGTATAAAACTAAAGTTCAAAAAGGTGGTGGTCCAGCAAGATCATATTGGCAAGTTGAACCTACAACAGCTTTAGATTTATTAAATAATTCTTCTGCAATATTTGGACCAAAATTTGAAAACTTCTTTTCAATTAAATATGGAACAAATGCAGTTAAAGTTTTAGCAAATAAATCTAAAAAAGAAATGTCTCAACTATTAGAATCAGATAGTGATCTAGCTGTGGCTATGGCTTTAGGTGTTATTGTAAATAGAAAAAAATAATATGAATTTAGGATTTGGATTAAACTTAAACGAAACAGCTCAAGAATCTGGTTACGATCAATATAAAATGAATTTATATGAATCGTTAGGAGCAGTAGCTGCAGACAACTGGAACTTTAACCCAGTTATGTCTTTGTTAAATTATAGTGATCTTTACAATGCTAGAAAAAGATCGCAATTTAGTCAAGACATACAGGTTGGTCGAGAAGAATTAAATAAAGAATATGCTAAAATAGGTTTGCACTTTGAGCAAGATGAATATCAATCAGTTGTTGATATTATGGTAAGAGAAAAAAATGAAGAAAGAGCCAGACAAAGTATTATGGCAAGAGGTCCAGCAGGTTCATGGAATCCTTTGAATGGTGGTTTTTATGTTGGTGCAGCTAAATTTGGTACAGGATTAGCGACAAGTTTTCTTGACCCTATTAACATTGCAGCTTCTTTTATTCCTGTTTATGGACAAGCTAGATTTGCCAAGAAAGTTGCACAAGTAGGATTTACTAGAGCAAGAGCTACAAGAGGTGCAGTAGAAGGTGCAGTTGGTGCAACACTTGTTGAGCCTATTGTTTATGGTGTAGCTAAATCTTTACAATCTGATTATGATTTATATGATAGTTTTCTCAATGTTACTTTTGGAACAGTTTTAGGTAGCGGACTTCATGTTGGTGCTGGTAAATTAAAAGATTTAAATACTCGTAGAAGATTTAATGCAAGAGTAGCAGAAGGTAAAAGAATACTTGGCGATGATACTGCAACAGATATAGATATAAATTTATATAGAGAATATTATCCAGAATCTTCTCAAATCATGAAAGATTTAGAAGCTACTGATCCTCAAACTAGAAAATTATTATTACAAAAAGCAACAGGAGATGTTTTATTAGATCAAGCTGTAGATGTTACACCTATTGCTAATGCTGATCCTATATTAAGAAGTTCAGAAAATGCTTCACCTAATCCAGATATAGCTATGACACCAAGACAATCAGTAGATGATTTAGAACTAAATAATTTAAAAAGAAATATTGTAAATAGAGATGAAACTCAATCTAATACTGAACTAGAATCTTTAGAAACTCAACTAAATACTATTAAAGAATCTCAACAAGATTTAAATTTAAGATTCGAACAAGGAGATTCAGAGGTTAAAGTTACTACTGATGATCTAACAGAAGTACAAACTAAATCAAAAGATTTAGATGAAATTATTAAAGACGCAATTAACTGCGTAGATGGAAGGTAAGTATGGCAGACAAATGTTTGGTTAGAGTAGAAAAATTATTAAAAAAATCATCTATTACTTCTGCAAAAAAAGATGAAATTATTAATGGCATTAAATTAGCTAAAGCAGAAAAAGGTTTATCTAAAATTGACGAAGTTAATGTTGATGCTATAGCTAAAGATGTATCTGCACAACTCAAAGCACAAAAGATAATAGATAAAAGAAATGCTTTAGAAAGTGAAATTAAAGTAAGACAACTAACAGAGTTTGTTTTAAAAAGTTTTCCAGATAATGCTGAAGAAGGTTTAACTGCAATTTTAGTAGGATCAAATAGAAGAGTAGAAGGTGCAAGATCAGCAGTTTCAGTTCAACAATTTGCACAAGCTAATCAACTTATTGCTGGTTTTAATGCAGAGTTAAGAGCTAACAATTTAGAAACAATGTTTAAAGATGGATTAGAAGGTTTATCTGAAGCTGAAACACAAAGAAGAGTAAGTAATGCAATGTCTGAATTAGGACAACAACAAACAGAATTAGAAAAAATTACTGGACTAAAACCACCTGTAACAGAAACTAATCCTAAAATTTTAAAACTAGCAGAAATTATGGAAAAATATTCTGAAATGATTAGACAAAAATTAAATGATAGAGGAGCTAACATTGAAAAAATGTGGGGTTATATTGTTAAACAATCACATGATCCATTTAGAGTTAGAAACGCAGCAGATTCATTAGGATTAAAATTAGCAGATATTAAACTTGATGAAAGCATTAAGGGAACAGATATTAATTATCAAAAAAATTATACTGCTTGGAAAAATTATATAATGCCAAAGTTAGATGAAAATAGAACATTTGTTAATGCAGAAGATAGAGAAAATTTTTTACAAGAAATTTTTAATACTTTGGTAGGTAATAAATATTTAGTAGTAGATGGAGCAAGTAATGTTTATGGAGCAAGAAGTGTCAATAATATTACAAAAAACTCTAAAGTTAAAAGAATTTTACATTTTAAAACTGCTAATGATTGGTTTGATTATAATGAAAAGTTTGGAGTAGGTAATTTAAAAGAATCTTTTTTTTCTGGCATACAAACTGCCGGAAGAAACATTGGTATGATAGATGCTCTAGGAGCAAAACCAAAAGAAAATTTTGAAAAAATTAGATTTGCTGTACAAAGAAGATTAGTTGCTGAAGGTAAAGGCGGTCAATCCGCAAACATTTCTAAAGCAAATCAATTTGATAAATACATGAAAGTTGTAGATGGCTCTATCTATACAGTAGCCGATTTTGGTGTTGCTAGATATTCAGCAATAGCAAGGTCTATAGCATCAATGGCAAAACTAGGTGGTGCAGTAATTTCAGCAGCAGCTGATATAGGAATTTATGGATCAGAAATGAGATTTCAAGGTAGATCATTTTTAGGTGGTATGGGAGAAGCACTACAAAGTTTAATAAGAATAAAAAATACTAAACAAAAAAAAGATATATCTCAAATGTTAGGATTTATTGTTGACAATACTATTTATGATATGTCGGCTAGATACCAAGTAGGAGATAATTTAAGTAAAGGATGGACTAATGCACAAAGAACATTTTTTAAATACAACGCACTAGCTTGGTGGACTAACACTTTAAAAGAAGGTTCAATGTTAGGTATGGCAAATTATTTTGCTAAACAAAAAAATATAAAGTTTAAAGATTTAAATCCACAACTAAAAGAATTATTTACCATGTATAATATTGATTCTACAAAATGGGATGTGATTAGAAAAATTGCTATGGAAAAAGCAGATGATGGTACAGAATTTATTAACATTGGTATGTTAGATAAAATATCTGATACTGATATGAAAAAAATATTAAATGTTGATTCATTAACTGCAAGACAGTTAGGAGTAGAAAAAGAAAGATTTAAGTCTTCTGTTTCTGGTATGCTTTTAGATAGATCAATTTATGCAGTAATAGAACCAGATGCTAGATTAAAAGGAGATATGACACAAGGTTTATTAGCAGGAACTGCTGCTGGAGAAACAATAAGATTTGTGGGTCAATTTAAAGCATTTCCTTTAGCTATATTAAATAAAGTATTAGGTAGAGAATTATCTTATTTTAAAGGACCAAATGTTACAAAAGCAGATTATGGTAGAGGTGCTGTAGGTATGGTTGCGTTAATGACAACATCATTGTTTATGGGTTACTTATCTATGACAATAAAAGATTTATTAAAAGGCAGAGGACCTCGTGATCCACTAAAAGCTAACACAGTTTTAGCAGCTTTCTTACAAGGTGGTGGTTTAGGTATTTATGGAGATGTTTTATTTAAAGAAGTTAGAGGTGCAGGTGATGTAGCTGCTGGTCTTGCTGGACCAGTTCCTTTAACAGCATTTGATATTTTAGCTGGTATTAGTTATGGTATTCGTGGTGAAGGTGGTAAAGCAGGTAAAGCAGCTTTTAGAGCTATACAAAGTAACATACCTTTTCTTAATATATTTTATATTAAGTCTGCATACGATTACCTTCTTGGTCATCAGTTAATGGAAACAATGAACCCCGGTGTGTTAAAAAGAGTGGAAAAAAGAATGAAAAGAGATTATAACCAAGAATATTTGTTTACAAAACCATCATCACAGTTTAAAGGATTTTAAGTATGACAGTATCAAGCACAATAGTAAAAAATAGTTATTCGGGGGATGGTAGTCAAACAACTTTTGTTTATGGCTACAAGATATTTGCTGATTCAGATATTAAAGTTATCATACGATCTGCAGCAGGAACAGAAACAGTTAAAACAATAACAACTCATTACACAGTAACAGGAGCGGGAAGTGCATCTGGTGGTAATGTAGTTTTTACATCTGGTAATATTCCAACTAATACAGAGACAGTTGTTTTAATTAGGAATGTCCCGCAAACTCAAGCGATAGATTATATCGCTAATGATCCATTCCCTGCGGAGACACACGAAGAGGGTTTGGATCGTGCAACCATGACAACTCAACAAGTTCAAGAAGAACTTAATAGATCCATAAAACTTTCAAGAACGAACACGATGACCTCTACAGAATTTACTGTGGGTGCAACAGAAAGAGCTGGTAAAATTCTAGCTTTTGATAGTGCAGGAGAAATTTCAGTAACACAAGAATTAGGAACATATCAAGGCACAGATGCTACAACAACAACTGAAGCCTATGTGGTAAGAGATATAGTTAAATCAACAACTACAGCTCAACTAAACAATGTTTATATTTGTGTAGCTAATTCTGTTGTAGGAGATTTACTAACAGATACAGATCATTTTGAATTATTAGTTGATGCGGTATCAGCAGCAACAAGTGCAACAGCTGCCGCTACTAGTGCTACTGCCGCTGCAACATCCGCAACAGCTAGTGCAACATCTGCTACCGCAAGTGCTAACTCAGCAACTGCTTCAGCTTCATCTGCTTCTACTGCCACAACTAAAGCTAGTGAAGCATCAACATCAGCATCTAATGCTTCGACTTCAGAAACAAATGCTGCGTCATCAGCAACGAGTGCTGCTAGTTCAGCTACAACAGCAACATCACAAGCTAGTGCTGCAAGTACATCTGCAACCAATGCAGCTTCTTCAGCTACAGCTGCTGCAAGTTCTGCAACGACAGCTACGACAAAAGCGTCAGAAGCCGCTACATCAGCTACTAATGCTGCATCTAGTGCATCAACTGCTACAACTAAAGCTAGTGAAGCAGCTACTTCAGCTACTAACGCTGCAACAAGTGCTACCGCTTCTGATACAGCTAAAACTGCTGCTCAAGCAGCTCAAGCCGCTGCCGAAGCCGCAGCTGATAATTTTGACGACACTTACCTAGGAGCAAAAGCTAGTGATCCAACAGTAGATAATGATGGTGATGCTTTGACGGCAGGAGATTTATACTTTAATACAACAAACGATGTACTTCGTGTATATACAGGATCAGCATGGCAAGATGCTGCTGTTGATACTACAGGATTTGCATCAAACGGATTTGCGATTGCAATGGCAATAGCATTATAATATAAGGAGTGATATGGCACAAAACTTTAGACGATACACAAGCAATGATGTAGGCACAGGAGCTGCAACATTATTTACAGCAAACAGTTTTGATACTGTTGTTGGAATATCTGTAGCGAATATAACAGCATCAGCAGTAAACGCATCTGTTTACATTAATGATGCATCAAATGATATTTATCTTATCAAAGATGCACCTATACCTGCTGGTTCAGCTTTACAAGTATTAGATGGTGGAGCTAAATTCGTAGTTCAATCAAGTGATGCTTTAAAAGTTGTTTCTGATACAGCATCTTCATTAGATGTTTGGGTATCAACAGTAGACGACATTAGTTCATAAGGAGTTTAAATGGGATATATAGGAAATTTTCCAGCATCAACTCAAACAGTTGATTTAAAATGGCAACCAATTAAAACAGCAGGCTTCACAGCAGTTGCTGGTGAAGGTTATTGGTGTAACACTACAAGTGCAGCTTTTACTGTAACACTTCCAGCATCAGCTAATGTTGGTGATACTATTGCTTTTGTTGATTATGCAAGACAATGGGGAACAAACAATTTAACTATAAATACAAATTCATTAAATTTTCAAGGCAACTCATCACCAAATCCTGTTTATGATGTTACTGGTCAATCAGTAACAATAGTTTATTCAGGAGCAACTAAAGGTTGGATTCCAACTACTGATGATGATGTAACTTTTGAAACACCTCAAACTGCAACAGTAGATTTTTTAGTTATTGCTGGTGGCGGTGGAGTAAACTCAACATCTAATAACTGGGGTGCTGGATCTGGAGCTGGAGGTTATAGAGCATCTTATAATTCTGAAACATCAGGTGGTGGAGGTTCATCTGAAACTGCTGCTACTTTTACAAAAGACGAAACTTACACAATCACAGTTGGAGCTGGTGGAGCAACTGGTGGTGGAACAGGAGCTACAAATGGCTCTGATAGTTCTATAAGTGGAACAGGCGTATCTATTACATCAACTGGTGGTGGTAGAAGTGCGGTATCTGATTCTTCTTCAGGTGTTACTCATAATGGAGCTGATGGTGGATCAGGTGGTGGCGGAACTGGTGGAAATGCAGGATTAGGCGGATCAGGAACTGCTAATCAAGGTTTTGATGGTGGAACTGGTGTTAGTAGTAATGCTGGCGGTGGCGGCGGTGGCGCTGGAGCTGCTGGATCAAATGCATCAGGAACTACTGGAGGAAATGGTGGAAACGGAGTTGCATCTACAATTACTGGATCATCTGTAACTAGAGGTGGTGGCGGTGGTGGAACAGGTTCAGGTTCTGCTGGATCAGGAGGAACTGGAGGAGGTGCTAATGGAGTATCAGGAAGTGTTACTTCAGCACAAAATGGAACAGCTAACACAGGTGGTGGAGCTGGAGGATTTAATGGTAGTGATGGTGTAAATGGCGTTGGAGGATCAGGTGTTGTAATTTTAAGAACACCAACTGCTGGTTTTGGAAGTGTAACTGTAACAGGTTCACCAACCTCATCAACAGATGGATCAGATACAATTCATGTATTTACAGGAACAGGGAGTATAAGATATAATAGTTAATTATGGCACATTTTGCAAAATTAGGAGTAGGAAATAAAGTATTAAAAGTAGTTGCTGTATCAAATGATGTAGCAACAAGCGAACAAGCAGGTATAGATTTTTTAAATAATTTATATGGTGCAAGAGATGTATGGAAACAAACTTCTTACAATTCAAGCATTAGAAAAAACTTTGCTGGTATTAATTTTAAATACGATCAAACAAGAGACGCTTTTATAGAGCCAAAACCATATCCATCTTGGATTTTAAATGAAGAAACTTGTAGATATGATAGTCCAGTTGAAATGCCTGATGATGGACAAAATTATGTATGGAATGAATTACATAGAAAATGGGAGTTAGTAGAAAATGACAAGTAAAATTAAAGTAGATAATATAAATAAAGTTTCAGACGATTCTAACATCATTAAAAAATGTGGATCAACAATTACACTTGGTTCAAGTGGAGCTTCTGTTGCTTTAGCTTGTGGTGCAACACAGACAGGTTTCGGTAGAACAGGGACCGTTGATTGGTGCACAACAGCAAAAACAAGTCCTTTCACAGCAGTATCAGGTGACGGATTTTTTGTTAATACTACAAGTGGTACAATCACAGTAACCCTTCCAGCATCACCTTCAGCAGGAGATATTGTAGCGATAGCTGATTACGCATCAACTTTTCAAACTAATAATGTAATTATCGCAAGAA
>WLWE01002854.1_pt1 | contig 10607 bp, 12 predicted proteins | sample 6718301 | NCBI WGS metagenome assembly WLWE01 (sample SAMN12718691, study PRJNA515312) | sponge metagenome | isolation source: marine sponge | host: Mycale hentscheli | place: New Zealand: South Island, Marlborough, Capsize Point | collected 2003-05-01 | reverse complement strand
ACTTCTGGTGATGGTGGCTTGACAGTTACTTTTGTTGCTGTCATTAAGGCAGCACGTTTAAATGCTAATGCGCTACTTGCAATTGCCATACTGTTAAACTTTTGTCTTTAGTCTAACGGCTAGTATCTTCCCTCGGCATATCTTTGAGCAATCCTATCTTCTGCTCTTGATTTAGCACGCATAATAATTGCACGCTGTCTATCTTCTTCATAGGCAATACCAATTGCTGCTGCCATTGCTGCTGCTTCTTCTGCACGGTCTCCCATAAAGAATGCTTCAACACCTGCACCAGGGATAGATGGCAGTCGTTGTTGAAGTGTTCCTTGTAGACGAATACGGTCAACACTCAAGTCAGGAGTGTTCATCAGTAGCTCAGGCAGTAGCAGGTCTAGGTCATCCATTCGTTACCTCTGCATAGACCTTCGCCCACACAGCGTTGATTGCATTCTCCATAGGTTCTGCAAACTGTGGGTCATCTTTGAAGATGGAAGTAATCTCACGCATCACACGGTCAGCACCTGCAAGGATGAGACCACGCTTATCAGTTGTCTTATTCATTCGGTCTGACGTTTCAATATGAGACCGAAGTTCTTTCTCCAACGCTGCCAGCCTTGCACAACCATTGTCACCTTTGATTTCTCCTGCGGTAATTGCCATTCGAAGCTCTTGTATATCGGAGTGTAGAGCAGCAATCTCGCTATTAAGGATTTCACGACGGTTCAGTTTCTTGTACTTCATCTTCACCCAACGTGCTAAATCGTTGAATGTACCTGGATACTTCAGGATGCCTGCATATACCCAAATTTCAATAATACTTGGAGTGACGTCAGCAAATTCTTTGAAGTCTTCTGACTCAGCAGCAGGGAGTGTATCTAGCCATTGGTCTACATAAGTGATGTATACCTTGCCACCAGCTTGTTTGGTTGAAGCAGTCATCAGAATGCCCTCGCCATCGTACGTGACCTAGCACTTTGACGATTAGATTTCTGTGCCTCAATCTTGTCACCCTCTTGTAGGGTCTTACGATCTTCAGTACCTTGAGCACCAATCTTACTTAAATCAACATCACCTTGAGCACCAATCTTGCGGACATCTTGGTCTCCTTGTGCTCCAATAGTTTGACGATCCTGGTCTCCTTGAGCTCCAATCGTCAGACGGTCCTGGTCTCCACTTGCACCAATCTTGTCAATATCAATCTTGCCTTGAGTCTGAAGGTTCATTCGGTCTTGTTCACCTTGCACTCCAACCGTTACTCGGTCTTGCTCTCCTTGAGTAATCTTACTAAGCCTATCCTGTTGCCCTTCAGCACTAATGTTTGAACGTTGCTGTTCTCCTGTAGCACTCAGCATGCCTAAATCACGACCATGCTGTGAATTAGCAAAGTCATTTTGGAACCCAAACTGAGCTTCCATGGATTGCATTCCATAGTTAAACTCATTCTTCATATTTGCAGCTTGGTTACGCATCTCCAGGTCTGCCTGGTGCGTCATATTCTCTTTTGCCAACGCTGAATTATGTGTAGCTAACTGTTGTGCCAACTTGGCATCAAAACCAGATTGCACCATATTGCCTTGATACGCCTGCTTCTGAGCGTTTAATCCTGGATCATTCCCTGGCTTTTGACCATAGAAATCATTCATTACTTGTTGAAAGCCAAACTGACCTCCAGGTGAGCTACTTCTACTGCTACTACTGCTAGAACTTCGTGCATTTTTCTCTCTTACGAGTTTGTCATAACGTGCCTGATCAGAAGCACCCCAGTGACCACCACCTTCAAGAGCTTGTTGTGCTAGCTGTGGATCTAACCCTGCTGGAATTTTTGCAGCCATCGTATCTACGTTGAGTCATACCTTATTGTATCTATTCTAATTCCTTACAATAGTGAAAGGTAATGCACATTAGATATGCGGTTTGCTTCTCTTGGTGGTCAAAGTAATTATGCACAGGCTGGTAAAGCTGTAGCTCGGGATGCCGCTAAAACATTTGATGTAGCACGTAAGAACTCAGTTGACTTTGGTGGACTAGCTCAAGCAGCTATGAAAGTAAGGTCTGATGAAAAGATTGCTGCAATGAAGGCAGAAGCTACTGTTACTAAATCTTCTATTGCTGCACAAGAATACACCAAGCTAAAAGACGCTAAACGAGATGCTGCAAAGAGTGGTGTCATGCGTAAGGCTGGTGGTCTTATCGCTCTTGGTGTTGGTGGACTTGCAGAGAAATCAGAGAAGCGTGATTACTCTTTGTATGACAAGAAGATTGCAGGCATCAAAGAGAAGAATGATGCCGATAGGGCAACAATGGCTGGCATTGATACGAGTGGCAAGAAGGTAGAAACTCCTGCTCCTGCTACTAATACTGGTGGCACTGGTGCTTCTAACACTAGTACTACTGCAGCTACTGGTGTTGCGGGTGATGGCAGCGGTTGGGCTCGTATGAGTAAGGTTATTAAATCAGGCGAAGGTACTCTTGGTGACAGAGGATATACAACTCAATTTACTGGTAAGCAATTCTCTGATATGAGTAAGCATCCTGCACAAATTAACTCTGCAAATGGTTTAAGTTCAGATGCTGCTGGTGCTTACCAATTCTTGTCTACTACTTATAATCCTGCCGCTAAAGCACTTGGTATTACAGACTTCTCTCCTGAAAGCCAAGAGAAGGTTGGTAAGTATCTTGCACAGCAACGTGGAATGAATACTGATATTGTTCACACAGATAAAGCTTCTTTCTTAAAGTCACTTGATAAGATTGCACCTGAATGGGCAAGTATGCCAACTATTAAGACAGGGACTTCATACTATGGTCAAGGTGGTTTAACACCTGATGAAGCTTGGAGAATCTATAACTCTTAAACAGCAAACGCAGCACCGAGTGAAGACAGTCCAGCAACTAGCGCTTGGATTGATTCACGACGACGACTCTTCTCATCCTTGCGGTCCGCACGTTCCATTGACTCACGACGGAACATCAGTTCATCAGCACGAGCTTCACGTCCATCAATGCGGTCTTGCAGTCTATCTTTACGAGCATCTACCCTATCTAAACGAGCTTGCTCGGCTTGAGTATCTAAGCGCTTGTTAGTAATAGCAAATTGATTGTCTGCACGCTTACTTGATTCTGCAAACTGTTGTGTCTGCTGACTCTGTGCAAATGCTGCTGCTTTACCTGCTGGACTATTTGTATAGTCGTCATTTTGCCTAGCTGTTGTCAATCTATGAATATCATCTAACGATTGACCTTCGCTTTGTCCATCAACATATTTACCGCCTAGGCTTTGAATTCGTGACCGATATTTTTCATCATTCAAATATCCTGTTTGAAACTTCTTTTCGTCCTTTAGTTCACCCGAGCTAATTCCTAGCAGCCTATCAGTTAATGTTGCTTCAGTAGCACGAGGTCCAGATCTGCCTTGAAGAGCTGCTTCAGGTGTGAACCCAAAGAACTCTGCAACTGGAGATACAATATCTTCGTAAGCCATCTAACTTTTAATAATACCTTCTACTATTTTACACAGCTGCAAGAGCTTGTTTTGCTTCAAGTCTCGTCAGTCGTGTTTCAAGCTGTTGATTAGCACGCACCAATAGTCCAATCAGGTCTGTCGTATCAATGCAGAGCTTGCCGATACTCTCGTCGTAGTAGGTAGCGTCAGGTACTACTTCCTGGAACTCTTGTGCAATGAAGCCGTGATGCATACGCTCTGGGCTTGAGCTGTACTCTTCCTTGTAGTGGAAGGTAACAGGACGCAAGTTACGCAGGGTCTCTAGTGCATCATCAATCGTATCTACTGTGTGCTTCGTGCTCTCATCACTCAAGCCAATAGCAGCACTAGCAATACCACCGATAGCACCGAACATACTTCCTGTTTTACTAGCACTAGCGCTGGATTCTGCAGCTTTAATTTGTGCTTCAGCTCCAATCTCTGCGGCTTCAACTTGAGCGTCAGCATAAGTCTGTACCTGCTGTTCTTTTGATTTATTTACCATCGCAGAGTTTGCTAGCTCATCAAACTTTGGAGAGCTTTCACGAATACTATTGAAGGTATCACCAATGCTGACCGCATCTGCAGCAGAACCTGCACTGCTGCCTACACCTCCTGAACGTAAAGAGATAGGGTCAAACTTACCTGCAAATCTAGTCATTACATCAACGTATTGTTTTCTTTATTGTACTGTCTTTCATTCTCTTCCTTATTGCGACGACGACGTTCTCCCTCAATAGCATTACCGATTAGTTGACCTCCAACAAGTCCTGCAAGTCCACCTCTAATTCCACCTTTAATTGGAGCCTGTGTCATTGTACCTGCAGCTCCACCAAGCATAGAAGTAATAAACGGAATACCTCCAGTTGTTACAGGAAGACTTCTACCTAAGAACTGTAATTCGGGACCATGAATTCCTTCGTCCGTCGTCTTAATTCCTCCACCTAAGATTGTCATATCTCCATCTAGTGGATTCCAATCTTCTCTCTTGTCGTATTTAAATGCTTGATATCTGTTGTATTCATCCTTGCTTACATCAGGTCTTACTTTCTTAAACTCATCGTATGGAAGTAAGTTGCCTGTACGTCCCATGAAATATTTAAGTGCTACTTCTCCAAGTACATTGTCTGTTTTACTTGGATCTTCCTCACTAGGAATCGCAGCTTTGTACCCTTCTGCTCCACCAAAAGGTGTTAGTAGTCCTAAGCCTGAGTTAATAGCAATGCCTGTAGGTACTGATAGCCAGCCAATATCACCTGGTTGAAAATTACGTTTTTGATAAACAGCATCATCGCCTGTACCAGCTATGCTGTAATTCCTAGCTGGAACTGTCTTACCGTTGATTTTTTTAGCAGCTCCTTGAGCAATTGCTTGTGCACTATTTTTTACTCTTAAAGGAGCTTCAGGATTTAACTCATTCATTACCGGAGATTTACCCCATAGATTCTTAGAACCATGCTCTCCATGCGCCCTACGGTTAGCACGTTTAATTACTTCATCATTAATGACGGAACCAGATGCTTGTAGTGCATTTAGCAGCCAGTAGAAGCTACGTGTACCATCTTCTTTAATATCATTTACTAGTGCTCCTCCTAATTGCCCTAAACGTTCTGCAGGCTTGTTGACTGGAGCTAGGCTAATTCCCATCTCTTTTTCGGCCTGAATACGCTCTGGCGAAGCTTTGCCGAATATTTCTTTAATTCGATTGCCTAATGGATAAGCACCCATCATCTGATCCCACTTAGGGGCATCTGCTTGTTTGCCTTGAAGCTCTAACTCGCGGTAATGCGCACGTCTGTTGTCTTCTGGTCCAATCCCTTTTTCTCGGTCAAATCCTGCCTTCAAGTCTTTCCCGATATTCCCTAGTTGCTGAAGCAGTCCTGCTTTTCTCATTGTCTTTAACCAAGTAAGTCAGTTTGGTTGTATCCACCGATGCCATAAGCAGCGAGTACTTCACGCTCTAGCTGTTGTCTGTACTCCTGGTCTCCTTGCTGCTGCACCTTCTCCCACGGCGTAGTTCCTCCACCCTTTGCTCTCAGCACCACGTCTCCTGCGCTCTGTCCCACCATGTCTCCCAGCATGCCTCCACCGAACTCCGCCAGCATGCGTCCCCCGCCTTGTTGACCGAACTTACCTAATGCACTAACTGCACCTACACCACCAAGTGCGCCGCCAATGGCGGTGCTTCCTCCAGCAATTAATTTATCTCCTAAGTCACCAGGTGTCATAGCACCTTGCATTACACCGAAGACTGCATCAGGTGCAAAGTTAGCTGCAACATTACCTGCAGTTACTCCACCTGGTCCCATGTAATTAGCGAGTGCTTTACCTGCAAACTTTTTAGCTCCTTGTGAAGCAGCACCAATGGCTCCACGAGTAGCAAGTCCTTTGCCCATTGCTCCAGTGACTAATGCACTAGTCCCTGCCTTTGCAGTGCCTAGCCCCGCTAATCCTTTTGCAAATAATCCAGCTTTTGCCAACAATGGCCCTGCTGCTGCTAAAAACGGCATCTATTTATTCCTGAGGCGGTACTCCCATTTTAGCGGCATTCCATTGCATACCTTGATTAGAAGTTCCAAACATCTGCATCCAGTTAGCAGTACGCTTTTGTTCTTCTGGATTACTCATTAAATCCATAGCACGTGCACCTACTTCTCCTGCCATACGTCGGTTTGACTTTGACAAGTCTCCTGTTGGATTTACTTCAGTCGTACCGTTTGTTGATGCAAATGAACCAGGTGTTTCACGAGATTTCTGTTGATTTAGTCGTCCGTTTTGAATGTCTTTTGGATTGAAGTTCATTGGTACTGCTCCTGTTCACGTTGATCACGCTCGCCACCAATCAAAGCAGCTAAACCTGCGGTAGCACCTGCGGCGGCAGCCGCGCCTCCAAACCGCTTACGAAGGTTTTGACGTTCGATGCCACGACCAATCTCACGGTTTACACGTCCTTTCCTGCTCTGATAATCAGGGGAGAATCTAAACTGGTCGCCAGGTGGGTTATTGACAGCACTTTCAGGAGTTAGCTGATTCAATACAGCTTTCATATCAGAAGTAATGTTTCTTGAGCTTCTGCCTGGTGGTAGTGCCGCCTGTGGCTTGGCTTGAGGCTGCTGTACTGCAGTTTCCATCCGAGCAGGTCCAGTTCCAGCCCATGGGTCAGGAGCAATTGACGGAGCTACTCGTGATTCTTGAATAGGCTGTTTAGGAGATATTGGTTGAACTGGTGGCACATTGACCTGTGTCACGTTTGCAGTAGGGAATCCGGCTCCTTGACCGCCACGTTGTGGACGTATTTCCACAATCTGCTGACCTGCTGCTCTACGACGACGTCCTTCCTCCCCTGCAAGGAAATTAGCCTCTACCTGGCCAGCTTTATCAGCATTCTCTTTGCCAAATCGCCGTACACGTTCTGGACGTCCCATCTGACGTACATCACCACGGATAAAGTTGGCACGGGGCACTTCACCTTTTAATCCACCTTGAATTGCCATTTGTGCATCACCACGGGCAGCATCTGCTCCAGCGATGATATTGGCAGCTTCTGGTAGAAGAATCTTCTGCCCTTGAGCATCTTGGGTATAAAGCATGCCAGCTGCATCCAATTGACGGACTACATCTTCAGGTCCAATGTTTGCTAACTCAGCACGTACGCCTTGAGCATCTTTACCACGTCCTACCTTCTCATTCTTGATAAGAGCTAATGGGACACCAGCATCCGGTCGCATATTGGGATTATTGCCGTAAACCTGCACACCTCTACCGATACCACCTGGTACACGCTCTGCAAACATCTCAGCGCGGGTAGCGTTCGGTCCACCTGCGATACCTTGCATTTCTACTTGATTCATAGCGTTTGCAAGACGCTGAACCTCTCCATCTGCGTAACGCAGCTTATAAAGTACTTCTGAGATTCCTGGATTGTCAGTAAAGACCATTTTGCCAGCTTCTCTGTCAAATTTCCCTAATCGCTCACCTTTAGCAGCAGCTTGACGGATTACAAAGTCTGCAGCCTGTTGTAGTTCATTGACGTTGCGTACTTCTGCTCTTGGGACGTTTGCTCCCATTCCACGCAGCCTGTCAGCAAATAATTTACCCTCTTCAAGGATTCCTACTTGTGGGAAGCCAAAACTGTCTCCACCTTCGCGTCCGAAGTCAGGAAGGTTGTCAACCATCCACCTTTGCTGCCTTGGAAGTGGACCTTGTGGTGCATTTACTGTTTGAGCAGTGTCAGGAGTGTTGACTGGCTTAACGAACTCGACTTCTCCAGCAGGTCCATGATCTTTGACAAATCCAAGGTTGCGGATCTCGTCCATCTCGTCAAGAATTCGTTGACCACGCTGGTCTCCCTCTCTTCCTTGCCTTTCTGCACGCCTGATTGCTGCATCCTCGTTCACTAGTTGCATAAGTGGGTCTTGACCACCTCTACCTTCTAAACCTGCACGAATTTCTGCTTCTGCCTTGACACGAGCGTCAATAGGCATCGCTCGGACAGGTTGATTCCATCCAAACTCACCACCGAAGCGATTATTCAGTTCGGCATTAACAATTTGATCAATTTCGTCTGTATTGAACGGACGAGCGTCTGCAGCAACTAAACCAGCAGCTAATTTACGCTCATTCTGAAGACCAACCTTGCCTGGCTGATTATCTTCTTCTAAACGCTCAATTGCTCTATCCATTCCGGGGAATGCAGCACTTCCGTACTGTTCTTTACCCATTTTGAGTTGTGCCAGTGCGTCCGCTACTCCACGACCGGCTGCACCAGCTCCTGGGTTGACATTAATGTTCCTATCAGGCTGACGAATGATGTCACCTGTGCCTGGGTCCTTAAATGAGTTGGCATAAGCCGTCCCTTTGACTAATGGGCCAATATTTCGTTCAGATTCTGGTGTAGCTCTCCTTCTAATGTAATTATCTTCTTGAGGGCCACCTAAATTCTCTGCATCTAGGAATCCACGCTTCCTGCCTTCTTTACTTTCAGCAATTTCGTTCTCAGTAAGAAATTCTTTGGGTAATGAATCATTGGCTACCTTCTCTTCTCTAACAAGCAGGTTTCTACCTGAGTTTCTGCCTGGTTTTGCATCTGCAGGACGGAAATCGTCTTGTGGGCGGCGTGCCTCGCCTACTTTCATGCCTCTATCGTCATATGCCTGCTCTGGTGCTTCACCAAACGGATCTGGAGCATTATCTTCTGCTCTTACCTGTTTAATTCCACGTTCTCGTAGATGTTGCTGGAGATTGAAGGTTTCTTCAGGAGATAACCCTAATGTTTTACCAGCAGCAGCTCGTTCCGCACCTAATCGCAGCAGATCAGAAGATAATCCGTTAGATTCTAAAGTCACATCTACATATCAAACCTGTATCTATTGTAGATACTTTTATATCGCTATATATCTACCGATTCTTAGTTAATAGTCCAGCATCAAGCTTTCTCAAGTACTCTTCGCCAGCAGCACCTGATAAATCAGAAGGAATATCACTTGGAGCTACTGTTAGTGGCTTTTGTCCGGTAGATGCTTCTACATTTCCTGCAGCTTGCTCCGAATCAGGTAGTGGTGCAGGTGTTTCTCCTTTAGATGTCAAAGCATTCACGTACTTGTCGCGGATTTCACGGGCACCTTCTGGACCACTCTTGTATGTAAGCCGATCCTCTTTGTTCTCTAACTTAATAAGGTTTTCACCTCCTTTACCATCGCCAATAAAGTAGTCACCATTGCGCTCTGCCATATTTTGTGTTGCTTCACTGCGGCGAAGTCCTTCCATACTAGTTTTAGCGCCTAGGAATGCAGCTCGTCGCTCCATATCAAAGCCAGATGTGGCTGGTGCCTCGGATTTTCCGCTGAAATCTGCACCGCCGTACTTTCTATCCCACTTTTCTGCCTGTCGTGCCCCAGATGGGCGCTTTGGAATGGATTTTTCTGGCTTACCTGCAGTGGATTGGCCAAGATCTACGTCCATTTGCTCGTAATCTTTGTTCATTTCCCCACTACGGGTGTAACTTTCGACGCCACTCTGGTCTCCGTAGATATCTTTGGACAGTTTTACGTAGTCAGGCGCTCCAGGCCCCTGCTGATGCTGAAGTAACATCTCTGGATTGTAGATTTCTGCGTTACCTTTGCCTGCATAAGGGGAACTTTGCGTATATGGCAGTTGATTGGACGCATAGTCTTGGTTCATTTTGTAGCCACCAGTCAATAACTTGTTGGCATCGTCCATTGTCATGGGCTTGGGGCTAGTGCTTGTACCTTTCTGCACCACACCTGTAGGACTGACGCGGGTTTGTCCCCCGAAACCAGCACCGGCTCTACTGTTTTCTGCTATTTGTCCAGCTTCTAGTTCTGCTTCTTTGTATCCTTCACCAAAGTTGCGTGTTCCACCGTCAGGATTATCCTTTCGTGCCTGGTCGTAGTAACTAAATGCAGGTACTGGTACACCTCCAGTTGCTTGGGTTACACGCTCAGGGTTCTTCGTAGGTGTTTCTGTTGTTGTACTAGACGAACGGTTAGGTCTTTGTGTACTAATTGGTGAGCTTTGGGGTACACCAATTTGAATTCCACCCGATACACGAGCACGGCCCCCTGGCCTTGTACTTGATGATGACGTAGGAGCTGGTGGTACAAAAGGAGTTTTAGCATTTTCGATATTACGACGTCTTTCTTCAGCTTTAATCGCTGACCTTCCTCTATGCCTAGGAATCTCTACTTTAGGAGTTTCAATAGGAGTTTGACGTTGAGTTCTACCTCTTCCTGCTGCTGGCATGTGACTAACTAACTAATACTCTGTCTATTCTATAAAACTTCGCCTGTGTTCTCACGACTGGCGATTTCCATTGCAATTGCATCATTTGGTGGCATCTTCGGTGGGGAAGCAGGGTCATTAGGCATCCCACCACCAGCACCCAAGCACTTCTGCAAGGTTTCATTCCACGTGTACCCAGGTTTACACATCCTGCGGTCGGTCTGTTCCTGAACGCTCATGTCGTATCGCATTTGTCGATTCGCTTATTCCTCCCTATTCTATAAAAACTACGTTGCTACGCTAAGCTACGTTCTCTCTATACCTTTCTAAATTAATTACATAGGGGGGCTAGGGGGGGTATTAATAAATAGGTATATAGAAAACTACG
>WLWE01002852.1_pt1 | contig 10611 bp, 7 predicted proteins | sample 6718301 | NCBI WGS metagenome assembly WLWE01 (sample SAMN12718691, study PRJNA515312) | sponge metagenome | isolation source: marine sponge | host: Mycale hentscheli | place: New Zealand: South Island, Marlborough, Capsize Point | collected 2003-05-01 | reverse complement strand
CACTTTCTTTATGTTCGTACTGAATTTCAGTGAGGCAGAACAAGATGAACGTATTCAGCTTCCATCGAGTCAATTAGCGAAGCCTGCAGAGGGAGTTGTTGATTCGCCTATAACCATGCAACTCATGGCAAATGGTGGCGTCTTATATGCGGGTGAGATCATTCCAGTTGATGAAATTGGGGGTTCGTTACAACGCGAGCGAGATATTATTGTTGCATCTGATAAAGATCCAAAACGTGCAACGGTTATTGTTCGAGCGGATGGTCGGGCACATGCCGGTGATGTACAGCGAGTTATTCAGATTTGCCAGGAGCTTGGATTCCAGAAATTCGCGCTCCGTGCCCTTTACAAGCCGGACTGAATGATGCCCCCTCCCCTTCCCCGTCGACGGCTTGAAAAAGTGGCGGTCAATATGACTCCCATGATCGACGTTGTATTTCAACTGATGATTTTCTTTATGCTGACATTTAATATTATTGCTCCGGAAGGCGATTTCGATGTTCGGATGCCACTTGGGAAGTCATCGGCAGAGCCTCCTGATGACCTGCAGTTACCCCCGATTCAAGTTCGCTTGGAATCAAATGCTGAGGGCACGCTCGCTGGGATTTCGATGAACGGTGAGCCCGTTCAAGATTTTGGCGATCTACGACAAAGAGTTGCCAGCTTTGTTGACGTTGCTCTGGAGAGCGGAGCCTTACTTGAAGATGTTGAATTAGAAATTGATTGTGACTACGAACTTAATTATATCAATATTATTGATGCAATTACTGCAGTATCGGGCAGGATAGAAGATGGACAACTTGTTGAAATGGTGAAGAAAATCAGTTTCGTTCCACTTGAACAACAGCCATAGTTTGCCCGGTCTGAATCACTCAACTTCTCGGATGGTATTGCAGGTGGACACTTTTCAGTCGTCCGGAATCGACGTGAGTGTATCGCTGTGTTGTAGCGATGCTAGCGTGACCTAGCATTTCTTGTACGTGCCTGAGGTCAACGCCACCAGCGACAAGATGAGTGGCAAAACTATGCCTAAGAGTATGGGGCGAAATGTCATCGGCAAGGCCGGCAGAGGTGGCGTGTTCGCGGACAATCTCCCAGATTCGCATTCTGGAAAGTTTATTTCCTCTAGTAGACACAATGACATAGTTTTGATCAGTCGGTCGAGATACAAACTGAGATCTATGGTCAAGTGTCCACTGTGAGATTGCAGCCTGAGCCCGACTCCCCAGAGGCACCACTCGTTCCTTATTCCCTTTGCCGTGACATGTGCAAAATTGCTCCTCGAGATGAAGATCGTCTATTTTCAGTGAAGACACTTCCGACGCGCGACAGCCAGTGGCATACAGTAGTTCTAAGAGAGCACGGTCACGTGATCCTGTGGCAGTAAATCGAGAAGGGCTGTCAAGTAAAAGGTCAACCTGACGGGATGAGAGAACAGCTGGAATCGTATCATCGGGGCGAGCCAAGACAAGCTGTTCAGCAGGGTTTTCAGTCATGACTCCTTCAAGTTGAAGAAAAGAATAAAAGCAACGAAGTGTTGCTGCTTTTCGCGCAATTGTGGCTCGGGACTGGTTCTGATCAGACAGCGAGCCAAGGTAATCTCCAAGTTCTTGAATCGATATTTTCAGGGGTGATCGGCCACGGAGCCACGCACCGAATGATTGCAGGTCACGCTGGTACGCCGACTGGGTATTCTCCGCCAGGCCTCTTTCGTGACGGATGAAGGCAAGAAATCGCTCGATCAGTTCGTCGATGCGGATCGTAGAAAGAGGCTTGCTCTGCGGACCCTCAAAAGCAATCTTACGAATTCGTGAACGTGGTGTGGGCTTCTTCTGCTTCTTCAGACTCGTGGCTGGTCTCTTTTTTTCCATGGAGCTGATTTGTCTGAGTGGGCAAAAGAATCCTCAAATCAACTCCACAAATCAAGGATCGTATCCCAGGTTTGGGGCGAGCCAACGCTCGATCTCCTCTTCGGGCATGCCTTTTCGGACAGCGTACGACTGCACTTGTTCACGGGTGATTCTGTCTACAGCAAAGTATCGGCTTTCAGGGTGACCAAAGTAGAGGCCGCACACACTTGCCGCTGGTGTCATCGCAAAGTTCTCTGTGAGGCTCATCCCAGCAACTTTTTCGGCATCGAGTAGTCGGAATAAGCCCGGTTTTTCTGTGTGATCGGGACAGGCCGGATAACCGGGAGCAGGACGAATGCCACGGTACTTTTCCGCAATAAGCTCATCTGTACCGAGTTTTTCTTGCTTTCCAAAACCCCAGTCCTGGCGTGCTTTTTGATGAAGCCATTCTGCGAACGCCTCAGCGAGCCGATCAGCAAGTGCTTTAACCATGATTGAGTTGTAATCATCATGATCTCTATCAAACTGTTCAGCGAACTCATTACAGCCATGACCTGCGGTACATGCAAAGGCCCCGACATAGTCTTTACGTCCACTTGACACTGGTGCGACAAAGTCGGCTAACGCGTAGAAGGTTTCTTGTCCACGTCGTTCCCATTGTTGCCTGAGAGTGTGGATCCGGCCGGTTTCTATTTGTCGATTTTCATCATCGAAAAGAACGATATCATCTCCGTCACTATTTGCAGGGAAGAATCCGTAGACTCCACGAGCTTCAAGTTTCTGCGTGGTGACAATGTGCTCTAAAAGTCTTTGTGCATCATCAAAAAGTTTTTTGGCCTCATTGCCGACGGTCACATCATCGAAAATAGTGGGATATTTTCCTTTTAGTTCCCAAGCCATAAAAAATGGCGACCAATCAATGAAGGGAACGAGTTCCTCAAGTGAGACTTTTGGGAGTTGTCGAAGGCCAAGAAACTCCGGTGTCCCGATCTCGGCAAGTGACCAGTCGGTCGTCCAGCGTTTTTCGATGGCGGTTTTATACGGTACAAGCTTTACCTGTTGGCGATTTTGGAAATTTTCAAGGTCTCTTGCCTGAGCCTGACGGTTTGCCTCCGCAAACGCTTCTTTAGAAGCTGGGTTCAGTAGTTTCTCAACAACACCAGCTGCTCGTGAGGCATCTGATACGTGAACGACGTTTCCGGCGTATTGGGGAGCAATTTTTACTGCCGTGTGTCGTGTTGACGTTGTCGCGCCGCCGATTAAAAGAGGGACCTCGAACTTTTCATGTTGGAACTCTTTTGCAACCTGTACCATTTCATCAAGACTTGGAGTTATGAGGCCGGAAAGACCAACAACGTCGACGTTCTCCTCTCGAGCTTTGTCAATGATCGTGGCACACGGAACCATGACGCCGATATCAATAATTTCATAGCCGTTGCAGCCTAAAACGACACCTACAATATTTTTCCCAATATCATGAACATCACCTTTGACGGTTGCTAAGAGAATACGACCACGCTTTGTTTCTTCCTCACCTTGCGCTTTTTTTTCCTCTTCCATATAAGGCAGGAGGTGCGCAACCGCTTTTTTCATGACACGCGCGCTTTTTACCACCTGAGGGAGAAACATCTTGCCTTCGCCAAAAAGGTCGCCAACTGTCTGCATGCCACTCATCAGTGGCCCTTCGATGATCTGAAGGCCTGTGTCGTACTTAGTTCTGGCCTCCTCAATATCGTCCTCGACGTAATCAGTGAGTCCTTTTAGTAATGCGTGGGCCAGCCGGCCCTCGACATCGAGTTCCCGCCACTCGTCGACTTTCTTTGAGCCACTTTCGCCGTCACCTTTCACGGTTTCTGCGAAATCAATCAACCTGTCCGTTGCATCTTCCCGACGGTCAAACAAGACATCTTCAATCTTCTCGAGAAGTTCGGGGTCAATTTCTTCATAGAGCGCAAGTTGTCCTGCGTTCACAATTCCCATGTCCATGCCGGCTTTGATGGCATGGTAGAGAAAAGCAGCATGCATTGCTTCACGAACAAGGTTGTTTCCTCGGAACGAGAAGGAAATGTTGCTTACACCGCCAGAAATTTTTGTGAGCGGCATTTTTTCTTTGATACGTCGCGTCGCTTCGATGAAGTTTATTGCATAGCGATTATGCTCCTCCATCCCAGTGGCCACCGTGAGGATGTTGGGGTCAAAAATAATGTCTTCAGGAGGGAAGTCGACCTTTTCTGTAAGGAGTTGGTAGGCCCGTTCGCATATCGCTACTTTGTTGTCGGTATCGGTTGCCTGGCCATTCTCGTCAAACGCCATAACGACGACGGCGGCTCCATAATCACGGATAGTTCGAGCCTGCTTGAGGAACGTATCTTCCCCTTCTTTTAGGCTGATTGAATTAACGACACCTTTTCCTTGAATGCATTTCAAGCCGGCCTCGAGGACTTCCCAGCGAGACGAGTCAATCATAATGGGGACACGAGAGACGTCAGGCTCGCTGGATAAGAGCGTTAAGAATTTTGTCATCACAGCCGGTCCGTCGAGCATGCCTTCGTCAACATTGATATCGATAATGTTGGCTCCGTTTTCGACCTGTTGCCGGGCAACACTCAGAGCAGCCTCGTAGTTTTCTTCTTTAATAAGTCTGGCAAAAGCTCTCGAGCCTGTGACATTTGTGCGTTCGCCAATAATCGTAAAGCTGCTCTCAGGACGGATTTCGAGAAGTTCAAGGCCAGAGTAACGGCTCAATCGTGGTTGATCTGGTGATCGTCGTGGTGGGTGAAGAGAGACTTCGTCAGCAATAGCACGAATATGGTCTGGAGTTGTTCCACAACATCCACCAACGATGTTGAGGAAACCATCACGAGCAAATTCACCGATGACGGATGCCATCATTTCTGGGGTCTCATCGAAGCCTCCGAGAGCATTGGGCAACCCGGCGTTGGGGTAGCAGCTCACCATACGAGGACAGATACGAGAGAGATCTGCGAGATAAGGACGAAGCTTTTCAGGGCCGAGGGCGCAGTTGATTCCGGCGCTCAGTAAGTTGGCATGAGAGATGCTCTGATAGCATGCATCGACGGTCTGCGCAGAAAGCGTTCGTCCGCCTTCGAAGACAGTAAACGATGCCATGATTGGTACTGCTATGCCTGTCGACCGAAAGGATTCTTCAATAGCAAGCAAGGCCGCTTTCAGCACAAGAGTGTCAAACGCTGTTTCTGCAAGAAGAAGGTCGACACCTCCTTCGAGAAGTGCCTCTATCTGCGATTTATAGCATGCGACCATTTCATCAAAAGTGACATCACGATGTCCTGGATCAGCAACATTACCAGCAATCGAGAGCTGTTTGTTTGTCGGTCCTATCGAGCCTGCAACAAAACGTGGTTTGTCAGGGGTTTTTAGCGTCGCTGCGTCAGCGGCTTCCCTCGCAATTCGACAGGCAGCAAGATTAAGTTCTCGGGTATGGTCTGCGAGACCAAAGTCTGCCAACGCCACGGGTGTAGCACCAAATGTGTTGGTTTCGACAATGTCGGCACCAGCCTCCAAAAAAGAGGCATGAATTTGTCGTATGGCATCTGGCTGTGAAAGCGTTAAAGCGTCAATACAGTTTTTGAGATCACGCTCATTATCTCGAAAAGGTTCACCTCGAAAACCCTGTTCATCCAGGCCAAGAGCATGCACCATTGTGCCCATTGCACCATCTAAGATGGCGATTCGTTCATTGAGAATGTTGAGAAAATCTTTCGAACGGTTGTTGGAAATCTCCATCGCGCTTTCTGGTCGGTCGTAGGGATAGTTTTGGAATAGGATCGGAAGGCGGCTGATTTCGCCAAAAACACACCGAAACATACTGGAATTATAGGCCAGTTCATGATCTTGGGATACTGCGATGCGTTCTATGCGGGGATTGACAGTTGCTCATGAAATACACCTATGCCTGAGACTTTGGGCTGGTGACCGTGGATGTAGCGGCGGAAATAGAATTCTCGAAAAATTGGCTACCGGTTCTGTTAGGTCAAACTCTACCGAAAGAGGCTTTACTCTTTAAAGGATTTACCTCAGTTGAGACGAAATTCACATAGGGGAAGTATGGATCTGATTGCAATTTTTCCGAGTGTACAGAATATGAAACGCTGTCTTCTGTCAGAAGACAGTTGTCATGAACCTGCGTGTGCCCCCGAGTCGCGGGGCACAACTGAATCAGTGGCACAGCGATCTTCGTCATCACAAAGAGAAAATGAGTTGCTGAAACAATACGACGCGGCTTGGCTGGCTGGCTTTCAAGCAGAATCCAATGCCAGCAAGGTATCGAGTTTCTCGAAAGTGTGTCAGCACGAACGCACGATTCGTTCCAGCAGTAGGAACAATCGACGAAAACCTCTGCCCGAACCGGTGGCAGGCGAGATCAAAAGGCGGCATGTGAAGGAGTTGGAATCCACTGCGAAAACAGAAGGAAGACACGGCGTGGCACGGCGAGTTGACAAGTCTCGAAAAAATATTCGCCTAGCCACGCTATATCTGCCATCACTGACGTTGTGGGTCCTGTCGTTTGTTGCGGCAATTATCTGGCTTGGTGTCTTCTTTGTTGAGCGCCAGCCAGTTCAAGATGGGGGAGTTCAGGGAGTAGGTGCTGTCCGCTTTGCGGAGACACCTCGCTCATCTTATGAGGAAGAAAAAAGTAGGCAGTAGATGCAATTCGATCAGATCGATCAAATCTTTTTGAATCATGCAACACTCCTGGAGCGGCAGGGTGCATTGCACGCAGTGGCTATGGAGCCTGTTAGTGGTCCTAATACCACCGTTGAAAGTGCAGGCGCGAACGAGCCTCATGGAAACGCTGGTCCAGACCAAGAGCAACAGAGATCTCTTATTCAACCGGAGGCGTGTGAGGGAAGCATTTCCGATGACGTGCTTGCGATGCTTCTGACGGCAGTGCCTGAGCAATGGGAAGCGCTTGCTCGTCGAGTGGTTGATGCACGTAAAAAAGGCCATCGGATAATCGGTGTTGCTGGCCATCATGCACAGGAGGGACGGACAACCATTGTACGAGGGATTGCTGCCGTCTTGCGGTCACATGGTTGGCAGGTTCGTTGCTTGAGGTCTTCACAAGAGCTTTGGCGCGAGTTGACCGGGGGCACTGGGATGTGGCAACAGCGTCAGGACCGGCAAGTCTGCGGAGAGTCGCATGGAGAGAAAGATATCACTCTTGTTGATTCAGGTGTCTGGTTTACACCCGGCCCATTTCGAAAGCAAGATATTGCGTCCCGTATTTTTGGTTGTGATGCCGTGCTGTTGGTTCGTCACGTCGATCTGCCCCCCTGCCCTAGTCGGCAGCAATTACTATTGAATCTCGGCGTTTTTCCAATCGGAGAAGTTGTTACCTTCTCCGGCGATAAAGAATGTGGTCCTGCTGCACGGGAGGTGCTGAAATCCTCCTGTGGTGCTTAGTTCGGAAGGCACTGTGATGGTTTGGAAACAGTCATTCGGTTCTCGTGAATCGCCTGGAGATGAAATACATCCCGTGGAACTGTTGCGAACAGACAGGATTATCGGAAGCGGTGCGAGCCAGCCAGCAGATCGGCACCAAGATGTCAGCTTGTTCCACTCTCAGCGAGCCGCAGTTGCACGTTTGCGGTATGCCGTTGCTCAGGAAGCAAGTCTTGTGATTCTTTGTGGTCCGGGTGGTTCCGGTGTATCGACTGTTTTAGGTGCCCTTTCTACAAATCTTCATCAGGTGACACACGTTGTTCGGCTTGACATGTGCGCATTCAGAACATTTCCCCAATCTGCGTCTCATACAAAAAGTGAAGCGATTGTGTTCATAATAGATAACTGCCATCTTGCGTCAGACGGCATGGTAGGGCATGTTACCGAAGCGATATGGCAGCATTCACCAAGCGCGTCTGTTGTTCTTGGAGGTCGGGGACGATTGTTGACGCTTTTAGCACGAGATTGTGATTTGTTAGATAAAGTTTTATTGCGGTCGGTTCTACACCCGTTTTCATTCCCTGAGACTTTGGCTATCGTGCAGTCGCAATTAAACGGTAGCGGGTTGATATATTCGGGTAGAGTGCCGGAAGTCATTCATGAAGTGACAGCAGGTATTGCAAAGGATATTTTTCGCCTCATTAGTATTGTCCGACTTGTTAGCGGGGGGCATGGCGATCGGCCAATCGAGGTCGCTGATATCGAGCAGGTTCATGAACGACTTCACGCGGCTGCTGCATGAACTTATTGAGTTCGTAGCACACTTGCTGAAAAAGGCATTCGCCCTGATTGCATGGGTCAGTCATTCATGTCGGTGCGACCGGGTTTTATATCTGCTTCTGCTTAAATTACAGCGAAGGTAGGTCGGGTTGTCTTCGCTTCGCGTACTGCTTCATCATGAGAAAAGTTTCTGCAAGTGGCCGGAATCCGGTGTTTACCTGATCTGCCTCTGAAAACGCAGGTGTCTTTGTTACAACTACGGCCGGTTTGCTAGTTTTGGGGATCAGTCCAATTGAAGTGCAAGTCGTTGGGCAGTGTTTATTGAGGAGGTTTGGAATGCAGGAATCGACAAAGTCAGGTCAGACTTCACAAGATTCGGTGGTGCCGAAGCAATTTGTAGCGCCATTTATTCTCGTCACGTCACTCTTCGCGCTGTGGGGTTTTGCGAATGACATTACCAATCCGTTGGTCCGTGCCTTCAAAGAGATATTCCTCATTTCTAATGCGCAAAGCAGTTTAGTGCAGTGGGCTTTTTATGGTGGCTATGCCACGATGGCGATTCCCGCAGCGCTCCTGATAAGAAAAGTTTCCTACAAGTCTGGGATTATTATTGGCCTCCTTCTGTACGCACTAGGCGCTGCAATGACGATTCCGGCCAGTCTGATGATGGAATTTAATGTTTTTCTAGTTGGGTTTTACATCCTGACGTTTGGGCTCGCGTTCTTAGAGACAACGGCCAATCCATATATTCTCTCGATGGGGCCGCGAAGTACTGCAACGCAGAGGCTCAATCTGGCACAAGCGTTCAATCCAATTGGTTCACTTACTGGGATGGTTGTTGCCAGCATGTTTATTCTCCCAGGACTTGAGGTGTCCAAATTTCGAGATGCAGAAATAGATAAGCATCCAGAATATAAGACGATGCTACCCAGCGATGTCGATGGGCTTATCACGAAGGCTATGGAGCAGTCTGCAGAGGCCAGTCCAGAAAAATACACCGCAATGGTGTCACACGATTTAGCTGTTGTTCGGACGCCCTATGTGGTCATCGCGTTAGTTGTACTTGCGGTGTTGCTGCTGTTTATTATTTCGAAGTTGCCAGATACGGGGCATGAGGAGGAGCAGATTCATTTGGCAACTCTGGCACGGAATCTGTTCACAAATTGGCAATATGTTGGGGGTGTCATTGCGCAGACGTTTTACGTTGGCGCACAGATAATGTGCTGGACCTTTATTATTCACTACGGAATGACTCTCGTGGGTTTAAGTTCAGCACAGGCACAAAATTATAATATTGTTGCAATGGGCATTTTTCTTGCGAGTCGGTTTATTTGTACCTTCATACTAAAGTACATATCACCAGGCTTATTGCTTGGCGTGCTTGCTGTTTGTGGCGGTTTGCTGACTGCTGGGGCAATCTTCTTGCAGGGTCTCACAGGGCTTTATTGTCTTGTTGGCGTGTCTGCCTGCATGTCAGTGATGTTTCCGACCATTTACGGAATCGCACTTAATGGGCTCAGCCCGAATGATGCCAAATTAGGGTCAGCCGGACTGATTTTTGCAATTGTTGGTGGTGCGTTTATGCCGCGTTATCAAGGAGCGATAATTGACGGAGCCGGCATGACGATTGCTGGGCAGGCGCTTGAATCAGTACGAATTTCATTTTTCCTCCCGCTATGTTGTTTTGTTGTGATCGCAATTTTTGGTTTTGCGGTTGCAGTGTGTTCTCCTAAGGCAGTTACAGAAGCCTGATCGGTAGAATGTTTCATTCCAATAAGAGTCTCCTAATCGGTGAGAAATAATCCATGAGTACAGCCCCCACAGTCTGGAACGGTGTTCTTCCACGAGTTGGTATTCGGCCAACAATTGATGGTCGACTTGGTGGAGTTCGTGAATCATTAGAAGACCAGACAATGAATCTCGCCAAGCGAGTTGCAGAATTAATATCGAGCCAACTGCGGTATCCAAATGGAAAAGCAGTCGATTGTGTCATAGCAGAAACATGCATCGGTGGGGTTGCTGAGGCAAGCGCATGCGATGACTTGTTTCGCCGTGAAAACGTAGGGGTTTCACTGACTGTAACTCCCTGCTGGTGTTATGGTAGCGAGACCATGGATATGGATCCGCTGCGCCCCAAAGCTGTGTTTGGATTTAATGGAACGGAACGACCGGGCGCCGTCTACCTCGCTGCGGTGCTCGCAGGGCACAGTCAGAAAGGGATACCGGCATTTGGAATTTACGGCCGAGATGTTCAGGATGCAGGTGATGCTGCTATGCCTGCTGATGTACGGGGAAAAATTCTTAATTTCGTACAGTGCGGTTTAGCTGCAGCCTTAATGCGGGGAAAAGCTTATTTGTCGATGGGCGGAACATCAATGGGTATCGCTGGTTCGATGGTCGACTATGCATTCTGGGAGAAGTGGCTTGGCATGCGAGTTGAGGACATTGATATGACCGAGTTCGTTGGTCGTATGCAGAAGGGGCAGTTTGATCCGGAAGAGTACGAACGAGCTACTGCGTGGGTGAAAGAACATTGCGTAGAGGGTGAAGATTATAA
>WLWE01002849.1_pt1 | contig 10621 bp, 8 predicted proteins | sample 6718301 | NCBI WGS metagenome assembly WLWE01 (sample SAMN12718691, study PRJNA515312) | sponge metagenome | isolation source: marine sponge | host: Mycale hentscheli | place: New Zealand: South Island, Marlborough, Capsize Point | collected 2003-05-01 | reverse complement strand
AATATTGCTTGATTTAAATTACCTTGTGCTTCACGTACTTCTTTAAGTTCTTTAGCAGTCAATTTTTTTGCTTTTACTTTTCTTGCCATTTTGTTGATTTTAAATTGTTACAAATATATAAATTATTTCCAAGATATTTCCGTCACAACTTTTGGTGTTTTAGAAAATAACCCTTCTTGTACTATTTCCTTCAAAGATAATAAATACTTTTCAGATATTTTAGATTTTAAATAGTTAATTACTTCTTTCTTTTCTAGTTCTTTATAGTCACTAGTACTTATTTTATCTTTAGGATCAAAAACTACAGCCAATGCACCTTGTGCAATAGCTGTCTTTTTTTTCTTGTATTTACCTACTGATCCATGTAATTCATATATAATTTCTTCTATGGAGTCATCTTGTCTTGTTATCAAGGATACAATTTCCCAGCTATACACAATATCTTTTATAGTGGGTTTAGTAGATTTTTTAACAACTTTCTTGGTTGTTTTTTTAGCCAGTGGTTTTTTTACCAGCTTCTTTTTGGTTTTTTTTACAGCCATTATATATAGAGTTTTCCCAAATATAATAAATTTATTTATTCAGAATAAGTAAATTTAAGAGTTTCTTCTTCATCTAAAGCTAGTTGCTCAACATTTGTAATACATACAGCCTCTAAAGGATCTGACTGAGGTTTTGCCCACTCTAATACTTTAGCTTCAAACTCTGCTGAATCTTCAAACTCTGTAAAGTTATCTACGTCTTCTGGTAGTAAGCCTATATATTGAACACCAGGTTCTGTATGTGAATATGTGCCGTCTGTTGCAGTAACGTCAAAGTAAATTTGTTCAATAACATGATCTTTACCTAACCATGTTTTTTTACCTTTCATTGCTGTTATTTTTACTGATGTTGTTATTGCCATAATTTATTATTTTAAGTTAAAGTTTGATCCACATTAGTTCTCCAAACGTTTTGATTTACTACTGTATATTCTACTGTAATATACCAAGTAGGTTGAGGACTAGAATTAATAGCTGAAGGTAACATTAATTTTACAGGAGAATTTACTGTACCCCTTTGTTCATTCTGCGGATTACTAAATCCAAATAAGTTATTATAAGCAGAATAATACCATGCACCATCACCATTTACAATAACAGATCTTGCTACACCTCCTAGAATTGCATATGCACTGGTTGGCATTTGTTGAATAAATTCTACAGCATATGTACTACTTGACCATCCTGAACCTTTATTACTTCCAGTTTTATGTACAAATATATCTTTGACTATTAATAGTTTACCAGTACCTGGAGATGGTGTTACATTAACAGCATTAGCAAAACCAGAACCAGAAGGCCAACCACCTTGTTCAATCTTAGTAGTGTATCTATACGTTGCCATTAAGACTTTACCACCTGTTCCAAAGCCTGCTGTACCTCTTACTAAAGCTGTATTTGCACTACCTGATAACCAAGTATCTTTATTAGTAGGTGTATAAGCACCCATCTTAACATATCTAGGTCCAGATCCTCCTTCTACAAAAAAGTTTTGTTCTGTTGTATTACCTACGTTTAATTCATTTCTTGCTCTAAATGTTCCATTAACATCAAATGCAGATCCTGGAGTTGTAGTTCTAAATCCTGCTTTTTTATTTACTAAATCTAAATACCAAGTAGGATTAGCTGGATCAGCACCAAAAGTCATGATACCTGCCCCAGTTATTTTTGTTCTTAAACTATTGTTTGTTTTAGTTAGTAATGAAGCGTTATCTTGAGTATTAATTGAAAAATCTCCAGTACCTCTGTGCGTAATATCTGATGAAGTATTTGCACCAGTATTACCCCTAATCATTCTTAATCCATAATCAGTATAAGTAGTATCACCAACAAGGTCAATATAAGCATAACCATTTCCTGATCTACTACCACCTACCTCAATATTATATTCTGAATCTGAAGATCCTCCTATTCTTAGAGTACTACCATCCCATGTGAATTCAGAACTAGAAGTTATACTTGAACCTCCATTCCAATAAGCTACTCTACCTGATGCACCACTTCCAGTAATTGAGCCGTTTCCAGTACCTGCACCTATTAGTTCTCTAACCTCTGTAGCTGAAATACCACTATTTAAAGAAGGTGTTGATCCATTAGATAGTATAGCTGGAACACCTGTGTCTGGTGATGAGTTTGTAATTGTAACTGCACCAGTTGATGAGCTTAAACTTATTCCAGTACTAGCAGTAAGAGAAGTTACACCTGTATTAGTAATTGTAATTGTACCTCCGCTTGAGGTTGATGTCATTTCTGACTGTATTCCTGTCCCTTGTGCTATTGTAACAGTCTCACCGTTTGTTACACTTGTTGATTCAGCACCATTACCTTCTTTGATAATCCATGATGACATTGATCCACTTCCGGTACCAGCACCAATTAAACTTCTCACCTCTGCTGCTGTAATACCTGAGTTTAGTGAAGGTGTAGAACCGTTGGATAAAATAGCTGGTGTACCAGTATCATTTACAACACCTAAGTTTGTTCTTGCACCAGCTGCAGTTGAAGATCCAGTACCACCATTAGCTACTGATAAATCAGCCCCACTCCAGTCATCATTGCTAATAGCTAATGTACCTCCTAATGTCAAGTTTCCAGAGGATGTTACTGTACCAGTTAATGTAAGTCCATTTACACTTCCAGTTCCACCAACAGATGTTACAGTACCACTTCCTGTACCAGCTCCAATATCACTACGCACTTGAGCTGCACTTCTTGTTTTAATTATTCCACTATCACTTGTTAAAAATACTGATGCTGCAGAATTCAAAACATTTAAAGTACTAAGCTTTGTACCATTAGAAGTGATTTGAAGTCTTTCAGTACCTCCAGTTGCAAATTCTATTTTATCAGCAGCAGAACTATACATACCTGTATTAGTATCTCCAGCTCCAGTTCCACTTCTTTGTCCAAAGTTAATACCTGGTTTAGCTTTTGTACCTGGTGTAATTTGTAAATTAGAACTATTTGAAGTACCAGAACCTTCAAATTCAAATATAGTTACCCCACCATCATTTTGTATTTGGAAAGGATAACTTGCTGTATCCTGTAAAAAAGTACCAGAAGCTGATTCAAAAAATCTTCCATTAGTTATAGAAGTTGAACCATTAAATTTTACACTTCTACCTGATGTGCCTGAGCCAGTAATTGTTCCACTGCCTGTTCCTGCACCAATTAATGATCTAACTTCAGCTGCAGTTATTCCGCTATTCAAACTTGGTGTAGAGCCATTAGATAAAATGGCTGGTGTTCCCGTGTCAGGAGCACTGTTAGTTACTGTAATATTACCTGAACTTGTAATAGGTGAACCAGACACAGATATACCTGTGCCAGCTGCAATACCTACACTTGTTACTGTACCAGAACCAGTTCCTGCTCCAATGTCACTTCTAAGCTGAGCTCCAGTTCTGTACTTTACTACACCGCTATCACTGACTAAAAACTTGTCAGTATCAGAACTAGCATTAGCTATACTACTAATAGTTGCTGATCCTGTTACAGAAACACCTGATGATGTTGTTTCAAACTTTTTACTATTGTTATGTCTTAGATCAACACCAGTATCTCCATTAATATCAATATTACTATTTGAATCTATATATATAGGGTGATTACCTTTAATATATGATACATCTGGTTCATGATAAATTTCAAGATCTAAAGAGTTAGCATTTACGGAGTTACCAAAAACTAAACGTGAATAATCAGGAAATCTAGTATATACATCTGGATTACCTGTTTGAGCCATACTACTATCTAATAGAAAATAAGTTCCACTAGTATTATCACCATCATCAATATCTGCTTGAAATAATATGTCTGCACTAGCTCCAACTGCTTTTATAACTAAATCTCTGTTTGTGCCTTGAGTAGTAATTTCATTATCATCAAACTTAACCGGTATAGTATGTGGAAGAGTAATTCCAGTACCAGTAGATAACATAGTACCACCACTAAGCTGTAGATATCTTCCATCTAAATCAACAGTGAGAGAACTTAAACCACTTCTACCTAATGTTAAAATACCATTACTTGTGTTGAATGAAAGACTACTTGGATAATTATTGGTATTAATCATGCTTGCAAGCTGTTCAATCTCCAACTCTTGATTTACATTATTTACATCATCATTATTATGAATGATCATACTAATAGAGGCAGTATCTGCACCAGATGCAGTACCTGTATAGCTAGGTAAACTTTGTGGGTCTAATCCTAAAGTAGCCGTACCACTTGCATATGAAAGACGTAAACCATCATAAGCTCCTGCTCCATTAATATTAACATTACCAGCACCTATTGCAGATACAGTTGCAGTAGTAATACTTATTGTTCCTGATCCTGTAATTGTTCCACCTTGTATTGGTGAAGTTGTTGCAATAGAAGTTACACTACCTGAACCGGCTCCTATATCTGACTTAACTTGTGATTTTGATCTATATTTAAGAGCTGAACCATCCCATACAACAATACCGGTATATGTAGCATCATCATTAGATATAGAGGATACTGAGAGTGTACCTGTAACTTCAGAATTATTTAAGAATTTTATTGCCATACCGGTATATTTTTTATCAAAAGTACAAAATATAAATGTATTTTGAAAGGATAGCTATTGTAACTATCCTTTCTAATACTTTATATTATCTTACCTTACTAACTAAAACTCTTAATGAATTTGCCGTTTGTGTTTGGGCAGTAGAAAGAGTTAAGCTATATGGAGATGATGTGTCTCTAATTACATCTACATATACAGTAGCACCACTTGATACTTCATATACTTGTACTATAACATCTGCAGTACCTAGGCCATGAGCAACTGACCAGCTTGTTGAGTTACTTGCTGGGTATGTTCCTGCAAAACCTTGTGCATCTAAGTGTGACTTTAAAGTAGCTGGTGTAACCATTAATTGTGCTCCTGCTGTACCTGCATCAACTTCTGCTTGAGTTGCTGTTTCAGCTACACCACGTGCACCTACACTTGCATCAGGTAGTGATCTTATACTTACTGAGGTAACAACACCATCAGTTAAATTAATTTCATCAACTACTTGAATACCACTAGTATCAACATCTGAGTCAGTACCAATTATCTTATTAAATGTACTTGCTAACTGAGCATCACTAATACCACCTGCTTTGATTGTAATAAATCCATTTGCTGTTGCTGAGAAAGAAGCACTGCTGAATCCAGCAACACCTTTTTCTGTTGCCCCATCTGATGCACCTGTACCTGCAATGTTTTGATCTTGGATAACAATACTGTAAGCTGTTTCAGCAGGATTAGAATTTGCACTAATATTTGCATTAGCATAAATCATATCTCCTACCTCAACTGCAACACTACTACCATTAAAAGCTATAGTACCATCTGTAGTAACAACAAAGAAGTCACCTGTGGTAAGTGCAATGTTACTTGCCCCTGCTATTGCTGGTGAGTTTGTACTTGCATTATATCCACCTTGGAATACACCAACTCCAGCAACAAGTGATTGTACTTGACCTAAGTTAACAGCATCATTTGAAGCAGTACCATTAGATAAACTTTCTATTTTATTACTGCCTAAATTTACAGTACCATTAGCTTGTCCAAGTACGTTAAGCGGAATATCAACTAAAGATGCCCTTCTTACTGCACCACTTAAAGTATCATCTGCAATTAAAATTTCATCATCTGATTCTGCAGTACCACTCATACCAGTTGCATCAGCAATAATACCAGTAGCTGAATAATCAACTTCAATTGTTGGATTGACTGTGGTAGATCCTGTAATTTTTATACCAGCTCCAGCGGATACACTTGTTACTGTACCTACTGTTAAGGTTCCTAAAGTACCATTACCTAATACAACTTGTGAAGCTGTTCCAGCACCTGTTACTGCAATTGTCCCAGAACTTGTTACTGGTGAACTAGAAACACTAAATGCTGAAGGCATAGATAATCCTACACTTGTAACTGTTCCTGAAGTATTTGTAAATGGTAAATTAGATATTAAGAATTTTTTTGTTGTGTTATCTGTTGAATCTACACCAGCTATAAAATCTGCTGATACAGGAGTAACTGCAGTTAACTCATTAAGATCTAAATTATAGGTTAATGTATTTGGAGATCCACTAGCTGCAGCAGCATCTAATCCTGCTCCACCTACAAAGTTTACTGTCTCACCATCACCAACATCAACAGCTGTTCCACCATCTCCCATTAGTTTCCAGTCTGTATATGCTCCAGCAGGAGTTGCCCACTGATTATCACCTCTAAGGAAGGTAGTAATACCTGGTGTACCACCTGCAGAAAGATCTGCTGAAATTGAACCCGTAGTAGTAATAGTACCTCCTGATACATCTACAAATGTACCATTAGTAGTGCCTACAGATGTAACTGTACCATCTGCTCCAAATCCAGGCATTGCTGAGATAAGAGCTTTTTTAATTGTATTATCAGTTGCATCAGAGAACCATAGTGTGTCAGCACCTACAGGGCTAGCAGCAGTTGCAGCTAAAATTGCGTTGTCTGTACCAACATAATCAATGTTTACTGTAGGAGTAACTGTTGCTGATCCAGATACTGTAATACCTGTTCCGCCTGATACAGAAGTAACTGTACCAGTATTAGATGTTGCAGTAGTACTTATTGCTAATTTAGCACTATTAGTTCTTGCAACACTAATTAAACCAGTTCCTGTAATTTCTACATCATCATTACTACCATCAGATCCACTTAATCTTATTTTAGTAGTAGAAGCTGGGACAGCTAAATCATATGTAGTGTCTCCATCACTTCCTGTTTGAATGCTCACCCAGTTTCCGTTTTCACGTACTCTCAGTTTGTTTAGGCCAGTATCATAATAAAGCTGACCATCTCCATAGACTGTAGGGGCACTCCCTAAGTTTTGGATTCTAGCCAATTCCAGCTGATTCCCAACTAAGGTAATATTGTTTAAAAATTTAATACTTGCCATAACTTTGTTTTTTAATTTCTATATATAATTTTAATTTAAATATGCACATCCATTAAATGCAGAACCAAATGTTAATACTAAAACATTAGAGTTAGTATATGCTACATTTCCCACTACAACTGTATTTCCACTATCAACTACTGTGACTGATGGAAATCTTCCTAGATTATGCGTAATAGTCCACTGTGCTAATGGAAGGTCTTGACAGAATACAAATGTTCCTGTATCTGCTATAATTTGCTCCAGATCTAAAACAGTGCAAACATTAGTTGGTATTTCTGGGCAAGATTGACTTGCTTTAACATTTACCTTAGCTAATGGTTCTACAAAAGTTCCAGATACGCCTGACGCAACTACAACTTTTGATGAAGCTGCATTTTGCCAATCACATAATTTCTTGTTTACTATAGCGTCTTCAAAATTTGTATAGCAACATGTGTCTATACCAAATCTAACTGTCTTAAAATTTGCATATGCTTGATTTGCAAAATTTTGTTCAGTCTTAATCCTCTTCAATAAAGAAAGCTCCTTCTGCTTTGCAGAGTTACTTGATGCTACTATTGTTGATGATGCCATAATTATTTGTTTCTTAAATCTTGTATCTGCTGTCTAGCTAACTCAAGTCCTAGGTCTCTGGATGTATCTAACTTTGCATCTGCTTTTGCTTTACATTGTTTACAAACCACAACCCCATTTCCTAAACTAGCTTTTTGGCATCCACAAGTAAATACTTTACCACATTGTGCACAATTTGCCATTTCTTTTGGTTTACATTAAATATTTAGAACTTGAACCACAGTTACCTGAAGGACAAGCTATTTTTTCTAATCTATTTTTTGCATAATTATAGAGTTGCATTCCCTGTGCAGCTGCTTGGCAGTATTCTACATTTGATACTGCTGCATCTATCATAGTTCTTATATAATACATCTCTGCTAATATTGCTTGTTTATCTGAATCTGGTTGACATGCCTGTACATCTAAGTCACATAATACTTCATAGTATCTTGTAAGTAACTTAGTTACTCTTAAATGATTATATTCTACATAAACTTTAGAGTTAGGAGATACACTATATTTTACAATGTATATTCCATCAGGTATATGTTCAGTCTTTGTACCACAGTCTTCTTTCTGTAATGCAAGTGTACATGCCGTAAGGCACATATCAAATTCTTTGTCAACTTTGATTAAAACAGGTACAGTGTACCCTGGCAATGTTATTAATAATTCCTCACAATCTACTGCTAGCTCTTTAGAGTATTGACTAGTATCTTTTATGCATAGTAGATCACAATTAGATACCGTTGGAATCTCTAAACTTAATATATGTTTGTTTGCCATTTCTTATAACTTTAGTACACTATATAGATAATATACAAAAAAAACAAGAATATATAAAATAAAAAGAGCAGGAGTTTTTGGCTCCTGCTCTAATTAAGTTTAAGAAAAACAATATCTTACCAATAAGTATTACTTGTTTGGAAAGGTACTTTGTTTCCATTATCACCAGCCCATGCAGATAAACCTTCAAATAAGTCATCTAATTGGCCTTGTGCTGCAGCATCAGAACATTTTACATAAATTTTGTAAACGTACTGATCATTATCAAACACACCAGATGGGTTGTTAAATCTAGGCACAGAATGCTTGACATAATATGCTCTATAAGTAGCACTTCTATCTACAGCAGCTAACAATTCATCAGACATTTCAATTTCTCTGATTCTTGCACTACTAGCATTACCTTGATTGTAAGGGCTTTGTCTATATCTCTCTGACAAAATTAGATCTCTGATTACTTGCTCACCTTGAGTTTGTTGCATTGATCCTGGAGTAGCTGAAGCAACACCACAGTCATTACATGGGTTACCAGTTTCATCTAATTGAGAAACAATAATCTCAACAGGTTCAGCATTATAGTGATCTCTAGTATCAAAAGAACAGTTGCCAAATACAGTGTCTACATATGCACCAACAAAGTTTACTTTAGCAGAAACTTTTACTGTACCATGAGGATCAGTAGAAGCTACATAAGTACCATCTTTACCTTCTGCAATAGTGTAAATTTCTTGTACAACTTCACCAGCTGAATCAGTTTTAGATACAACTAATCCACCTTCTTTAACAGAGTCAACAATAAATGTAGCATCTGCTCCACCACCTGAGATAGTTATTACATCAGCAGCTGCGTAACCTGATCCTACATCTGCAATAGAGAATGTAGCAACAGCACCACCAGCAACGGTGTCAATGTTAACTTTTGCACCTGATCCAGATCCACCTGTAGTTGCTACACCTGAAGCAACAGAATAACCTGATCCACCCGCAGAAAGCGTAGCACCAGATATACCTGCAAGCTTTTGTTCAGCAACAAAAGGTTTGATTAGAGGATCAGCTAAAGCCATATCAGCCATATTAGCTAATACTAAAGCAACGTCAATATACTCTTGACCATCTATACAACATACATTTGCTGAGTCAGCAATTGCATAAGCATTGTGATTTAAAAATCTTAATGCTGGAGATCCTTTAACGTCAATTCTCATAAATTGAGTTTTACCACAAGGAGCACAATCAGAAGCTAATGATAAGCTAGCTGATGCGTTTGATGCAGTAAGACAGTTAGTTCTCCATAATTCAGTAATGTACTTAGGATTAATTCCTTTTGACTTTACTGATTCTTTGTAACCTCCATGTCCTGGATTGTTTCCAATAGTATCTTTAGAATAGAAAGATCCTTGAACCAAATAAGCAAGTTCACCTGAAGATACAGCTGGTACACCAGCTCCACCAGGTAATGCTACGGATTCCCAATCTGCTCCATCTACTAAAGCTAACTGACCGGCAGTCAAAGCACTTGTTGCAGTATTAGCCGTTAATAACGTGCTATCTGCAATAAACGTCTTGATAAACGAATGATTAAAATAAGCCATAATTTCTAGTTTTTAATAAATAAATAAATAAATAAATGATAAGGGTTTTAAACCTTATATATATAATATACAAATTTCTTCATATATCACATAATTTTTTTAATTGTTTCTTTCTGCTGCTTGCATACCTCTTTGCTGTTGATATACATTCTCTATATCTCCTGCAATTAGTGCAGCTGTGTCATCAAGGATAACTTCAACTAAGTCATCTTTAAATTCACAATTTACATTAGCTGTACTTACTAAACCAGTATATGGATTTACACAATCCACTACCTCAATAAGTACAGGTTTTCTATAATAAGTTAATATAGGGTTAACAATGTCAAAGCTGCTATCCCTATATATTCTTATTCTATTATCTATCATAGTACAGAAGGTTTCTCCCCAATCAAAACTTGGATTCTTTAATGGATCTCTTAATAAAAGAGGAACATTAGCTTCTTCAGCTAAATATACTGTCATAGATCTTGGTGTACAACAATCATCTTTTGCTTGTGTTGTAACCCTTTTGTACTCTAAATATGTATCAACTGGAAAATTAGTTGCTTCAAAGTATGTGTCAGTAACATTACCATTAAGAGATAACTTATCAATTATAGAGTTGGTTAAATTATCTATTGCCTTCATTATAAGTAGTGAGTCTGGACATCTTTGTATATGTATTCTATCCAAATACTCTAATGCT
>WLWE01002848.1_pt1 | contig 10622 bp, 6 predicted proteins | sample 6718301 | NCBI WGS metagenome assembly WLWE01 (sample SAMN12718691, study PRJNA515312) | sponge metagenome | isolation source: marine sponge | host: Mycale hentscheli | place: New Zealand: South Island, Marlborough, Capsize Point | collected 2003-05-01 | reverse complement strand
TGGAACAGCCTTTGTTTTTCAGTGTAGAATATTTAAATTCAAGAAGTATGTTTCCTTTGTTTTATAAATTTAATATTATAACTTCGGATGAATACTTAGACTATATAAACCTAAACAAAACTATTAAGTATGAAAACAATTCAAATTAAAGAATGCACAAAATTAAAAGCAATAAGAAATGAAGTCGTTAATAAACTTAACGCTGATATAACAAAGAAAAACAGAAACCGAGAGCTGGTATATGGAAGAGCTGTTTATTATAAGCTATGCAAAAACTTAACTAGTCATTCTTTAACTGACATTGGCTCATTTATTTATAAAGACCACGCTACTGTGCTTCATGGCTTAAAGGTTTTTGAAACCTTTGAGTTAAACAATGATTACTATTACCTCGAAGCTTATGATGAAATGTTTAATAAGTTAAAATTAAATTATGCAATCAACATAAAAAATTCTAAAGACTTAAAGACAAAGTATTATAAGTATGTAAATGAAAACATTAATTTAAAAGAAAGAAACAAAAGCATAAGAGTTTTAATTAAACGAGAGTTTAAAGATATATTTAATGAGTGCAGAAAAGAGTTTGGGTATGTTCCGCAAACTGCATACTTGAAACAAAGATTTGCAAAAATTAACGAATTGTTGAAAAAAAATTCATAACTTTAAGTTGTATTGATACTTATGTCTTATAATATAGATGATGTCGAAAAGATTCTAAACTTCACGAGCTGGAGTAATAAAAGGAAAATAGATACTCTTTTTGAAATTGACGCAGACCTTTATTGTAATTTAGGTAGCGAGTCTAGTAAGACAGAAGTAGAAAAAGTAAAACGACAGTCTCGTAAAATATACAAGGCTATTAAAACAATCGATGAGTATACAGGAAGGTTATTGTTAAGAGAACAGTAAACCTTATAGAATGAATATAACACCGCTAGAACAAAAGCGTCTTCAGAACATTAACTTTATAATGGAGGATATTCACGACTCAGTAAATCAAATATACGAAACATTGGTAGACCAAGAGTATGATGAAACTCGTAAGTCTATACTGACTCTTAATAGTAAATTAAAAACTATTAACGAATCAATTAACGATGAGCTATAAAGATTTCAGACCACGATTAAAAGGAGATAAAAAAATTGCATACGATAACCTAACTAAAAACGAAAGAAGAATTTTAGTAGTAGGAGATTTGCATGCACCATTTGAACTTGACGGATACTTAGACTTCTGTCAAGAAACTTACGCAAAGTATTTATGTAACCAAGTAATATTTATTGGAGACATTATTGATAATCATTACAGTTCATACCACGAGACTTCCTCTGACGCACTCGGAGGAGCTGATGAGCTAGACTACGCAATACAAACTGTCAGTCATTGGAACAGAGCTTTTCCAGTAGCTGATGTAATTATTGGAAACCATGACAGAATGGTTATGCGGAAAGCTCAGACCTCAGCCATACCAACTATGTGGATTAAGTCTTACAACGAGGTGCTGGGAACAAAATGGAACTGGGTGGAAAGGATAGTGTATGATAACGTACAGTACATACACGGTGAGGGAGGAACTGCAAGAACAAAAGCCAAGAACGATATGATGTCTACTGTGCAGGGACACATACACACGCAAGCTTACATCGAATGGATGGTAGGTAGGAACTTTAGAGTCTTTGGTATGCAGGTTGGATGTGGTATAGATACTACGTCATACGCAGCTGCTTACGCAAAGCATTTTAAAAAACAAGCTATTGGTTGTGGTGTAGTTCTGGGTGGGCACACAGCTATTAATTGTCTTATGAATCTGTAATGAATAAAAAACACTTGATAGAGTTTGTAGTGGTGATAGTAATTAACTTACTTATCTTTTACTCTTTCTATTTACTCCTCTTCTAGCTCTACGCTGAGTGAGTCTTCTACGAGTATTTGTTCTAGGATGCAATCTATTGGGAAGAGAAGCTGAGTCAGAAGTTTCTTTTTCAAACTCCTTAGCCATCTCTGGCTTGTTTGCATACATCCATCTACGTTGTGCTTTACTTTTAAAAGGCATAATTATTGAAATGTTTCGTCAAGGTCTAAATCTAAATCTAAATCTAAATCTAAATCTAAATCAAGGTTTAAATCTAAATCAAAGTTTTCATCATAAAAATCAGAACTTTTTTTCTTACCAGAAAACTTTTTAATTGTTTTTCTTTTTTGAGGTCCTGTAATTTGATAATCAGAATAATTAAATATTCTTAAAATACCCTCGCCAACATTATCAACCTCACCTTTTAAAACTTTGTCAAAGTTTTTAGCCCACCTTTCAGTAGCTAACAAAGGGTAACCCGTTATTTCAACCATCCTAAATATAGCTTTTTGCATTCTTTCAGCTCTTAACTCAGGGTCTTTAATTGTTTTTGCTCTTGCATATTCAGAAATAGGTTTTAACATTGCTTCGTACACTGGAATAGAAGGTAATTGGTCAGCCCATGGTTTACCTTGATACACATCAGCTAAATACTGTATAGCCTCTCCTATAATAAACAAACCATTTAAGTTTCCAATAACAGCAGCTCTAATTAAATCTTCATTATCGTCATCTCTACCTCCTCTTAATAAACCCGGGAAACCAAGTGTAGCATATTGAAATAGAACAGGCATAAAAACATGATACATTGCTAAGGTTCTAAGGTTTTGAGTTATATCTCCTTTACCTGCTTTAGAGTCCCATTGTGAAAGTTTTCTATACAAACTACGTGTTGCTTGTATTTCCTTACGTAAGTATTGTTTTGGTGTTGTTAAAAACATATTAAACATTCTATAAATAGGACTTCTATTTTGATATATATCTTTATCTTGTAAATCTGTAGATTGCTGAGTTCGCTTAGTATCTTTTTCAAATTTTATAATAGCATAATCAATAGCTTCTTGTTCGGTTGCATTAGGATTATTTTTTTTAAACTGAGCCTTATAATAAGAATAGTTTGGTAAACCTCCAAGCATAATAGCTGTTCTATCTGCTCTTTTAATCATAGCCATTAAAAAATCTACCGTCCAATTTTTAGTGTCTTTATCAGGAACAAAATTAATATACGCCTCTGGGTTGTAGGCTTCAATTACTTTTAAAATACCATCGTTTTTTCTGTCTTGCATATAAACAGAGTTGTCCCTAATTTCTTTCCAAAGTTTTATTTGTTCACCTTTATTTTTTACAGAATATTTAATCCAATTAAGAGGACCTATATCATTTGCATACGTAGGGATAGATGTTAATTGTTTTAAAGCAATGGCTGGGTTTAAACCTAATCTTGAAACTAAAAAAACTGTGTTTGCAAAATTAAAAAATCCAGATGAATCCATAAAAGATTTATTTACTCCTCTTGTAGCAATTTTTTCAATAGCATCTTTAATTAATTTATTGAATCTTGCGCCATGTATATCTATAATTGCATCCTCTACAAATTTATTATGAAAGATTTTATGTATACTTCTAACAGGTAAAGAATATGCTGCGAAGTACTCCATATCTCTGGTATAATTTAACATAGTGTTTACTACACTTCTAGCCTCTAAAGGAGTAGAATCATTAACCCTAAATTTAGTTGAAGTAGAACCAACTGAAGTATTAAATGTTGTCATATTACCCAACAAATCTATAGGCTCTTGTTCAGTACCTTCTCTATATAACGGACCAGCATAATACCTGTTAAAAGGCATATTTGTTCTGTATATTTGTCTATATATACTATTGTAGTATTCATAAACAGAAGGATAATATACCTCGACCTGCCATTCTGCAAATTTTTTAACTCTTTCATCTAACTTACTCTCCATATCTTTCATGGTCTCAACATAAGAAGGCCCGTACATTCTTTTAAATGTAGATGCTAATGCTGGGTCTTTAAATTGGCTTACATAATAAGCCATTTGATGTTGAGATAAAACAAATACATTTTTTTCTACAGCATCATTATATGCTTTTAAAGTTTGGTCGTTTTTGTTTTTGTTAAAAGCCGCTTCTGCATCATCAACTTCTTTTTTATTATAATAAAATTCATTATCGGTTTGTTCAAATTCTTTAAATAACTTTGGCCATTTATCACCGTAGTACTCTTTCATTGTTTCACGAAGCAATGAATCAAACTTTAACATTCTTTCTTTAAACTTTCTAGTTGCCGCATCTATTTTATCTGTCACCAACTCTTGAAGCCTACCTCCAAACATATCACCTGGCATTTTAGAAAGCCTATCCATTAACCCATCTAACGCTTCTGCTGAACCAAAACCTACGGTATCATTCATCTTTCTTAAAATATCTCTCATTGCAAAAGCAAATTTCTTAAGATTATTGGCGCTTTTTTCTTTATTTTTAATTCTTTTACGAGTCCTTTTAATATTAGTAAGCACTTCTTTATAATTAGGCGCAAGCATATCTACCTTCTGTCCTGTAATTTCTTCCCATGCTATTTCTAATTCTTTCCTATACTGAGCATTAGCTAATTCTAATTCTCTTTGCAGATTCATTTTACCTCCCTTAACCACTGTCTCTAAACCAGATAAAGCATTACTTAGATAATCTGTCATATCTAAATCATCAGTTTGTTCAAGCATTGCCATATTATAATTTAAAGCTATTTGAATATCTCCAGCTTTATTCATGTCTGCTTGAGTTGATTCTTCGTTTAAACCAATGACTTCTAATTCTTTTTCTAAAGAAAGAATTTGTTTACGTATTAATTCAGGGTCTGATTTAATATTTAAAATACTGTTTTTTATTTGCTGTATTCTAGTGTTAGTGTCAACATCTATTCCCTTTGCTTTTTTTCGTCCAGCTTGTTTTGTTTCATATTTTTTAACAAGAATATTATTTATTTTTTTTAATAGATAATCATTTGTTTTAGATGTGACTACATCCATAACTTCATCCATTAAATTTTTAATATTTTCTTGGCTTGTCTTAGGGTTTACTTGCTGTATTTTTCTTACTAAATTTATTGCCTCACTTTTAGTAAAAGATGTAGAAGGTAAGTTTCTTCTCATAAAGTTTATGAGTTCTTGTTGTAATTTTTTCACTTCTTTAACTCCTCTAGATGTTTGCCTTACTAATTGTCTTGCATTTTTTAATTGTGTTGCTAGTTCAGTAGATATGTTTTCATCTAATGCTTTTTGTAAATCAATTAACAGCTGTGCCTGTGTGGTTGACATTTTGGTTTGGTCAGCAACTTTTTTATACTCAGGTAAATCCATAAAAAACTCAAAGAGTTGGTCTGTTATTTCTCTTTCAGATAAAGGCTCTTTAAGTGTAGTGTTTTTTCTTCTTATATCTCCTAACTGTTTTTCTATTTTTATAAATAATTTAAGTCCAGCGTTAGCTCCTCCTTCAATACTTTTAAAACTTTCGGGTAATACTCCAAGTAATATTGAATCTATTTCAAATAGTTTTTTTATTTTCTCTACAGATAATTTTTCTTTTCTTCTTAAATAATCATATATAAGAGAGTCTTTAATACCCTTACTTCTAGCTTCTTTAACTTTTTGTGAATAGTAGCTGTCATCTTTTTGCTGTCTACCTAGTCTTGGTGGTTTATATTTTTTTCCATCTTTAACTAAAAAATAATCACCCCCTTGACCAAATTGATTGTAACCTGACTTTCTAACCTCATAACCTAAAGGCGCTGTCATTTGTTTCAACTCTCTTTCATTTGCCTGTGATGTAATAAAACCACCCGTATTCATATTAAACATTTCTGCCACTTGTTTTATATCTCTTTGTTGTCTAACTGGAGTTTCTTTTTGTTGTCTTATTTTTTCTGGAACTTTTCCTACAAACTGTCCACCCATAGCTGATTTAGCAGCAAATCTTTTAGGTCTTTTACCAATAGGCACTGGGGAGGCATCTTCACCTTTACCTACTGCATCTGGAAAAACTAACCTAACATCTACCGCCTTATTAAATACCATCAAAGGTTTACCAGATATAGTAAATGGGTATGATGGATGATAATTTGGGTCACCCTCTCTTACTTCTATTATGTCAGAATTCTTATCAAATTGTATAGCAGAAACAATATCACCATACTCTACCTCTTTAGTATTAGGGTCATTAACATAATCAAGCACGCCTACTTTACTTTTAGATGTCGGTTTTAACGGAGGTATACCAAATTTATCAAAAGCTGTAGCAGAAAAAAATGCTTTTGTAAAAGTACTTCTTTCTCCATAGCTAAATTTTTCATTACCTTCAGTTGTTTCAAACGGCATTAATGTATTAAGTTGTTTTAAGTTTGTGAGCTGTAAAGGTTTTCCTTTTTTTTCTAAAACTTTTTTTACGTTAGGTATTGATAATTTTTCGTTTACATAATTTAAAAGCTCAGAAGGACTTGCTCCTTTATTAATGGCGTGTGCAATTTCAGCATTTAAATATTGAAAAAAAGTAAAACTTCCCGTTATACCTGCATCTCCCTGTAACATTACTAATCCAATACCATCGCTTTCTTTTACTTTATTTAAAACTTTTTGTGCATTATTTTTGTCAGTGAAAGCCCATCCGTACCCTGAACCATACGGATATAAATAGCCCCCATAAAAATTAAACTCTAAACCGCTAGGACTTTTTATCAATCCATATGTTGATTTGTCAGCTGCATATACAAATGCAGTTGCTCCACTTAAGTCATTGATACTTCCGTATTTAATAGAACTCATATCTATACCACCTCTGTTTATCTGATAAGAATTTTTTTGTTGTCTTCCAATTTTTCTATCAGACTCTTTAATGTTTGACGGAATTACTCCATTTGCATTTGGAACTAAAGTGCCAGGTACTAAAATATCTACATCACTTTCAATTATTTCTTCTCCCGTAGCAACCTTACCTGAAAGTGTATTCATTAATTCAATTACGTCAGCATCGGATTTTGTAAATTCCACTCCAAAGTTTAAACCTAACTTTTTAGCAATATCTTGAAAAAATTTAATAATTTTATTTTTTTGTGGTTTATTTAATTTAGTATATTCTGAAGCCATTATCCCCATTAATTCTGCCAACCCTTCTTCACTCTGTAAGTCAGGGTCATTGTCATAGGCAGCAACAAACTGGTCAATTCTAATAGCTAATTTATCATTTTTAGGTAACGCTTTTCTAACCGAGTTCATCATAGATTTAGCCATGGCTTCTATTTCAGGTTCAGAAGATAATTTGTTTACAATTACTGCATGAAATACCTCATGTGGAACTGTAGATTCTTTTGCAGTCTCTAAATTTACATGTATTATATTAGCTTTTTGGTCAAAATATCCCTTTCCAGCAGGTGCGTATTTCTCAAACTCTGTTTTAGAGTCATGTAAAATAATTTTTGTATTAGGTAATATGCCTTTAATAGATGTTGCTGCTTTGTTTGCTAAATCCACAGTTATATTAGCTATATTGCCTCGTGACTCTGGAGCGTTGTCCGTGTTGATTACCAAGTTATCTGATATAACTTCAGTGGTTTTAGGTGCTTTGTCACCAAAAAATATTTTGGTAGCATTAAGTTTTTTTGTTGGAGTTGGTTCAGCAAACACTTCATCTAAAGTTTCTTCAACAACATCCTCGCTGACAGGTTTTTCTTTTAATCTTTCAAGTTGAAAATTTATATCTTCAATTTCTTTTAAATCATTTTTTTTCAAGTTTTCATCAATTGTACCTGTAGCCTCTTTAATCTTTTGTTTTTTAACTAACAAATTCATTGCCATTAAATATGAAGTATCATCTAAATTTTCGGGCACAGACTTTGACAATCCTATTGCTAATTTATAATCTGCTTTAATTTGTTTGGCTTGCTCAGTGGTTATCTCACCTGAATTTATTTGTGATTTTAATTTATTAGTAAATGCAGTTTCACTTATGTTAGGGTCTTTTTTTATTAGCTGAAAAGCTGCTAATTGTTGTGGTGTTAATTCATTAAATGATTCATTACTGTAAGCATTAGATATTGCTTTAGGCACTCCTAATATAAAACCTCCAACCGCTTCTTGTGCTCCTGCATATAAAGCATCTAAAAGAAACTCAGTTCCTGTATCGGGAGTTTCAAAATAATCTTTTTGTTTTAAATCATTATAAACCATTTTGACTACATCCTCAGTTATCTGTTGTGATAGCCCTGTCTCAAATTCTGTAGCAGCTGCTCCAGTTACAGTTAATGCTGCTTTTACAGCAGGCGAGCTCACCTCTTCTAAAATATATTGCCTTAAAGTAGAAGGAGCTGCTCCTTTTGGAGTTCTACCTAATGCTTTAGCTAAAACTTTTTGAATTATACCTACGCTTTTTCCTTCAAATATGTTTCTAAAACCAATGTTTTCTAAAGCTGCAGATGGTATAGCAATAACAGATTTTAAAGTAGCTTTTTCGCTTTCTGGTACATCGTCAAACATGGGGTTGTTTGCCATCTCTTCATCTACAAAACTTGCTGTTAAAGAATATAAATTAGCCAGACGTGTAGGTTGATTTGGAGAAACTAATGCTGGTAAGGATTCTATTAATCCATAAATAGCGCCACCCCAAAAACCTTCAGTTTTTGCAGCCTCGTATTGCTCGGACACTGATTTATTTGTCCACTCCTCCAACACATCTTCTCTTATTACATCAGAAATAGGAGCTAACTGTTTTCTGTTATCATCCCTTATTTTATCATTTATTATTTCAATAGCTGGTATTTTTTCAGTAACTTTTTCAGTCGCAAATGGAGCTGTAACCATACGTTCTTTATCAGAATCTTTATTATAAAATTCTTCTATTTGTTCAGTGGATAAACTTTCAACGTTAGATGGAGCGCCATAGCCAAATTCTTTTCCATATTTAATTAACTCATCCCTGTAAGCACTTCTCCCCATTTGTAATTCCAAGGGAATAAATTTAGTAGCCGCATCAATACTTAACTGTACGTTTTCCGATGCAATTCTTAAAGCTCCAGATTTTAACTTTTTTAATCCTAATCCACCTAAAGAGCCCTGCATTTCTTTCATAGCAAAATACTTCCCGGTGGCTTCGTTTAAATCTATTTCTTTTTGTTTAAATCCTTCTGTAGCATTTTCTAAATTTTCTCTAGCTAGGTTTTGTTGAATTATTCTTTCATTTAAATCTTTAATAAAAACTTGATTATTAGCTAATTCCTCTTCCGACATTCTTTCTACTTGAGTAATTTCTTTTTCTAATTCGGTAGAGTTTTTAATATATAAATCATAACCGTTTTGTAATTCTTGAGCCTCATTACTAAAAGCTTCATTGGTTTTTTTAAATTGCTCGTCAGATTCAAATTTTAATTTATTTTGTTTATAGCCAAATTCTTTTTTAATTATGTTTGTTGACTCTTTTCTATTGTCTACAATAAATCTTTTAAGGTCTTCTGCTTTTTGTGATTCATCTTGAAATAAACCTATATCAAATTTTTCTGTAATACCATTTCTTGCTGTTACTTTTATTTTTTGTCCTGTTATATCAGCCTCTTCAAATACAAAGCCTTGGTCACCATATAAATAATTAAGTTGAGGAACAATAAAACTTTCTTTTTTTTCTAATAACTCAGGGGTTATACCGCTTACACCCCCATTTTTTATTAGTGGGTCTTTATCAACAGCGTTTATGTATTTGTTAATTTTATCAAGAGACTTTGGTGGGGGAATTGTTTCTTCCACTTCTCGTTTTGTCGGCATAAGTTGCTCCGATAAACCATTTTCCAATTTTAAACCCGAATCTTCTGGTTCTGAAAAGTCTTTTTTTTTTCCAACTAATGACGCAAAGTCTTCAGAAGATTTTGTATAACCGTTAGATTGTGCATGAGAATACATGTCTTTAAAAACATCATCATTATTATAAAGAAGATTTGTAAATTCTTCTTCAGATTTTGTATACCCTTTAGACTGAGCAACGCCATATAAATCTTTTAATACTTCTTCCATATTATAAATCTGTATAATCTAAACTGTCTGTAACTGTTTTGTCTGTATCGTCAACCTTAATTATATTTTCTCTTATACTAGGGTCTACGGTTAGCATAATTTGTGCTGACTCTGCATCGCCTAATTTAGCACGCATTTTATTTTTAAAAAAATCAAAAGTGGCTTTTCTTTCACTAGCCGTCATGTTCTCTTTTGGTATTCTAACGGTAGATTCTCCAAAATCATAAAACTCTTCCCCTTCATACAAGACTTTAATGCTTCCGTTATCTTGAATAATATCAAAAGGTGATGTTTCAAACATTTTAACAACTGTGTTGTAATCATATTTTGTAGCAGCATTTGGAGGTGTTTCTGTTAACCATGTTGGAAACCATTTTTTAAATTCATTTTGTGCTGCTGCGTTACGTCTTTTCTTTTCACCTTCTTTGAGGTCCTTATCATCTTTAATCAACTCGCCAGAAAAAGATTTTACTTCTTCATCTGAAAATCCTGCCTTCTCAAGTAAGGAAGTTAATATTTCTTTTGAAGGTTGAAACCCAGAATCTTTTATAGCATTAACAGCTTGTTTTGCATTAGTAAAGCTAGCACCTTTATCAATAACAGTTCTAGCCTCTACTCTTGTATAATCAGCAGCACCCTTTAACATATCTTGTGCATTTTTTAATATGACCTCTTTACCTTTATCACTCTCATAGAATCT